>Ga0157365_10001345_pt1 | contig 10138 bp, 16 predicted proteins | sample AttsexASBM3_FD_111478 | JGI IMG/M metagenome (GOLD analysis project Ga0157365, IMG submission 111478) | Fungus gardens microbial communities from leaf cutter ant in Ribeirão Preto, State of São Paulo, Brazil - Atta sexdens ASBM3 | ecosystem: Host-associated > Fungi > Mycelium > Unclassified ... | reverse complement strand
TGTAACAGTTCGTCTTCGTTCTTATGATGTAATAGGTAAAGGCGTAGAGGGATACATGAGGTAGTGACGTAGTAGTGAGAGGAGGACACGAGTAAATGACGTAGTGTAGAATAGGGATCGTCGAGTATATATAAGTAGTCGGTAAGGGTGATAGAACCCTAGTTTTGTCCTGGTTTATATAATTCCTTTCTAACTCGAACACCGGGTTCTAAGGGAGTTCGTAACAATCCGCCTTTGTGGGACTCCGACTTTGAAGAACCAACCGCGAGTAACATGAGACATCGCATTATATCATCCTGTGGTCCAGTAACGATTTTATCCAGGTTCTGTTAGATTACTGAACCAAGGTCAATCTGAAGGACTCGTCAAGAATTGACGGTATCCAATTACATCGCCATCGGTGACCGTTATATACGACGAAACTCCAGCTCCTTCGGTCTATCAGACTGAGATTCAACATCTCTAATTTCCTCAACTGACTGAGATTCCTCGTCACCCTGCTGATGAATTCGCTCCATAGGAAGGGTCAGGTTGAGTAGTACAGCAAGAACACCAGCAGCTAAAACTGGAAGATACGTTCAACCATGAAATAAAAATTCGGTATGAAATGCCAGGACTCACAAGGTGTACTCAGCACAATCGTAATTGAGTCAAATAACCCCCTTAAACCCGACCCAGGATTAGCAACCCTCTCAAAAAGATGGGTGAAAATATCAGGCTTGAGCAAGTTCCCAATTCCAAACGACAATGCTGCAGCTAGAACAAACCGATCTCGCCGCGAGAAATCGATTTGACTTAAAACGCGGATACCAGATGTTGCTACACTGGCAAATAAGAATGTCGTAACACCACCGAGCACCGGCGCTGGAATGGCCAAGAAGACGCCCGATAATTTACCGAGAACACCAAAGAGAATTAGGAAGGTACAACACCACCTCCCAGCACTCCTATTAGCACAACGTGTAATAGCAATGATGCCGTTATTCTGTGCGAAGGTCGATAGGGGGGTTACTGTGAACAACGCTGACAAGATTCCACCAATTCCATCTGCGAGGACGCCTCCTTGAATTCTCGAGTCAAAGACATCACCTACAACAGGTTGCTGTGATACCTCAGCAGAGGCGGTGATGTCTCCTATCGCCTCCATGGCCAAAGACACATAGACAGCAAGCATGGGCAGAATGGCTGGGGGATAAACACCGAGTTTGAATCGGTGTACCCATATGAAAGTGATGGCAGGCGAGGTGCCAATAGTGGATGAGTCAATATACCCTGTCGCTCCTGCTACGATACAACCAACGAGAAGACCGATGATGATTGAAACATTCTTCATAAAAGGCGATCCAAATACTTCTGTGAGGATGATTGAGATGAACGAAAGAAACCCAATTCCAATGAACTCTGCAGACCCCCATCTGGGTAACGAATTGGTACACTCATGAGAAGCAAGAAAAATAGGGGAACGTACGGAAGGGGCCGAGGCGCATTGATATCAGGACAGAGAACATACAATCCACTGTCTGGCTGGTTTTGACAGTCATTTGATCCCCCACCCCAGTTTGGAATGCCAGAGCTACCGATGAGGGAGGCACCAATCAGGAAAATGACTGTGCCTGTTACGATAGGGGGGAATATTCGTTTCAGCGCGCGAGGTGGAAAGAACGACATGAATATCTCGAGGAAGGAGCATATCAACGAGGTACCTTGTGGTCTTCGTCAGAAGATAAAGATATTAAATTGAAAGCTCTCACCCAAAACTTTGCCATAGGCATCTGGACACGGACCACGAACTGTCAGCCCATCAACTACAGAGGATGGACAACTTCCATCGCTATACATAGTATCAAAAATCTGGATGAGGGGTCAGTCCGAAAACGCTTATATTGAAAGTCAACACGCACAGCATTAGCAATAGAAAGAGTCGCAAAACTCGTTCCAACAACTGTGATCAAGCCTGTTCCGAGATAGTAATCCTTGAATAGGTGTAATCTAGATATCTGGACGAGACTTAGAATGCCTGAAATGACATATCAGCAACTCTGAGCTAGCATCAAGAGGAAATGGAAATTTCAAGGTTGTTGCTAAACCATGAATCCCAAGATCATACTCACCACAGCCAATCAATGAAGCAGAAATCATATAGGCCGACACGTCAGGTGGTAGGTTCAACGTAGAAGCAAAGATAATCGGTGGTGTAATAAGTCCGGCAAGCATCGCAAGCGCATGTTGCAGTCCCGATGAAATAGCAAGAACAAGCGGCAGTTCATCGTCAAGAGCATAAAATGGTGGGTCGCTGCTTTTTCGCTTCACAAATGGTAACATTGGCATACATAGCCTAGCAAGAGTGTTAATAAGAGCCGGAGGAGAGATTTATTCTACGACATGGACCTACCAACCATAGTTATAATCGCCGAGCCATCCTTCTCTTGTCGTTATTTTACGTTTTACTAATCCATATGTCCTTCGCAGCCGACGTGAGGATGGATTTGATTCCCTTGGAAGCGGAGGTATCGTTGCAACAGGTTGCTCCGTGATTGTTGGCGCCGACATTGTCAAACACCAAATCTGAAGTATCTATGGAAGGAGACAAAGTAGAGGATGAACGTCTGTGGTCTTAGCTGACGGGGAGATGGCTGTCAGAATCTAATCTTTTTATATGCGAATCACGGCAGTGTTAGTGTCCCATTTTCACCGTGGGTTCTTAGAATCGGCTGAAATTAGACAACGAGCCCAAAAGTAATGACGGAACTCAAAGGAGCTCAAAAGTAATGACGGAATCCCGCAAGTATGTCGGACTTCCCAGAGGAAATCACTGAAGTGGAGTTAAATTTAGGCCCGGTGATCGTAGGAAGGGAAGCCGCTTGTAAACAAGCGAACCACAATGTTAATCATATGGATTTTTTTTGATAATCAGCCGGCCAAGTCATTAAAGTGAAAATAATTTACAGAACCCACAAGGCCATAAGTTAGATTACAAAATATCCATACACGAGTTAACAACTATTATTATCGTCCCAATCATCATCCATAGTCTCTACCTCCCTATCTCTCCCACCCCTTTCCATCAGTCCTGCAAGGTTCAGTGTCTTCGACAGCGGTGAGAACGCATCTCTCATTGTCAACCCTCCATTTCCGTCATCCCACTTATGGGGGTAGCTGAAAAACTTCCTCTTCGTTGCTTTACCCAGGGCAGCACCACAGTCATAATGGGCAAAGCCGTTCTCTTGGACTGGAACATCAAAGTAACGATTCGTGAGTAAACTCATTCGTTTTCCATTGGCTGCTAGTTCTTCAGTGTTTCCGCTGGTTGAATCGGCGGTTATGCGAGGGGGCTTATTGGAACGACCGCGGCTTAATATACTATTTTGCTGGCGCCGCCAACTGTTAGTAGTGTCATCCGAATCCCAGGGCTCTTCATCTTCGCCTTCAGAGGAAGCAGAGGAGGATTCTTGTAGATTATAAACGTATCGTACGTGCTCTGCATAAGAAGCATTACAACTCTACTCAAACATGAATCAAGAAGGAAACATACGAGCTATCCGTTCGTCGAGTTCATCCCAACCTTCATCGTCATTCATGAATCCGAGGTGATGGCCTAGAGACTCTTTCGGTACGTCGTGCATTTGTACTGAAGGAACGTGGGCAATCTCCTGCAGGTGCTCAAGTGCAGTCACGCTAATAGGCTCAGGCCTAAGCACCGCACTGGAGTATAAGAACGAGAATGACTCACCGAACTCTGTCAAGCGATCCGTCCTTGATATTCAGATCATCCATGTTATTTCCGACAACCTCTAACCGGTATCTTGGAGCAAACCACTCAAAATACTCACTCCATGGAAGGTTTGGGTCGACATCATTCTCTATTCCGAGAGCACATGCTGTTTCGTATGTCCATAATCTTGCCACGTTTTTCACTGTGTAGCCTCCTCCTCCCAGCAGAATAAGTGGTATGTTCTGTTGCCGGAGGAACTGAACGCAATGCGCATGTCCGTTCATCGTCAAATTAAAGCACCCGAGTTTATCTCCGGACAACGAATCGGCACCACATTGGAGTACAACCGCGGATGGCTGAAATACGTCGAGAATCTTAGCGATTACCTGTACCAGAGCCCTCATTCTCTTTTTAGTTCTGCCAAATGTCAGGGACGGACATACCGGTTCGAAGATACTTCGGAATGATTCATCTGTGATTCCATCCTTTAGAGGGACATTAATGGCATATCCCCTGCCCTTCCCTCGACCTTTATCTTCTTGCGTGCCGGTACCAGGGAAGTATTCCCCAAACTTGTGGAAACTACATGTCATAACCCTGTTACTGGTATAAAATGCCTCTTCCACGCCATCGCCATGGTGGCAATCAATATCAATATAGAGAACGCGAGGGTGAAAGCGTAGAAGTTCAAGAATCCCAAGTACAATGTCATTTATGTAGCAAAAACCAGAGGCTTCGCGTTTTTTGGCGTGGTGAAGGCCTCCAGCCCAGTTGATTGCGATGTCGGAAGAACCTGAAGCTATTCGTTGAGCTGCACCTGTTCAAAAACTCGGATTATGGTAAAAAATATCCCGGAAGTACGATAGATACATACATATAGAGCCACCCGCCGATATTGAACAGAACTCGAATAATCCCTCGAATGCTGGATTGTCATCTCCGACTAGAACTAGAACAAACGAATAGTTGAGGTCTTTATACAGTTCTGGATACATTTTGAGAATTCACATCTTGTACCGTGGTATGTCAGCTCTTCTGCTGTTTCCGGTGAGACTCTGGTAAGGAAATGGATGTATTCGTCTGTGTGAAAGGCAGTGAGCATTTCAGGCGTGGCTCTTTTTGGTCGCTAGACAGATATTGTCAGCTGCACATTATATAAGATGTGAGCACCCACTAAGATGTGCATCTTGGGCAGCATGTCGTATGCAGCGACGAGGTCGTGAGTGACTCGTATCCGATGGGGTTTCATGGGATGACCAAGGCCATATGTATACGAGCCAACGTCAGCTGAATTTCATAGACTGAGTACAAGTATGAGCCCAGGAATTGCACTCACAGTCGTAGTAGTACGCGACCTTTCGTTTGGACATTGTGGAGGGATAGTAACCCGTTTTAGAATCATGTGCACATAGTTTGTGAAGTATTAATAGATTCTTTTCTACTATCATCACAGATTCATGTCCCCAGCCGCAAAAAACGGCACCGCTTATTCTGTTCAAAGGTTGCTGCTCATAGGCCTGCTCTTCCATATTGTTTTTATCGGTTCTGTATTCGACTGCTATTTCACAAGCCCTGTTATTCATGGAATGCAGAGTTTCAGAACGCAAGCTGAATCAAAAAGGCTGGTCCTGATTGTTGGTGTGTCGTGAGTTTGATACTGTCAAGCATCAATAATGAGACGTTTATTCTCAGGCGATGGTTTGCGTGCAGATCTCCTGTTCAATGAGTACCCGTTTCCGAAGATTGAAAACTCCCCCAGGATTGTTGCTCCATATCTTAGATCTATCACAGAGTCTCGTGGAGTGTTTGGAGTGTCCCATACTCGAGTACCAACTGAGAGTCGACCAGGTCACGTCGCTATCATCGGAGGAATGTACGAGGACGTCTCTGCTGTCACAAAGGTTTGTTCATGTTCAAGATGTTCTGTGAGCGCGCTTTGCTAATTCTCATTCGCAGGGTTGGAAGACAAACCCTGTAAATTTTGATTCGGTCTTTAATCAATCAACTACAACATTCTCATTCGGTTCACCTGATATCTTACCCATGTTTGCCCGAGGTGCTGTACCCGGCAGAGTATTAGAATGGAGCTATGATGCAGAAGAAGAGGATTTCACCAAAGGTAAGCCACTGTCCATTCGAATATGGCTATTTCCCAAGTGTTCGCCAGACGCTGTTGAGCTGGACTACTGGGTTCTCAACCAGCTGGAGACTTTGTTCCGCAATGCTCTCACTAATACGACACTCAAGACAAGATTACACTCCGACAAAGTCGTTTTCTTCCTCCATCTTCTAGGTTTGGATACCACAGGGCATTCGCATCGACCTCATTCTCCAGAATACATGAGGAACATCCAAGCCGTAGATCAAATCGTTCAGCGAACAGAACAGCTTATGGTCGAATTTTACGGAGATGAGGAGACCAGTTTTATTTTTACTGCTGACCATGGGATGTCTGTGATTGGGAACCATGGTGACGGACGTGAGGGATATTGTATCTTCTTCCCTCTACTCCTCCCCTGATTCCTTACAGATCCAGATTGCACACGTACTCCACTTATCGCATGGGGGAAAGGCATTCGCGGGCCTCTTCCAGATACAGTGCCATCTTCGCACGATGATTATTCTCGGCCGTGGGGTCTCAATCATCTCTATAGACGGGATGTGGAACAAGCGGATATTGCAGCGATCATGTCGACACTGATTGGCGTGGCATGGCCCGTGAATTCTGTTGGCGTTTTACCAGATGTTGATCCCGATAAACCTGGATATTTGGACCCAGGACTGGGGAAGAAGGCTCTGGCAGAAGCTGCACTAGTAAATGCCAGAATGATTCTAGAGCAATATCGGTTCAAACATGGTGTGTAATGTCCTTCTCATGACACCATCGTCTGAGCGTGCATATTCTATAGAATCGAAAAAGGCGCATACCCTATTCTATAAACCTTATACCTCACTCGAGTCCGGACCTATACCTAATCGTATTCAACAACTTAATGACATCGAGTCCTTCGTCAATACCTCCCAGTGGTACGATGCACGACACGCCTCGCACGTCCTTATCAAAGAAGCTCTCAATGGTCTACACTACCTTCAGACATATGACCGGACACTCCTTCGCATCATTGTCACCTTAGCTCACATCGGATGGATGCTCTATTCTTCGCTCCATATCATTCGACCACTGGAAATACCCTCGCTATCAGTCAATAAAGGCGTCTTACAATTAGTTCCGCCCGTAATTTCTCTCGCGTGTGGGGCTGTGTTCCTTGTCCAGCGATCGCCTTGGAGTTATTACCTTTACGTTTCTTTTCCCGCGTATTTTTGGTATCAGTTCTTTCGACAAGGGGTTCCGTATTTCCTATTACCGGCTATCCGGGCGCGGGTAGGCTCTGATTTGAGAAGGAATATAGACCGGGTTGCGTTGGCTGTAAGTGCACTTCTAGCTTTTGGGGTATGTTCAAATTTCTATTGACACGGGAAAGTCTCAGGATGCTCATAGTTTTTGGCTATGGTAGTTGGGATACAGTCGGAGATTGGTTTGGTCGTTTGGCTGTCTGGTCATAGCAAATAGCTGGATCATGGAGAAGAGAGGGAGATCATGCCTTCGTCAACTGGCTTTGAAGTTACCGGGATCAGTATTGCTGTGGTATTCCCTCTGTGGATTATGTGCGTTGTTTCCGTTGGTGCCAGTCGACAGGAATGAAAATTGTTTATTCATGTAAGGTAGTTCCTAGGCTATTATGATGCATGCTGACGTTTCTAATCGTTCTCCAGTGCAGCGGGCGGTCTTGTCTTTTGGGGAGTTGCGCAATGGGCCCAGCCATTCGTATTGGCTGAGGTTGAGCAGCAGCTTGGAAAGGCGACGACGAAGAGGCTAAATAAAAAGTATACTCTTCAGGTACGGTTCGTCTGTTCGGTCATGCCGGTGTTCAGTGGCTTGACTGCCGTCCAGAAATTCTTCGTGCTTCTGATTACAGCAAGCACAGTCTATTCGTCTCTTAGACTTGAATGGAAACTTGGGCTTCCTGTAATGGCTAGGATATTGAACTGGGCCCTGTTAGGTAAGTGTCAAAAGCAGTTCGGACATGATCACAGTTGAACAGATTTGTCAATCAGTAATTCCCTCTATTTTCCCGTACATCATGAACACTCCTCATACAACTTCATCCAAACTACTCATGTACTTCCTCGGTTTCGCTCCCTGCTTTATTATACTCTCCATCAGCGTCGAGGGGTTATTCTTTGCTACCTACTCGGCAGTTTTACTCTGCTGGGTCATTTCGGAGAAGATCATGAGGTACCCAGAATCGCTGCTTCGAAATCCAGTAGCAAAGAGAGTCGAAGAGGGCAAGAGGGCTGATGGTTATGTTTTCGACTTTGGGGATGTAAGACTTGCGCTTGCTTTCTTATTTTTCGTGCATCTGGGTTTCTTTGGAATTGGAAAGTATGCATTCTACAGGTATCTTGAAAGGTTTTTCGAATCTGACTAGTTTTACACGTCCAGTGTCGCATCGATATCGTGAGTCTACTTCATTGACCCCTGTCTGTTTCACCGGCCTTTTCTTTAGATCGTTCTACCTAGAACCTGTATACCGCCTTATACCCGTCTTCAGTCCGTTTTCAATGGCGACACTGTTGGTATGTATATTGCACCATCAGCGGTGATGAACTCATATTTTTCATACTCGCAGTTGTATAAAGTACTCGCTCCATACGTCATGTTATCCATCATTCTCGCTTACCTCAATCACGCACTCCAACTTCCGCCGTTCTCGCTTCTCCTTGTCTCTTTGTGCATGAGTGATGGTACGCGCTTTCATCACGATTCTCATGCGTTGATCACATTCCTGAGACAGTGATGACGCTCATGTTCTTCTTCCGAGTCCGCGATACCGGGTCATGGCTACAAATTGGTGAATCCATCACGTTCTTTTTCATGAGTTCTCTCTTGTTCTTGTTCTCTGCCGGAATGAGCGCGTTGGGTGAATGGTTGATGAAAGATACGGTTGAGACGAAGTTTGAAAAGGTTGTTCTTGGGAGGACTTGGGTTGGGAATAAGAAGGTTCATGATTGAAATGATAGTGTAACGTTTGGGCCTTGGTACCCATTTGAATGAGAGATACTATTCTCTGACGTTGCGAGATGTCGCAGATTAGCACTGAAAAACGGTTGAGTCTAGGTAAAATTTTGAATACTAGTGTTCAAATTTTATATACAGTCAACTCTATCATCAGTAACTGTCAGAACACGATGACCAGTTCAGGCTTGGGGGAAATGCCACAGTTGTTCGGCAGGGAAGTACTGAAATCAATGGCTTGCTTCACTACCAATCATGCCACACATACACCAGAATTTCAATGGGTGGTAGAGCTCCAGAAATACAAATGACCGGGAAGGACAATAGCACATCCGTCTGCTTCAATGTACTCATCCGAGTACTACATTCGACAATCTCGATTGACACACTAATCTCACACAGCACTATCTCTACTAGGGGGCAACCAGATAAAAAAAAATGCAACAGTGAAAACGAATATGAGCAGGATGCAGGGATTCCAAGGAAGAGTAAAGAAAGAACCTCAAAAGATACAAAATATACACATCTTCATACATCATTAAAATTCGTCATCAACTCATGCGGAGAGAAAACCACAGATCAACTTTTTGTCATAGGGCATTATAGCCGGCCTCCCTGAGCCGTTCCCTAACGTTCTCCAACAACTTACCAAGATAATTTGTCCCAGGAAAGGTATCGCCAGCACCAAAACTGGCTCCGCTACCCCAATACGGATCCACATGATCCGAGTACACTATTCGTGCGTTTCCAGTTTTCAAGAGCATTGACCTCAGGTGATGATGTTGTGTGAACTTGTGCCATAGTACCTCTGCCATCTGCATCAAAGCTGAATGAAGCAGTAATATTCAAAGTTGTAACTAACCATCACTCACCTTCTCCAAGAATACAATTCCCCAGTCAGGTCTAACCCATGCTTGCAATCTCGCAGTGAGAGGATAGACATCCTCCACGTTTTCCGTATTTCTTATAGTCTCCGCAAGTTCTGGTTTAGTCTCTAGAAACTTCATCGCTTCGTGAAGGTGCATCGCCGATGGGTAAATCTTATTTTTGTACATGACACGATGAGGCGAGTGATTCACAAATTCAGGTAAACTTGCATGACTAAATTCGATCGTGTTACCATTAGGCGAGACAAGGTATGGCTGAGACGTCGATCTCTGAGGAGACTGATGCAGTTGAGATTGTGGAGGCGGAGGTGGGTAAAAGGGCTGCTGCTGCTGCTGCTGCTGCTGCTGAGAAACAGAGGCGCGATGAGGCTGGTGCGGGACAGGGCTGGTAGTATGATGGAGATCAGGCGATACCATCCCATCGTCGTCTGAACCGTCACCTGGTGGTGGCGGCGATCGTTG
>Ga0157365_10001343_pt1 | contig 10148 bp, 6 predicted proteins | sample AttsexASBM3_FD_111478 | JGI IMG/M metagenome (GOLD analysis project Ga0157365, IMG submission 111478) | Fungus gardens microbial communities from leaf cutter ant in Ribeirão Preto, State of São Paulo, Brazil - Atta sexdens ASBM3 | ecosystem: Host-associated > Fungi > Mycelium > Unclassified ... | reverse complement strand
CATAGCCGCTCCCAAGGAATCACAAGAATGCTGTCTCGGAGACCACATTGAGCATCGAAAAAACCCTCTTCGCCGCCGCCGACAAGATGCGCGGCGCGATGGACGCCGGGGAATACAAGCACATCGCGCTTGGCCTGCTGTTCCTCCGCTATGTCTCCGAGGCCTTTACGCGACGGCATGATCTGATTGCCGAGGAGGACGGCGATCCGGAGGACCGCGACGAATATCTGGCCGAAAACACGTTCTTCGTGCCGCCATCGGCCCGCTGGTCTTCACTCGCAGCGCAGTCGAAGGATGCCCGCATCGGCGTGATGATCGATGACGCAATGCGTGAGATCGAAGCCGAGAACCCCAGCCTTAAAGGCGCGCTGCCAAAGGTCTTTGGTCGCGAGAGCATCGACCGCGCCATGCTGTCGGGCCTGATCGACCTGTTTTCGAATCTCAAGCTGGATGGCACTCGCGCTGATTTTGACCTGATCGGGCGCATCTACGAATACTGCATCGGCGAGTTCGCCAGTAGCGAAGGCAAGCGCGGCGGCGAGTTCTATACGCCAAAATCGGTGGTCGATACGCTGATCGAGATGATTGAGCCGACCCGTGGCCGCGTTTACGACCCGTGTTGCGGCACGGGCGGCTTCTTCGTCCAGTCAGAGAAGTTCATCGACGCCCATCAGGGCAGAACCGACGACATCGCAATCTATGGGCAGGAGCGCAACCACACCACCTTTGGTCTGGCCCGCATGAACTTGGCCATCCGCTCCATCTTCGCCGATATCCGCTGGAATTCCGAAGGCACGCTGCTACGCGACGAATTTTCGGATGAGCGTTTCGATTACATTCTCGCCAATCCACCGTTCAACATTTCGGACTGGTCGGGCAACCTGCTGCGCGAGGACGTACGTTGGCGCTTCGGCCCACCACCAGTTGGCAACGCTAACTTCGCGTGGATTCAACACATCCACGCGCATCTGTCCGCCGCCGGGATCGGCGGCGTGGTCATGGCCAATGGTTCCATGTCCTCCATGTCCGGCGGCGAAGGTGAAATCCGGCAGGCGTTGGTGCAGGGCGATGCCGTGGATTGCATGGTCGCCCTGCCGGGACAGTTGTTCTACGGCACGCAGATTCCCGCTTGCCTATGGATTCTGGCCAAGGACAAATCCAACGGGATCGCCATGAACGAGAAGTTGCGTGATCGGCGCGGCGAGGTGCTGTTTATCGACGCCCGCAAGATGGGCGCGCTGGTGCCCGGCTCACGCAAGCAGAAAGAATTGTCGGAGGACGAGATCCGCCGTATCGCTGCCACCTATCATGCGTGGCGTGGTGAGGCACGCGAGGGGGCTTACGGGGACGTGCCTGGCTTCTGCAAATCGGCAACGCTAGCCGAGATTGAGGGACATAACTTCGTCCTGACACCGGGCCGTTATGTCGGTGCGGGGGCGGCGGAGGATGACGATGAGCCTTTCGAAGAAAAGTTCGAGCGCTTAATTGGTGATCTGCGTGAACAGTTCGCCGAGGGACGGCGTCTTGAGGCGGAGATTGACTTGCAGTTAGGACGGGTTGAGTTCGATGCCTAAGAACTATCCGTTGCGGAATCTTCTTTCATTCATCGTAGACAATCGCGGAAGAACTTGCCCAACCTCATCAGAGGGGCTTCCATTAATCGCGACGAATTGCGTCAAAAATTCAACTCTATACCCAGTTTTTGAAAAAGTCCGCTATGTAGACGCTAACACTTATGCGAATTGGTTTCGTTCGCATCCCAAACCGGGAGACTTGATATTTGTCTTGAAGGGGTCCCCTGGTCAAGTGTGTTTGACTCCAGACCCTGTAAATTTCTGTATTGCACAAGATATGGTCGCGCTCCGGGCGAACAGTGAAATTGTTGACCCTTCATATTTGTTTGCGGCGCTGCGGTCGCCTCAAATACAGGAAGCAGTTTCTGGGTTGCATGTCGGATCGATGATCGCACACTTCAAGAAGGGAGATTTTGACAGATTAGAAATACCTGTGCCGGACATAGAGACCCAACGGGAAATAGGATCCCTTTATCTCAGCATCTCCAGAAAAATAGAAAATAATACGAGGACGGCGGCGACATTGGAGGAGATGGCGCGGGCGCTGTATCGCTCGTGGTTCGTGGATTTCGACCCCGTGCGCGCTCGCGCCGAGGGGAGCGCGCCCGCTCACATGGACGCCGCCACTTCAGCACTTTTTCCCGATAGCCTCGGCGATGATGGGTTGCCGGTGGGTTGGGGACGGGGGTCGCTAATTGCTCAAGCTAATTGGGTGAATGGAGCGGCATATAAGAATATGCATTTCAGTGGCGAGCGCGATGCCCTTCCTGTCGTAAAAATTGCCGAGTTGAAGGCCGGGATTACCGCTGGAACACGTTTCACGGCAACGGATTTGGGCGCTCGTTACAAGATTAACCGTGGAGAGCTTCTTTATTCTTGGTCAGGCAACCCAGACACGTCGATCGACGCATTTATATGGCAGTTTGGGCCAGCATGGTTAAATCAACATATTTTTGCCGTTCGAGAGAACGGATCCATGTCACGAGCTATGCTTTTTATGATGCTCAAGCACTTCAATGCCGATTTATGCGAAATTGCGCGTAATAAGCAGACAACTGGCTTGGGGCACATAACTAAGAAGGATATGGAAACATTCTTGGTTGTCATTCCTTCCCCCGAGGTTTTGCAAGCTTTTGAGTCCAATGCGCTTCCTTTGTTCGGGAAGTATTGCCAGACACTTTACGAAACGCAGAGTCTTGCATCGCTGCGCGACACTCTCCTCCCGCGTCTCATGTCCGGAGAGATTCGCGTCGGTGCCGCCCGTGAACTGATCGAGGAGGTCGCCTGATGTACCGTATCGATCGTTTTGCCAATCGCATTTCACGGCTCACGCAGAAAAGCTTCAGCGAACTTGCTTTCCGCGAGCGCGATCATCTGCAGGAATGGCTTGTTCACCAGCCGGATGCGCTCGGAGAGGAGTTACTTATTCTGCAGAAGGAGTTTGACGGTTTTGACGAAACCCGAGAGCGACTGGACCTCCTTGCCCTCGATAAGGAAGGCAATCTTGTCGTTATCGAGAACAAACTCGATGACTCCGGCCGGGACGTGACATGGCAGGCGTTGAAATATACGGCTTATATATCGACCCTGAAGACAGGGCAGATCGTCGAAATCTATCAGAAATATCTCGATCGATATTGCGAAGGCGGTTCAGCAAGCGAAAAAATCTGCGAATTTCTCGATGTCGAGGATCTGCAAGAAGCCGGTCTTAACCCGGGCAATGGCCAACGCATGATTTTTGTAGCGGCCCATTTCCGCCGAGAGGTAACGGCCACGGTGATGTGGCTCATCAGCCGTGGCATTCGTGCCCAATGTTTTCGCGTGACGCCCTATTCCCACGCCGAAGAACTATTTTTGGATTTGCAGCAAATTATCCCGCCGCCTGAAGCTGCTGATTACATGATTGGCATCTCATCGAAAGAAGTTGAAGAGACGGCTGCACAGGGTACACGACAACGCGCGCATGAACTGAGGTTCCAGTTCTGGGCGCTCGCCCTTGAACGCCTGAAACAGGATCATATTGCTCTTTACGCGAACGTCAGTCCGTCCCGGGATCACTGGCTCAATGCAGGGTCGGGGGTAAGGTCATGTCCGTTCTCGATGGTGTTCAGCCATCGGGAGGCGCGGGTGGAACTGTCGCTGTCTCGTTTTGAGGCGTTTGAAAACAAGCGGATCTTTGACCAGCTTTACGAGCGCCGAAATGAGATCCAGGAGGCATTTGGCCAGCACCTAGAATGGCGAAGAATGGACGATAAGAAGGCCTGCCGTATTTTCCTCGCCAAAACTTTTGACGGTTACAACAAGGAAGAGTGGCCTGAGATGGCTCAGTGGCTTTCCGACCACCTCAAAGCACTTATCCAAGCGATCCAGACGCCATTGCGACAGGCCGGACAGTCTCTTGGCTTGCCAGAAGAGGGACAAGACTGATGGCTTGGATCAGCGAGGCGGAGCTTGAAACTCATTTTATGGAGAGTCTCGCACCGCTCGGCTACAGGTTGGCAGATGGGGCGGATGTCTCGCCCGAGGTGAAAGATTCGCTGCGGGCTAGCTTCCGAGGGACGATCCTCGCTCCGGTTCTACTGGAAAGTCTGGCGCGGCTGAACCCGGATGTGCCGAAAACTGCGTTAGAGGACGCCGCCCGGCGCATAACCGATAGCGTCTTCACTTCCGACATTGTGCAGGAAAACCGCCGTCTTCATGATCTGATGGTCCACGGCGTGGCGGTGACCTTCTTTCGCGATGGGGAGGAGCGCAACGCCCGCGTGCAACTGATCGACTTGAGCAACGCGGCCAATGACTGGCGCGCGGTGCGTCAGTTTGATGTGTCGGGCAAGACGGCGCGTATCCCCGATGTGGTGCTCTTCGTCAACGGCCTGCCGCTGGTGGTGGTGGAGCTGAAGGGCGTTGCTGGTGCGGATATCAAGGCCGCCTGGAACCAGATCGACACTTACCGGGCGGACATTCCGGACCTGTTCCGCACCAATCTGCTGACCGTTATCTCAGACGGGCTCCATGCGCGCTACGGCTCACTGTCGGCGGGTTTTGATCGCTACATGAGCTGGCGCACGGTGGACGGCACGACGCTGGTGCCGAAGGGCTCGGAGCTGGAGCTTTCGACGCTGACGAAAGGTCTGCTGGCGCCGCAGGTGCTGCTCGATATGCTGCGCTGGTTCGTAGTGTTCGAGGATGAGGGCAAGGGGCCGATCAAGAAGATCGCGGGCTATCATCAGTTCCACGCCGTGCGTAAGGCGTGCGAGACGATCCTGAGCGCCCGTGCGGGCGACGGCAAGGGCGGCGTGATCTGGCACACGCAGGGCTCCGGCAAGAGCCTGCTGATGACCTTCCTGTCCGGCCGGGTGATGCATCACCCGGCGATGGAAAACCCGACGCTGCTGGTGCTGACTGACCGCAACGATCTGGACAACCAGCTTTTCGCGACCTTTGCGCGCTGCAAGGATCTGCTGGGTGAGGAGCCGGTGCAGGCGGACAGCACCGACGATCTGCGCCGCCTGCTAGATCGCAATGTCGGCGGCATCATCTTTTCCACCATCCAAAAATTCCGCCCGGAAACCGGCGAGACCTTCCCCGAGCTGACCGCTCGCTCCAACGTGGTGGTGCTGGTGGATGAGGCGCACCGGACCCAATACGGCTTCGAGGCCAGGCTCAACAAGGAAACCGGCGAGATCCGCCACGGTCTTGCCTATCAACTGCGCAAGGCGTTGCCGAACGCCGTGTATGTGGCCTTCACCGGTACGCCGGTGGAGCTGGTGGGCGCCGATACGCGCGGTGTGTTCGGCGACTATATCGACGTCTACGATATCGCGCAGGCGGTTTCAGACGGCGCAACCGTGCCGATCTATTACGAGGCGCGGGTCGCGAAGATCACGCTCGATGATGACATCGCGGCGACACTGGACGACGATTTCAACGAGGCAACGGAGATGCTGGCCGAAGATCAGGTCAGTGCGACCGCGAAGAAATGGGCACGGGTTGAAGCGCTGGTCGGCGCGGATAAACGCCTTGATACGGTAGTTCAGGACATCCTTACCCATTTTGATGCCCGGTTGGAGGCGATGGACGGCAAGGCGATGATTGTCTGCATGAGCCGCCGCATCTGCGCCGAGGTCTATGATCGCATCATTGCCGCACGGCCAGACTGGCACGGTGACACAGACGATACCGGCAATGTCAAAGTGGTGATGACGGGTTCGGCAACCGACCCGGCAGCGCTACAGCAGCATATCCGCTCCAAGACCCGGCAGGAGGCGATCCGCAATCGGTTCAAAAACCCAGCCGATCCGCTGAAACTCGTCATTGTGCGCGACATGTGGCTGACGGGTTTTGATGCGCCCTGCATGCACACGCTCTACGTCGACAAGCCGATGAAGGGGCACGGTCTGATGCAGGCCATTGCTCGCGTGAACCGCGTGTTCCGCGACAAGCCTGCGGGTCTGGTGGTGGACTATATTGGCATCGCGGCGGAGCTGAAAGCGGCGCTGGCGCACTACTCACAGACTGACCAAGCTCAGACTGGCATCGATGAAGCCGAAGGAGTAGCTGCCTTTCTGGACGCTCTGCATGTGGCGCGAACGCAGTTCCACGGATTTGACTACGGCGCTGCGCTGCATGGTGCGCCGAGCGAGCGGCTCGCAGTGCTCCCGGGCGCGATAGAACACATTCTGGCCCAATACCGCGACAGCGACGCGGGGCCGAAGCGTTTTCATGATGCTGTCGCGGCGCTGATCAAAGCTTACAAGCTGGCGTCTGGCAGTCCTCAGGCGACCGAGCATGCGGAGGAGGTGGCTTTCTTCGCGGCCGTCCGATCAAGCCTCGGCAAGCTGGATGTGGGGGGTAACCGCCAAGACGGTGGGACCGATTTCGCGATCCAGCAACTGGTCAACAACGCCGTGGCATCGACAGAGGTGGTCGATATCCTGGAGGCCTGCGGCTTCGACCGCCCCGACATCAGCGTGCTGTCGGATGCCTTTATGCTTGAACTTCAGAACACGCAGCACCGCAATCTTGCGGTGGAAGCGTTGAAGAAGCTGTTGAATGGCGAGATCAAGGCGCGGACGCGCACAAACGTAGTCCAACAGGAGGCTTTCTCGTCTCGGTTGGAAGAGGCGATCGCTCGCTACCACAATCGTAGCGTTGATGCCCTTCAGATCCTTCAAGAACTGATCGCGCTGGCCAAGGATCTACGCAACGAGCCCGAAGATGGCCTGAATGCAGCCGAGCGCGCGTTCTACGACGCGCTCGCTCAGAATGAGAGCGCCGTGCAGGTGATGAGCAATCAGGAGTTGAGGGTGATTGCGACGGAGTTGGTGAGCACGGTGCGCAACAACTCTGGTGTGGATTGGTGGAAGCGGGAAAATGTCAGGGCAAAGATGCGCGTGGCGATCAAACGAATCTTGCACCGGCATGGCTATCCGCCAGATTTGGCGTCGGAAGCGGTAAAGTTAGTATTGCGGCAAGCGGAAGCTTTGGCAGTGGGCTGATTTTCGGATCTTCGGGGTCGGTGAAACTCCCTTATTGGGGATAAGTCGCTGCGACTAAAGGAAGGGGCCGGTGGAACTAAGTGCGTTAAAAAAACAGCTGCAAGGGCACCTTGGCGATGGGCTAGTCCTAGTTATAGGCTCTGGACTGTCCTGCGCAGAGGGAGTGCCTGGGATGAGCGCGCTCGGGCACCACCTTGTCACGCATATTCCTGCCAGTCTGTCTCTGGATGACACCAAGCTTTGGGAAGCGATCCATCCTTTCATCGAGGCAGATGGGTTAGAGGCTGCTCTGTTGAAACATGCCCCTTCGCCATCTCTCGAAGCGGCTATCGTGCAGAGCACGGGTGAGTTTATCGCCGCCGCTGAGGCCGGTATCATTTCAGAAGTGTTCAATAATGCGAGGACGCTTCGGCTAACCAAGCTGATTCCGCACCTGCTCAAGCCAGACACGGGCATACCGATCATAACGACGAATTATGATCGTCTCGCCGAGCTTGCTTGCGAGGAAGCTGGTTTGGGCGTTGACACCATGTTCTGTGGCCATTTCGCAGCACGGCTCGATCCGCAGGACAGCTACTGGAGTTTTTGCCGGAGCGTGAAGTTAGTCGGGAAAAATGTGCGGTATAAATTCGCACCAAAGGCGAACGTGTTCAAGCCGCATGGCAGCCTCGATTGGTATCATCGGGAGGGGAATCCCGTCCGGTACGCTGGGGTTCTCCCGTTACCTCGGCTGATCATCACCCCCGGACTGAACAAATTTCGGAGTGGATATGAGAGTCCGTTTGATAAGCATCGAGAGAAGGCGAACGATGCGATCGACAAAGCACGCCGATTCCTCATCATCGGTTACGGTTTCAACGATGATCATCTGGAAACTCACCTCACGCCCCGCATCAGATCTGGCGTAAAAACAGTGATCCTGACCTTCGCGCTCTCCCCGAAGGCGCGAGAGATCGCCCTCGCGAGTAAGAATGTGATCGCTGCTGAATTCCACGAAGAGAGCGGAACTGCGGGCACTCGCTTTATCGTCGATGGAGCAGAGTTATTTTACCCTGGCGTCGATTGCTGGGATCTGGATGGATTTGTGAACGGAGTTTTATCAACATGACCGGATCGGCGCTCGTATTCACGGAAAACGACCAAATCGGGCGCGTTGCTGGTGTTGATACCAGCCGCGTAGCCATCGATGTCACCAATTCGGAGATGCTAACCCGTGTCGGCATAGGCCAGCTTATCGCCATCAAGGGTGCGACGCAGGCAGAATTTCTGATTGGGATGACCGACCGGGTAACTCGCTCTCTTCGTGAGGAGCTACCTGATCCCGAAGGCGGTGAATTCGGAATTCTGACTGTCTCGCCCTCTGACCACATGCAGGCGTTCGTCATCGGTACGTATCGAACTGTCGACGGGGATAAGGTCGATACGTTTAAGCGAGGCGCGGATAGCTTTCCGCAAATTGACCGGGACTGCTTCGTTATCGAAGGAGGCAACCTCCAGCGTTTCATGGGTATCTTGGGTGCTGGATTCTCCGACGAGGAGCGCCTAAAACTTGGAACATTCGTTGCTGATCGGAGCGCTGACGCCATCGCCAGCGGCGACAGGTTCTTTCAACGGCATGCCGCGATTTTGGGCAGTACCGGGTCTGGCAAGAGCTGGGCGGTCGCTTTAATCCTTGAACGCGCGGCCAAGCTGAAATTTCCGAACATTGTCGTGTTCGACATGCATGGTGAATATGAGCCGCTTGCCGATAAGAGCAAAGGTGGATTCGCAAAACGCTTTCGCATTGCAGGCCCTGGTGATCTTTCCGCGCCAAAGGATGACACGCTGTTCCTGCCATACTGGCTTTTGAACCGCGACGAGATGCTGTCGATGATCCTTGATCGAAGCGACCAGAACGCTCCCAACCAAGCATCTCGCTTCACTCTCCATGTGCGGGATCTGAAGGGCGCAACCCTCGACGCGACAGGAAGGGCGAAAGTCAAGGAAACCTTTACGGTAGATTCCCCAATCCCGTACGCTATGTCGGAATTGGTAGCGCGACTAAAGTTCGACAATACCGCCAAGGGCGTCGGGAAGAATGGCACCCCTGTAAAGGGGGATTGGGAAGACAAGCTGACGCGCTTCATTTCCCGTCTAGAGGCGAAGCTCGATGATCGTCGCTACGGCTTCATGTTCTCACCGCCACCAGAGGCTCTGGATTACGGTTGGCTCGCGAAACAGATCGTTAAGCTACTCCGCGCTGATTCCGGCAGTGGCATCAAGATCATTGATTTTTCTGAGGTTCCGGCCGATGTGCTCCCGGTGGTGACCGGAACGCTGGCTCGCCTCCTATACGACGTGCAGTTCTGGATGAGCCCGAGCGCGCGCACGCCTATTACGCTGTTGTGCGATGAAGCTCACCTCTATCTGCCCGTTAAAGATGATGCGGATGCGGTCCAACGGCAGGCATTGTGGTCGTTCGAACGCATAGCAAAGGAAGGGCGAAAGTACGGGTTCTCCTTACTCGTCGTAAGCCAGCGGCCCTCTGACGTGAGTCGGACGATTCTCTCCCAATGCAATAATTTTCTGGCCCTCAGGCTGACGAATGACAGCGACCAGAACGTTATCAAGAAGTTGATGCCGGACTCTCTGGTAGGCTTGACTGCTATGCTCCCGCTCCTCGACACAGGCGAGGCGCTTTTGCTGGGTGATGCGGTCCTGCTGCCAACGCGGATCAAGCTTGATCAGCCTCAGGTGAAGCCAGACAGTGCGACACGAGACTTCTGGAGGGAGTGGGGCTCCCTCATGCCCGATGAAAAACTACTCGAAGCCGCCATCGAAAGCTTGCGGAGCCAGGCACGGGCTAACTGATGAAGGCAGTTTTTAAAGGCATCATGGCATTGTTCGTGGTATCTAGATCACAATGCCATGAAATTAATTGATTTATAAGGATTTATTTTATCTAACAACGATAGAGTGGGAATAATAAATAAAAGCCACCGGACCCCGGCGGGGGGCTCTCTCTCTGCCCCTTCTAGGGCCCGGACTCATAACCAGTAGCTGACGGTCGCGACGAGGCAGATGGCGGCGTGGAAGT
>Ga0157365_10001342_pt1 | contig 10148 bp, 6 predicted proteins | sample AttsexASBM3_FD_111478 | JGI IMG/M metagenome (GOLD analysis project Ga0157365, IMG submission 111478) | Fungus gardens microbial communities from leaf cutter ant in Ribeirão Preto, State of São Paulo, Brazil - Atta sexdens ASBM3 | ecosystem: Host-associated > Fungi > Mycelium > Unclassified ... | reverse complement strand
GCAGCGCTGATCCGGAGTGCCGAAGCTCTGGCCGCGCGTGATGACGAAGCCGGGGCCGAAATCCTGTGGCGTGGGGACGATGGAATCGTACTGGCACAACGGCTGAGTGATCTTCTGGAACATTCCGCTGTCCTGCCGCCGCAGAAACACAGTGTGCTTGACGGTTTCCTGACGGCAGCCTTTGCCGATGCTGTGGTCCGTGAAGCCCGCGCATTGCGTGGCCGCGAAAAAGACATGCTCCACCCGCGTGTTTTCATCTGGGGTTTGATTGAGGCACGCCTTCAGCCCGTTGAAATCATGGTTCTGGGCGGGTTGGTGGAAGGGGTATGGCCACCTGCGACGGACCCCGGTCCGTGGATGAGCCGCCCGATGCGTCAGCGCGTGGGTTTGCCCGCGCCAGAACGCGCAATCGGTCAGGCGGCGCATGATTTTGCATCCTTTCTGTGTGCCGCGCCGGAAATCGTTCTTTCATTGCCCGGTCGGCAGGATGGTGCGCCGGCCGTCCCGGCACGCTGGATGGTGCGGTTGCACGCGTTGTTGCGTGGGCACGGCCAGCGTTTCCCCGAACATCCGGCAGCCCTGTGGCTGCGTGAACTCGACCGGCCCGAAGGCGCACCGATGCCGGTCGCGCCCCCGGCACCGCGTCCGGCGGTTGCACTGCGCCCGCGGGGGCTGTCGATCACGGAGATCGAGACATGGCTGGGCGACCCCTATGCCATTTACGCGCGGCACGTGCTCGGGCTGCGTAAGGTGCCGGATCTGGAAGAGTCGGCCGATGCCTCGGATTTTGGCACGATCGTGCATGACGTGCTGGAAAACTACCTGCGTGAGCATGTGGAAACATGGCCCGACACTGCAGCGCAGGAACTGAACGCGCGCTTTGTCGAAACCCTGTCTGCCGCGGCTGTGCGTCCGGCACTTCAGGCCTGGTGGGCACCGCGTCTGGCGCGCATTGCAGGGTGGGTCGCCGAAGCGGAGGGCGCGCGCCGCCGGGAACGGCACCCGAAGGCGATTGCCGTGGAATCGACGGGTTCAGTCACGCTGGAAGGTTTCGTGGCCGGGGCGTTCCGCCTGCGTGGGCGTGCCGACCGGATTGACATCGATCACGACGGCAACGCGCATGTTTTCGATTACAAGACCGGGCAGCTGCCCACAAAGAAGGCGGTGAATGCAGGATGGTCGCCGCAGCTGGTGCTGGAAGCGGCCATGCTGAAATATGGCGGTTTTCCGAATATCGACGTGCAGAAAACCGACGAGCTGGTTTATTGGCGTCTGTCCGGCGCGCATGAAGCGGGGGAGGAACGGGTTGTGCTCGACGGGGCGGAAGCGGTGGCTGATCTGACCGATACGGTCTGGGAAAGTCTGCGCTCGATGATCGAACGCTATGACGATCCGGAACAGGCCTATTTTTCCAATCCCCGCCCGGGGCATGAGCCGCGCTACAATGACTACCTCCAGCTTGCGCGTTACGCGGAATGGAGCGGCGCGAAAGGGGAGGACGAGGCATGACCACGCCAGACCCGATCCAGGCCGCCAACGCCGCCCAGGCCCGGGCTTCGGACCCCGTGGCGTCGGTGTTCGTTTCTGCATCTGCGGGCAGCGGCAAAACCAAATTGCTGATTGATCGGCTGCTGCAGTTGATGTTGCCGCGCCGGGTGGTCGACCCCGAGACGGGCGAGGCACGATTTATCGAGGGATCGGCGCCGGGCCGGATCGTGTGCCTGACTTACACCAAGGCAGCGGCGGCGGAGATGGCGATCCGTCTGCAGCGGACGCTGGGCGACTGGGTGACGGCCCCGGAAGCCCGCCTGGACGCAGCATTGCGCGTTCTGGCGGTTGAGCCGAACCCGACAACCCGTCGTGCAGCGCGAGAGCTTTTCGTGCGCGTGCTCGATCTGCCAGGCGGGATGCGGATCGGGACGATCCACGCGTTCTGCCAGTCCCTGCTGCGGCGTTTCCCGATCGAGGCTTCCATCAGCCCGCATTTTGCCCTGATGGAGGAAGCCGATGCCTATATGGCGCTGACCGGCGCGGTGGAAGCCGAACTCGCGCGGGGCGACGGCGCGCGGTTGGCCGCCCTCTCCGCGCAGGCCGGGCTGGATCGGTTTTCTTCGATATTGGGTTTGTTGCAGAGCAAGGCGCAGGATTTGCAGCCGGTTCTTGCGATGAACGTGTCGGATCGGCTTGACGCCTATCGTCACGCGTTGGGTGCGCCGGACGAAACGGCGGAACAGATCGCGGCCCGCGCGTGCACTCCCCCGCGTGAAAGCGACCTGCGGACGATGTTGCAGGCTGCGGTGGGGCGTGCGACGGCGTCCGTGGCACCACGTCTGCGGTCAATGTTGATGTGGCTGTCGGAAAACCCGTCGGAAAGACAGGTAATTTTCCGGGAGTGGGAAGACGGTCTTCTGACCGGAACCGGCGCCCCCCGCGCAAAGGGCGGTCTGAACGGAACGCTGGCCACGGCGATGCCCGAACTGGTGGACGCTCTGGCCGAAGAAGCGCAACGGCTGCTGGACATCCGTGAAGCGCAAAGTGCGCTGGCGCTGGCCGACCTTGCCGTGTCGTTGCTGGAGATTGTCGCACCAGTCCTGGCGCGCTTCATCGCCACCAAGGAAGGCACCGGGCAGCTCGATTATAACGATCTGATCGCGCGGACGCTCTGGTTGCTCAACGATGCCGGTGCGGCCTGGGTTCTGTATAAACTCGACGGTGGTATCGATCATATTCTGCTCGATGAGGTTCAGGATACCTCGCCGGAGCAATGGCAGATTGCTGGTGGGTTGACGTCGGAATTTTTCGCCGGAAGCGGTGCGCGCGACGATGATCTGCCGACGCAGGTCGCACCGCGCACCGTCTTCGCCGTGGGCGACTACAAGCAGTCGATCTATTCCTTTCAGGGTGCCGATCCGAAATCCTTCCACACGTGGCGGCAGCGTTTCAAACATCGCGTGCAGGGTGCAAGCGCCACCTGGCGCGAGCCGTCGCTGGTGGTGTCGTTCCGCTCCACCGCGCCGGTCCTGAAACTGGTCGATGAGGTCTTTGCCAATCCGGAGTCGGCAAAAGGTCTGGCAGAACCCGGTGAAGCCACACTGAGCGAACGGCACATCCCGGCCCGCGTGGGTGAAGGTGGCCGCGTCGAGCTTTGGCCGCCCGTTGCGCCGGACGTGGACGATGCAAGCGACGACAATCCCTGGGCTGCACCGTCGGGCAACGCCGGGCGCGCGTCCCCGCCGCAGCGACTGGCCGAGGAACTGGCAGCATGGATTGCGGCGCGGATCGGTCAGGTCCCCCCGTTCGGGGGTGATGTGCTGCAGGCGGGGGATGTGCTGGTGCTGGTCCCGCGGCGCTCCGGCTTCGTCAAGGCGCTGATCCGTGCACTGAAGGCACGGGACGTGCCGGTCGCCACGCTGGTTCGCACGGAACTTGTCGATCAGGTGGCCGTGCAGGATCTGATGACGCTGTGCGACGCGCTGCTGTTGCCGCAGGACGATCTGACGCTGGCGTGCGTGCTGACGTCGCCGCTCGGCGGGCTGTCGGACGATGGTCTGATGGCGCTGTCGGCGGCGCGAAAGGGCGTGCCATTGTGGACCGTACTGCGTGAACGGCACGCCGAACGGCAGGACTGGACGGCGGCGTGGACCATGATCGACACGCTGTTCCGGCGCGTCGATCACGCAACGCCTTACACTTTGTTGTCCGAAGCACTCGGCGCGAATGGAGGCCGGGCACGGTTGCTGGCACGGCTCGGGCCGGAGGCAGCGGAACCGGTGGACGAGTTGCTGTCCGCCGCGCTCCGTTATGAGGCAACGCACCCGCCATCCTTGCAGGGTTTCCTGCACTGGCTGCGGAACAGCAACACGATGGTGCGGCGTGAGCCTGAGGGGATCGGCGACGCGGTGCGCGTGATGACGGCGCATGGGTCCAAGGGTCTGCAGGCGCGGCTGGTGATTTTGCCTGATACGATGGGTAAGCCGAAATCCGACAGCAAACTGTGCTGGCTGGATGCCGATGGCGTCGAGGGCAGGCTGCCGGTCTGGGTGCCGCGCGCTGCACTGGCCAGCCAGGCGACAAAGATGGCCCGGGACGCGATCCAGAACGCGTCACGGGAAGAGCATAATCGCCTCCTTTATGTTGCATTGACGCGGGCCAGTGACTGGCTGGTTGTGTGTGGCTGGACCGGAAAGAACGCCGCCCCGGCAGAGTGCTGGTATGAAGCGTGCCGTGCCGGGTTTGCCGCTCTCGGCGCGGAACCGGCAGCGCAGTCCGAAGGGTGGCCCGAGAACGCGCTGGTGTTTCAGGAGCAGCGAACCCGGGAAAAGCCCGTTCGTCCACCCAATCCGCGCACGACCGTGCCTGTTTCCCTCCCGGCGTGGATGGGACGTGCCCCGGACTGGCGCGGTGTCCCCCCGACGCAGGAGCCCGCCCTGTTCCGTCCGCTTGCGCCCAGTCGGCCCGACATGGTGGCGTATGGTGCGACTCCGGCAGTGCTGTCGCCGCTGGCGCGCGGCCAGACGGTCCGGACCGGCGATGGGCGCGAGGCTGCCATGCGTCGCGGGTCGTTGCTGCACAGTCTTTTGCAGGTCCTGCCGGATGTCGCGGTGCCCGAACGCCATGCGCGCGCGGTCGCCTGGTTGTCGCGACGCGCGCACGGGATGACGGAGACTGACGTCGCGCGGCTAGCGACGCAGATCAGCGACGTGCTGGCGCACCCGGACCTTGCCCCCCTGTTCGGGCCGACCGGACGGGCAGAGCAGCAGATCGCGGGCGTGGCGGGCGGCCGGGTTATTGTGGGGCAGGTGGACCGAATGGTCGTCGCGCCGGACGGGGTCTGGGTCTGCGATTACAAGACCAATCGCGCGCCGCCGGTGGATGCGGCGCGCACGCCAGTCGTGTATGTGCGGCAGATGGCGGCCTATCGGGCGCTGCTGGAAAATCTCTATCCGGGTCGGCCAATTCATTGCACGTTGGTCTGGACTGAGACCGGGGCAGTCACGGTCCTGCCCGAGTCGCTGCTGGCCCAGCATGCACCGGGGCTTGATCCTGCCGCCCAGATGATTATGTCCGAGACATCGTAAAGGAGACTCTCAGATGAGTGAAAACACCGTTGCCGTTAGCGACGACACATTCGAAACCGACGTTCTGAAGGCTGAAGGCGCGGTTCTGGTCGATTTTTGGGCCGAGTGGTGCGGTCCGTGCAAGATGATTGCCCCGGCACTCGAGGAAATCGGTGCGGAGTTCAAGGGGCAGGTCAAGGTTGCAAAGGTCAACATCGACGAAAACCCGCTGACGCCGAACAACTACGCCGTGCGCGGTATCCCGACGCTGATCCTGTTCAAGGACGGCAAGCCGGCAGCCACGAAGGTTGGGGCACTGCCGAAAAGCCAGTTGAAGGATTGGGTGAAAAGCAGCCTCTGAGGGCTCTTTCCAGGCCTCGTCGGTCAGGGACTTTATCGGCCCCCGGCGAGGCCTGAACTGTTCGGTGTCCAGAGGGCAATCCCCTCTGGTGGCCTTCGGGGCTGCGCCCTGACGCTCAATCCGTCCAGTGCACCTGCCGCGCATGACTATGCGCCAGCCCCTGTGCAAAACCGGGGCTGAGCAGCGCTTCAAGCTCGGCCACCGGTTCGTAATCCGGCATCAGCGACCGCAGATACGGCGTGTGGGCCGTCGCCGGATGGAAATAGATTTCCGACAATCCGTCCGGCAGATGCGCGGCCAACGCCGAGACGCGCTCCTTCGTCATGTGACCGCTCCAGGCCAGGCCGAAGCACCAGTCATTGGTCAGTATACCGGCCGCCTGCGCCTGACGACGCAACAGTTTCGTCCATTGCCGCAGCGCGCTGTCCCCGGCCTTGTCGGCTACGGTTCCTGCAGCAAGCAGCGGGCGTGGCGGCTCCAGCGGCACACGGACGGCGCGCAGGCCGTACTCCCGCCCGATCCGGATCAACATCGCGCCGATCGTCGGGTGAAGATGCATGTGCTTGTGCGCGTTGGCGTGGTCGAGCGTGAGGCCGGTGCGTTTGAACGCCTCGAACTGCGCGCGAATTTCCTGCTCAAGCTGGCGACGGATGGTGGGGCGGAAAAAATAATTTACGCCGAGACGAAGCTGGTCCGATCCGAAGCGCCCGTCAGGTCCGACAAGCCCGGCAATACGCGCTGGAGGCAGCACGGCAGGGCCCTCGATGGTCACGAGATGCAGCCCGACCCGCAGGTTCGGCAGGCGGCGTGCCCGTTCGATTGCGTCTTCGGCAGCATCGCCCGCAACCATCAGGCTTGCGGTCGAGAGTAAGCCCTCACGATGCGCGATTTCGATGGCTTCGTTAACTTCGGGGCACATGCCGAAATCATCGGCCGAAATGATGACCTGTTTCATGTCGTGCTTTTCTCAGGGCTCTGCCCTGAAACCCGCCAGAAGGCTCAGCCCTCTGGACACAGATCTGTTTCAGGTAGGCGGGGTGCAGGGAGCGGAGCCCCCTGCCGGGTCCGGGCAGAGCCCGGATTCCCATCAAGCCGCGCGACGTTCTTTCAGGAAGTTGAAGAACTCCACGCCTTCGCGCAGGCGGCGCTTCATCATCTGCGGGCTGCGGACCATTTCGTTGACGATCGACAGGATCTTCGGCGCGCGGAAATAGAACTTGCGATAGAATTCTTCCACGCTCTCGAAGATTTCCTCGTGCGACAGGTGCGGATAGTGCAGGGGCGCAATCTGCACGCCGGTCTCGTCGATCAACTCGGCGTTGTTCTCGTCCAGCCAGCCGTTTTCGGTCGCCTGCTTGTGCAGGAACGTGCCGGGGTAAGGCGCGGCAAGGGAAACCTGCAAGGTGTGCGGGTTGATTTCCTTGGCGAAGCGGATCGTCTCCTGGATCGTCTCCTTCGTTTCGCCGGGCAGGCCGACGATGAAGGTGCCGTGGATCTTGATCCCGAGTTCATGGCAGTTCTTGGTGAACTCGCGCGCGGTCTCGACGCGCATGCCCTTCTTGATGTTGTGCAGGATTTGCTGGTTGCCGGATTCATATCCCACCAGCAGCAGGCGCAGGCCATTGGCCTTCAGCACTTCCAGCGTCTTGCGCGGCACATTGGCCTTTGCGTTGCACGACCACGTCACACCCAGCTTGCCCAGTTCGCGCGCGATGGCTTCGGCACGTGGCAGGTCGTCGGTGAAGGTGTCGTCGTCGAAGAAGAATTCCTTCGTCTGCGGGAAATACTGCAGCGCCAGCTTGATCTCGGCGGCAACATGAGCGGGCGTGCGCGTGCGGTAGTTGTGGCCACCGACAGTCTGCGGCCACAGGCAGAAGGTGCAACGCGATTTGCAGCCGCGACCCGTGTAGATTGAGATATACGGGTGCATCAGATAGCCGATGAAGTAATCTTCCATCCGCAGGTCGCGCTTGTAGACTTCGGTCACGAACGGCAGGCTGTCCATGTCCTCGATCATGTCGCGATCGCGGTTGTGAACGATCTCGCCCGCTTCGTTGCGGAAGCTGATGCCATCGACTTCGGCGAAAGGCTTGCCCTCGGCGATTTCCTTGATGGTGAAATCGAACTCGTTGCGCGCGACGAAGTCGACGGCCAGACCCTTGACCAGGCTTTCTTCCGGCTGCACGGCCACTTTCGCACCGACCATGCCGATCTTCAGGGCCGGGTTAGCATCCTTGAGCATCTGGGCCACGCGGGCATCGGACGCAAAGGACGGGGTCGAGGTGTGGATGATGACCAGGTCGCGGTTCATCACGTCTGCAATGATGGGTTCCATACCCATGCGTGCCGGCGGCGCATCGATCAGGCGCGATCCGGGCACCAGAGCTGCGGGCTGCGCCAGCCAAGTCGGGTACCAGAACGACTTGATTTCGCGCTTCGCCTGATAGCGCGACCCTGCACCGCCATCGAAACCGTCGAAGGAGGGGGGCTGGAGGAACAGGGTTCTCATCATTGCGGGTCTAATCCTTGCGTCACGAGGCAACTTCCCTCGGGTCACATATAAGGTCGTGGTCACAGGTTCGAAAGGTGGGGGCTATTCCCCCGGCACCAGTGGCCGGGTTGGTGCCCTGATGGCCGAATGGCGCGCAAGATGCATCGTATGGCCGCGCCATGCAACGCGCGTTCCGCTTGCACTGCCCACCATTACCGCAGCCGAAAGCCAGTCGCGCAACGGCAACAGCAGCAGGGGGTAGAGCTGGCGCTGCCCCAGCATCCGGTCGCTGACCAGAGCGCACAGGGCGCGCACCCCCCAGATTCCGGCAAAAAACCACCACGCCCATGCGGCATGGGGCTGGCTCAGCACGGTGATCGTTGCCCAGAAAAGAGGAAGCTGGATAGACGAAGACGCATATCCCACGGGCTCCAGCGTCTTCACGGTCCGGCCCCAGCGCAGTTCGTGCGAGATCAGGGAAGGCAGATCGGGCTCGGCGATCGTGGTCCACGTCATGCACGGCGCGATGGCGATGGAGTGGCCCTGCGCGCGCACCAGACGGCCCAGAATGGCGTCATCCGCCACGTGCGGCAGTAGCACTTGCAAGCCGCCGATACGCTCCAGCATGTCGCGCCGCAGGGCCATGGTCGCGCCCAGACAATCCTGCCGCCCCAGATAGCGTGACAACATCACACCAGGCAGGAAATTATGGTTGATCTGGCAGGCGGCCAGTTCCCGCACCACGCTGGGGGTCGCCGGAAGTCCCGCATACAACGTGGTGACAAGCCCGACACCGGGTTGGGCGAGGGCATGGGCGATCTGACTCAGATAGTCCGGCGCGACGTGGATGTCGGAGTCGGAGATGATCAGCACGTCGTGGCGCGCTGACGGCAGCATGTTGATCAGGTTGCCGATCTTGCGGTTCACCCCGTGCTCTGCAGGGTTGATCACGAAGGCGATGTCGATGGACGGATGCCGCGCCCGCAGCCGCTCGACCACGGCGATGGCCGGGTCGGACGCGCGCTGCACGCCGAAGACGATCTGAAAGGTCGGATAGTTCTGGATGAAAAAGCTCTCGAGGGCTTCTTCGAGCAGCGGCTCATCCCCGTGCAGGGGTTTGAGGATCGTGACAGCAGGACCTGCCGGAGTCTGGGCACGGTCACGCGGCGTCAGCTCCCGGGTGAAGCGGCGCAAGAGCGACGTCCCGAGCACCGACTGAACGCATCCCGCGACGGCCAGAGCCGCAGAGACATGACCGAGCGTTGAAAAGGAAAGTAAGGGTGACATTGACCTGCTGGAACAGCCAGAGAGGAACGGTAGCGGGTTCTACCGCGAAAATCACCCTCCCAGAAAGTTTTTTGCTTTGGCTTGCAGCTTCGTAATCAATCCGTCCACCCCGCCCGACGCCAGAGCCGAACGGAACTCTGCCCGTTGTGCCGCAGCCTGGCTGATATGGCCCTGAAGCAGGACATCGGTAATCTGCCAGCCGTCGCTGCCCTGCTGCATCGGATAATCGATCTCGGTGCTGTCGGAGTCGTTGCTGCCGCCGATATGGGTGGTGACAAGCTGTCCCGTGCCGCCGGGTGCCGGGCGCGTCGCAGGGGTCACGGAAAAGCGCGTATCCGAACCGGGCTTGAAGCTGTCGACATAAGACGCGACCGTATACTGGCGGAAAGCGGCCAGGAGGGACTGCTTCTGGGCATCGGTGAAGCTGTCATATTTCAGGCCGACCACCTTGTGCAGGATGGTATCCAGGGCAAAGGCCTTGTCCACAGCGGGTGCCACGATGGCCGCGCGGGCCTGCGCGTCGCCGGAGCCGGAGCTCTGGATTGATTTCAGCGCGGCATACAGCGCGGAAACCGGCGCGGACGCGCCATCTGCGGTCTGCGCGTGGGCCACAGGAGCGAGCAGGGAAATCGCGGGCGTACCGAACGCCAGAGCGGCACAAATTGTCAGGTAGGCGGATTTCATCATCGAGCTTTCATCTGGTGGGTCTCGGATGCGGTCTGCTGTGCGCCGCTGACGCCCAGTGCGTTGAGTGCGGTGAGTGTGATGTGCTCTGCGTTGAGTTGTGCTTCGGCGTATTGGACGTCTGGCGTGTTGTGGTCGATGAAGCGGTCGGGCAGGGTCATGGGGCGGAAGCGGACGCGGTCGAGCAGGCCTGTGCGGGCGAGGTGATGCATCACGTAGGCCCCGAACCCGCCCTCGGCGCCTTCTTCAACGGTAATCAGCACCGCGT
>Ga0157365_10001340_pt1 | contig 10159 bp, 8 predicted proteins | sample AttsexASBM3_FD_111478 | JGI IMG/M metagenome (GOLD analysis project Ga0157365, IMG submission 111478) | Fungus gardens microbial communities from leaf cutter ant in Ribeirão Preto, State of São Paulo, Brazil - Atta sexdens ASBM3 | ecosystem: Host-associated > Fungi > Mycelium > Unclassified ... | reverse complement strand
GTGTTGGTAAGTCGGGGTACGTTTTCGGAAAGATGGGTACCCCGTCATCCACAGGGATCAACCTATCCGACAGGATATCTATCTTTTTTCTTTTATGGTTATTGGTCGGTATGGATAGCGAAATCTCCCCTCGGCCCGTGCCTGCAAAACCGCTCCTGCGCGTCCTCCATGGAGAGGCCGTCTGGCCACCTCCAGTCTGGCTCATGCGTCAGGCCGGGCGTTACCTTCCCGAGTTCCGGGCCGAGCGTGCCAAGGCCGACTTCCTGACACGCTGTACCACCCCTGACATTGCAGCCGAGCTGACCCTTCAGCCCATACGGCGCTACGCCATGGATGGTGCCATTCTGTTTTCCGACATTCTGGTCCTGCCCTGGGCCATGGGTCAGGATCTGAAATTCATCGAAGGACGCGGCCCTGTCATGGAGCCGATCCGCAACAGGGCGGCACTCGATGCCCTGTCTCCTGCCCGCGTAGCCGAAACCGTCGCACCGATCCAGGAAACATTGCGTATCCTGGCCCGTGAACTGCCACAGCCCACCACGCTTCTGGGTTTTGCTGGCAGCCCGTTCACCGTGTCCTGTTACATGGTCGATGGCGGCAGCTCGCGTGAATTCGGGATGACGCGTGCCATGGCCCTGCAGGATCCGGCGCTTTACGGCGATCTTATCGCCCTGCTGACACAGGCCACGACAGACATGCTGATCGGCCAGATCGATGCCGGCGCCGAAGCCGTCATGCTGTTCGACAGCTGGGCCGGTCTTCTGCCGCCATCGCAGTTCCGCAAGCATGTGATCGCGCCGACACGTGCCATCGTCGAGGGGATTCGTGCCGCCCGTCCTGGCGTGAAGATCATCGGTTTTCCCCGTCTCGCCGGGTTGATGGCCATCGAATATGCCCGCGAAACCGGTGTGGATGCACTGGCCTGCGATACCTCGGTCGATATGGCCCAGATGGCAGCCCTGTGCCCCTCGACACTGGCGCTCCAGGGCAATCTCGATCCGATCATTCTGCGTAATGGCGGTCAAAGCCTGATCGATGAAGCCCACAGTATCCGCAATGCGCTCAAGGGGCGGCCTCATGTGTTCAATCTCGGCCATGGTGTCATGCCCGATACCCCGCCCGAGCATGTCGGCGCTCTGGTCGACGCCGTGCGCGATATCGGCTGATATCCGCTCATGACGACTCCGATCCCCTCGGCGCTTTCAGTTTCCGGTCGGCTGCGTCTCGTGATCTTCGATTGCGATGGCGTGCTGATCGACAGCGAAGGGCCCTCCTGCCGGCTCGTCGCCCGTTCCGCGCGTGAACACGGTATTGCCCTGAGCGATGAGGAAGCCCTGCATCGTTTTGCCGGCAAGGCACTTGGTCAGGTGAAAAAAGAGCTTGAAGCCGAAACGGGGATCGATCTGGGTGACGATTACGTCGCCGTCATGCAGAACAGGCTTGTCGATCTGATGCGTGAAGAAGCAGCCCCTGTCGAAGGCGCAGGGGCCATGCTTGCGGCTGTGAAGGCTCTGGGTATTCCGTTCAGGGTCGGGTCCAATTCCTCCTGGCCCGAAATGGAGGTGAAATTCGCCCGTGTCGGATTCGCCCCGTTCTTTCCGCGCGATCGCGTGCATTCGGCGCGCGACATGATGCGTCCCAAGCCTGATCCCTATGTGTTTGAGCATGCTGCCCAACAGGAAGGCGTTCCTCCTTCCTGCTGTGTCGTGATCGAGGATTCCGATACGGGTGTCCGTGCGGCGCATGACGCCGGCATGGCCTGCATCCTTTTGCGTCCAGAAGGTCCGTTGCCAGAAACCGTGTGGCCCGGACTGCATCGCATTGCCCATCTGGACGAACTTGCCCCACTCCTGACCCGCATACTCAGGGAGCAGTCATCATGAGCGGTCTTCTTCCGTGGTTTCCCTGGCTCAAGGTGCTCCATATTCTGGCCTTTACGTCATGGATGGCCGGAAATTTCTATCTGCCTCGTCTGTTCGTCTATCATTCCCAGGTTGCGCCCGGCACAGCGGAAAGCGCACGTTTCCAGATCATGGAGCGCCGCCTCCTGCGTGCGATCATGACACCGGCCATGATCGCGACACTGCTTTCCGGCGGTCTCATGGCGTCTCTTCCCGGTGTGATCGACTGGTCGGCACCCTGGTGGTGGATCAAGCTTGTCACTGTGCTGCTTCTATGCGGTTTCCACGGGTTCTGCGCCCGCTGGCGTCGTGAATTCGCAGAGGACCGGCGTCTGCATCAGGAGCGTTTCTATCGTATCGCCAATGAAGTGCCGACGTTGCTGATGATCGTTATTGTCATCATGATCGTGGTGCGGCCTTTCTCCGGGTAAACTACCCGGCGCGCCCTGGCGTGTGCCTGCGAAGGAGCTTACCCCTGCATTCCCGTCTGATCATCAGGCTGGTGTCCAGAGGATAATCGTTCTTCTGGTGGGGATCGGGGCAAAGCCCCGTCGAAGCTGAGACCGGAGAATCTCAGAAATGGCGGTAGAGAAATTCGCCATCGTGACCGGCCTCGGCGGCTTCCATGACCAGCGCATGCCGGTCTGAGCGGGCGCAGACAGGATCGGTTGCTGCGGCGTCTCCGGTCAAAGCGAGGGCCTGACAGCGACAACCGCCCCAATCCACTTCCTTGAGGCTACAGGAGCGGCACGGTTCGGGCATCCAGTCCGTGCCGCGAAACAGGTTGAACAGGGGGGAGTCCTGCCAGATCGCGCCGAGGGAATCCGTTGCGACGCTGGGGAAAATGACGTTCGGAATGGTTTCGGCAGCGTGGCAGGGCAGAACCTTGCCTGATGGGGTGATGTTGACGAAACGCTGGCCCCAGCCACCCATGCAGGGCTTGGGCTGGTCGGCGTGATAATCCGGGGTGACGTAATCGATCGCGAGGCTGTTCCCGAAACGGGCGCGGGCTTTTACCACGGCATCGGTCGAGGCTTCGAGTTGGGCCGCAGACGGCATGAGCAGATCGCGGTTTTTCAACCCCCAGCCGTAATACTGGGTATGGGCAATCTCGACACGCCCTGCACCGAGGTCATGGGCGAGGTCGAGCATGGCTGGCACACGCGCAACGTTTTCGCGATGCACCACGAAGTTCAGCGTAAGAGGAATGCCTCGCGCCTTGATAAGACGGGCAGCATTGAGTTTTTTTGCCTGTGCGCCGCGTAGCCCGCCAATGCGTTCTGCACCCTCTTCCTCGACATCCTGAAAGGAGAGCTGGATATGATCGAGTCCGGCCTCATCGAGCGCGGCCAGCGTGGTTTCCGTGATGAGCACGCCGGAGGTGATGAGATTGGTGTAGAGATTGAGCGACGAAGCGTGACGCACCAGTTCGGGCAGGTCGTTGCGCGCCATGGGTTCACCGCCGGAAAAGTGAACCTGCAACACCCCAAGGGCAGCCGCTTCGTCCAGCACGCGCACCCAGTCGGCCGTCGAAAGCTCCGATGCCCGTCGTTCCAGATCGATCGGATTGGAACAATAGGGACAGGAAAGCGGACAGCGATGAGTCAGCTCGGCCAGCAAACTCATGGGCGGGGGCACGAGACTCATAATTCTGGCCCTTCTGATTCCGGTCCTTCGGAGCTGCGGACAGTCTGATCGGGCTCTTGCCGGTCGAATACATCTGCGCTGGGCATCTTCTGGTCGAGCACCTTCTGGTCGAGCAGGGAGGCCAGAAGGGTCTGCACATCGGTAGCAATCGTGTCGCGCGGAGCCTGATAGGTCTCGGCAAGCGTATCGATGATTGCACCGAGCGGGCGCGAGCCATCGACAAGACGCAATATCGCAGCGGCCACCGGATCGGCAATGAACGCTTTTTCAGGCGCCTGAATAAGCCAGACATCGCGCACGCGGTCATGCTGAAGCCGATGACCGCGTGTAAATTTCAGAACGCTGCTTTCCGAAACGCTCACGCGCTGAAGGCCTCGGGCGTATGAGCGCCTGCAAATGCGCCCGGGGCCGGGTGGCCTTCCATATACACGTGCTGAAGCGCGTCGAGCATGGTCCAGAGCACGTTGCACTTGAAAATCAGCGCATCGATGACTTCCTTCTGGCGCTCGGCAGTGCGGGCATGTTCCTTGACATAGGCCAGTGCAAAATCGGAATCCCGCGGGGCCTGGGTCAGGCGCGGGGCGAAATAGGCGAGGGTCTCTTCAGAAATGAAGTCGTAATGGCGCAGCATGCCGGAGACGCGCTCGCTGATAATGGTCGGCGAGAACAGCTCTGTCAGCGATGAGGCGACGGCAGCCAGAACAGAGCGATCGCGCACGTAATGCACATAGGCTTCGACAGCAAAACCCGTCGCGGGCAGCATGCCCTGCAGGCTTTCGACATAATCGCGCGAGAGTCCAAGACCGTCCGTCAGTTTCAGCCAGCGCGCAATACCGCCTGTGCCGGGTTCGGTGCCGTCATGATCCTCAAGGCGGCGGCGCCATTCGCGACGCAGCTCTGCTGTCGGCAGGCGGGCGAGCAGCGTGGCATCCTTCACCGGGATGGAGGCCTGATAATAATAGCGGTTGAGAGCCCAGGCCTGAACCTGCGTGCGGTTGAGCTTGCCGTCATGCAGGGCACGATGGAACGCATGACGGTTGTGATAGCGCTCGGCACCGATTTCACGCAGGCGGGCTTCAAGGGCGTCGGGGGACAGAACCGTCATGAATGATCTCCAAATGTCAGGCGCAGGCCGTCTTCGCCGATCGTCCAGCCTGCCTCTTCTGCCGTCCGGCGCTCCGGCGAGTCCGGAATCAGGACGGGATTCGAGTTGTTGATATGAATGAAGATACGATGGATCGGTGCATCGTGAAGGGTTGCGATGATGCCCTGTGGGCCTGACATCGAGATATGACCCATGCGCAGACCGGTTTTGGGGCTCAGACCGGCACGGATCATCTCGTCATCGCGCCAGAGCGTGCCTTCCATGAACAGGGCATCGGCGCGACGGATACGCTCGCGTATGGCAGGGGTAAGATCGGCACAGGCTGGCAGGAAGACCATGCTGTGCTGCCCATCCGAAATTTCCAGCCCGATGGTTTCGCCCTTCTGGCTCGGCAGATGCTCGGCATAGAGCGGGGCCTTTCCCGGCACATCGAAGGCTCTCAGCGTAAGCCCGGATGCTGTTCCATCCTTGTTGGGCAGGGCGACAGGGTGCTCTTCATCCAGAAACAGGCGCGGCACGATCTCGCGATTGACGGACTCGAAAATCGGATTGGCATCGAGCTGTGCCAGCGTGGCAGCTGTGCCATAGAGATTGAATGGCTCGCGTTCACGCAGGGTCAGAAGCCCGGTAATGGAGTCGATCTCGCCATTGGTCAGGATTACCCCCTGTATGGGCGTCGAACGCACAGTATCTCGCGCATGGAGCTCGGGCGTTGCCAGAATCTGTGCGCGCAGATCGGGGGAGGCATTGAGCAAAAACCAGTTCCTGCCATCGCCACTGACAGCGAGCGAGGCCTGGCTGCGGGAAGGGATCTTGCCTTCACGGGCAGCGCGACATGCAGGGGCGTTTGAATTCCATTGTGGAAATCCACCCCCTGCGCCACTGCCGAGAACGATGATATCGAGCATGGTCAGGATCGGTCTGTTTGTGATCGGTCTATGGAAAGGCTTTCAGCCCGGCCAGAAACGACAACAGCCGCACATGGGGTGCGGCTGTTGCGTGTAGACGGTCCGGTGAAGAACTTACTTCTTCTGGCCGCAGACATAGGAGTTGATTTCGGCGCCGAGCGGAATTTCGGTAACCTTAGGTGTGTTCCAGGCCATGACGATATCCTTCAATGAGACAATGTGCTGAGACAGCTTAAAGATAGAACCTGAAAATGGGTTGCAAGCCAACGTGATTCAACCCAATTAAATGTAACGTGCATCACGTTGATGGCAACGTTTATGGTCCCGGGCTGTTGATCGGTGGTCATGACGGCATCTTGTTCACGCCGCAACCGCCTTCAGGAAAGATACGCCCGCCATGTCAGACCCGTCTCTGACTTCGGAAACAGCACAGCCTGAACACGGACACACGGGTAGACGGCTGCATGATGAGCCGCTCCGGCGTGGCACGTCGAAAGACAGAAAGCCGCAGATCATGCCCGAAGGCAGCGATATTGGCGGAAAAGGCGAGGGACTTCAGGCCGGCATCATACGCAAGGCCATGCTGCGACACAGCCTGAGCGTGCGCGATGTCTGTATCCTGATCCTGTCTCTGCTTGCTGTCTTTTACACTCTGTATTTCGCTGCCGATATCGTTCTGCCCTTCGTGTTTGCCATGGTGGTCAATCTGCTCATGATCGGGCCGATGCGTTTTCTGCATGGCAGGCTGCGCATTCCAAAGCCCATCTCGGCCCTGCTGCTGATCATTGCCATGTTCCTGATCGTGGTCTGTATCGGCACAGCCATTTCCGTGCCTGCCGCCGCGTGGCTGACCAAGGTTCCGCAAAGCCTGCCTGCGCTCCAGCAGAAGCTCGCCTTTCTTCAGGGGCCAATCGACTCCATACAGCGTGGCTACCTGCGTGTGGTCTCCATGATGAACAGCAGCCCGCATCATCATGTCAGTGTTTCGGCTGCCGCAGCCTCGTCGGGGTCGAGCGGAGCCGAAACACTGCGTGTCTGGGGTTCGTCATTCCTGATAGGCACGCGCGCCTTCGTCGGCGAGTTCTTCACCATGCTGCTGATGCTGTTCTTCCTGATGACCGAGGGAGACAGCCTGCTCAGGCGTATTGTCGAGATCATGCCGACCTATGCCGATAAACGACGCATGGTGCAGATCACGACGCAGATAGAGCGCAATGTGTCGCTTTATCTGGCGACCATCACCATCATGAATCTTCTGGTCGGTCTGCTCAATCTGCTGCAATGCTGGCTGACCGGCATGCCCAACCCGCTTTTGTGGGGCGTGCTGGCCTTCCTGCTCAATTATGTGCCGATCATCGGACCGCTCACCGGTGTGGTCGTCTATTTCTGCGTGGCGCTCATCAGCTTTCCCTCTTTCCTGATGTCGCTGCTACCGCCGGCCATCTATCTGTGCATCCATATCCTTGAGGGGGAGACGATCACCCCCATGCTTCTGGCCAAGCGATTTACGCTCAACCCGGTGCTTGTCATGGCCTCGCTGCTCTTCTGGGACTGGATGTGGGGCATCGGTGGCGCGTTTCTTTCCGTGCCCATGCTCGCCGTGTTCAAGATCTTCTGCGATCATATCGGCGCCCTGACACCGATAGGCCATGTGCTTGGCGGCCCGGTCCGCCCACGGTCGTTGCGCACGCTTGGACCGGAGGTCAAACCGGACATGCCAGGCTGAAATATACCGGGCTGAACCGGTCGGTCAGAGCATTGTTACGGTTAAACTAGCGATAACAGGGCGTATGACATGAAATTATCATGCGTTCTTTTGTGCAAAACTCTATTAAAAGGCGGTTTCGACCGTTTGCGACCGCTAGCGGGAAGAATGTCGTTCAGCTAAAGGCTTTGCGACAAACTGTTTCAATACCCGCTGAGCCGAGGTTTCGATGCGCTCCCATGACGGACTTGCCTGACCATGCAGGCACCTCCTCTTCGCCGCCTGGGTCTGGCTGCGATCCTCGCTATTGTGCTGCTCGGGGTCGTTATCGCGATCGTTCATGAGCATGCTGGCCCGCGAGCCGGTCGTCCGCTCAACCAGCTCACACGTGAGAACGGCATGGTCATCGTAACGGATGACTCTCCGCTCATGAAACGTCTTCATGTCGATACGGTAAAGACCAGTGTGCTGGCGCACGGTCTGCGCGTGCCCGGCACGGTGCAGGCCGAGCCGCGACGCAGCATCAATATTCTGACGCCGGTTACCGGTCATGTTGTCAGGACCGATCTGCAGCCGGGCCAGATCGTGCACAAGGGCGATGTCCTTGCTGTTCTGGCCTCCGGAGATCTCGATCAGGCTTATGCCGATCTGCTGAAGGCACGCGCGCAGGAAACGTATCAGGAGCGTGTGGTCAAACGCGCCCAGGACGTTCTGGCCATTGGCGGTAATGCACGCAAGGATCTGGACTCCGCCAGCAACGATCTGGCCCAGGCCCGTGCCGAACGCCAGCGTGCAGAGCGCCGTCTTGAATCGCTCAACAGCCGCACCGATCAGGATGGCGAGGGGCTGGTGAGGCTCGTAGCCCCTGTCGATGGGCTTATTGCAAGCACGACACTCGCACCGGGTGTGAACATTACGGATGCGACCGCAGTGCAGGCCGTTCTGCTCGATCTTGCGCAGGTCCAGATCGATGCTGAAATTCCCGAGGAGTCCCTCGGTATGGTGACAGTCGGCCAGCAGATGACCGCACAGATGATCGCGCTTCCGGGGCGTCACTGCACGGCACCCATCCAGTCTGTCGACCCGCAGCTTCATAACGACACACGTCGCATGGTTGCACATATCCTGTGCGACAATGCCGATGGTATGCTTCGCCCCAACATGTTTGCCGACGTCGAGATTGCCGTGCAGCAGCCCGATATGGTCATCATCCCCAAGACGGCGCTTCTGATGAATAACGACCGTCTGACGGTTTTCGTCCAGGATGGCGCACCCATGCATTTCCGCCGTCGCCCGGTCACGGTGAGCTATGACGAGGGTGAGACCGTGCGTGTTCTTTCCGGCCTGCAGAGCGGTGAGCACATCGTGACGCGTGGTGCCATTCTTCTCAATGATAACGACTGATCTGTCAGCGCCGCGAGTGAGAGCTTCCTGATCCGTGATTGCGACCCTGATTTCATGGTGCTTCGCGCGCCGTCATATCGTCTTTATCTGCACTGTGTTTCTGGCGCTCGCCGGGGGCTATGCCTGGCGTGTGCTGCCTGTCGAGGCCTATCCCGATCTGGGTGCGGTCAACGTGCAGGTGACGACACAGGTTTCAGGCCTCGCCGCCGAAGAAATGGAACAGCAGGTCACGGTACCGCTCGAACGCGCTCTGGCCGCTGTCCCTGGCGTGACCGAAAGCCGTTCCAGCAGCACGTTCGGCCTGTCCCTGATCACGCTTATCTTCCATGACGGTGTCGATGTCTTTACCGCGCGTCAGCTTGTGCTGGAACTGCTCGGCACAGCGAGCATGCCCGATGGCGTGACCCCGCAGCTCGGCCCTATTACCGGGCCGGCAGGCGAGATTTTCCGCTATACGCTGGAATCGGATTCGATGGATCTGATGCAGCTTTCGGATGTGCAGCGCTGGATTGTCATCCCCACGCTCCAGCGTGTGCCGGGTATCGTCAACGTCAATAATTTCGGTGGACTGACGCGCGAGTATCAGCTCGTCCTCAAGCCCGATGCCCTGCTGCGTTACGGTCTGAGCACCGATGACGTGGTCAATGCCATCAAGAACAACAATGCCAATGCCGCAGGCGGACGTATCACGCGCGGCGAGCAATCCTATATCGTGCGCGGCGTGGGCATGATCCACACGCTGGATGACATGAAGCGCATTGTCGTGGCGCAGCATAACGGCACGCCTGTGCTGCTGAGCGATCTGGGCCAGGTCCAGTTCGGCCACCAGATACGCGAGGGCATTCTGGGCAAGGACAACAATCCCGATACCATCGAGGGTATCGTGACCATGCTGTCCGGCGCCAATCCCTCGCTTGTTCTGGATAACGTGCATAGCGTGGTGAACGGTTTGCAGGAGCGACTCAAGCCGCTCGACGTGCGTCTGGTGCCCTATATCGACCGCGACAATCTGGTGAAGGCCACCACGCATAAGGTCGGTGAGACCATGGTCGAGGGTATCGGCCTCGTTCTGGTCATTCTGACCCTGTTCCTGGGCAGCCCGCGCAGCGCCGTGGTGACCGCCGTGACCATTCCGCTCGCACTGTCGACCGTTTTCGTGCTGATGCATTTCTTCGGCATGTCGGCCAATCTGTTTTCGCTGGGCGCCATCGATTTCGGCGTGATCGTGGATGGGGCCATCGTGATTACCGAGGCGATCCTGCGCCTGCGCGAGGAATCGCCAGAAGCCACGCTGACCAGTACGGAAGTGCTGAGCGTGGCGCGTATTGCCGGACGCTCGATCTTCTCCTCGACGCTCATCATCATCGTCGCCTATTCGCCGCTCTTCGCTTTCGAGGGGAGCGAGGGCAAGCTGTTCCGTCCCATGGCCTATACGGTCAGCTTCGCGCTGATCGGCGCGCTGGCCTGTTCGCTCTGCCTGATCCCGACG
>Ga0157365_10001339_pt1 | contig 10168 bp, 6 predicted proteins | sample AttsexASBM3_FD_111478 | JGI IMG/M metagenome (GOLD analysis project Ga0157365, IMG submission 111478) | Fungus gardens microbial communities from leaf cutter ant in Ribeirão Preto, State of São Paulo, Brazil - Atta sexdens ASBM3 | ecosystem: Host-associated > Fungi > Mycelium > Unclassified ... | reverse complement strand
CTGATGCCTGAATAAGACCACCTGTATTGTCAAGGGTCTGGAGCGCCGTCATTTCGGGATCGTTATTAATGAAAACGGACTGACCAGCCAGAATTGCTCCCTCGTTGCTGTTATCTAAGGCTGCGGTCATAATCTGGACGTTGTTCCCGGCCTGTAACACGCCCCCCTCGTTCGCAATCTCAGTGGCGTCCACGTCCAGTGATCCCTGGCCACCGCCAATTTGTCCCCCAAGATTTGAAACAAGAGCGCCAGCAGATATAATGGCACCGCTTCCGCCATATATTGTCCCAGTGTTGCTCAGCCCATCCGCAGCCGTAATAGTCATACCTGTCGCAGCAGCGAGCAGGCCATTATTTGCTGTCGAGCCTGCGCTAGCGGCAACTGATCCTTCAAGGGAAGCCACCTCACCGCTGTTAGATAAGGCACCTGTTACGTCAATTACCTGGTTCCCCTGAGTAAGAATCGTATTGGTATTGCGGAGAACTGCGGCAGTGATTTCTGATCGGCCAGAGACATCTGCGTTTTCGATCCGTCCACTATTTGTCAGTCCCGAGTTTCCCAATGCTGCGACAATGAGATTGCCTGTGGCAGTTCCGAGTAGGGCAGCAGACCCGTTGACCAGACTATCCCCACTGAGATGAACACCAGTTCCACCGATAAGGCTGCCTTCGTTATCAATGCTTCCTGTCGCGGCGAGACTGACTATGCCGCCCGCCTGAACAACACTTGTCGAATCACTCGTATAGGTGCCCGTAGAAATGTTCAGCGCATCCGCAGTTTTGATTACTCCTGCAGCATTGCTGAGGGTTGACGTATTGAGGGCAAGATCGCCGCCGAGAGAGAGCATTTGGCCTGCTGTATTGTCTACCGCCATGGCATCAATTGTCAGGCTGGAAGCAGACTGGATAATTCCACCGTTCCGGTTATCCACGGTGGCGGCAAGTTGATTCACACCGCTTGTGACGTCAATATCCCCAGACGTTGTGACAAGTGTCCCATCATCATTTATTATAACTCTCGACACAATACTAATACCGTTCCCGGCCTGAATAATCCCCCCTTGCGTATTAAAAATATCAGAAGAAGCACTTTTGGTTGCCACGCCACTAATTTGGATAGCACCTGAATCGGCGAGTATTGCGCCCGAGTTATTTGTAAGTTGATCAGATTCAGTAGAGATATTACCTGTCTTCGTGGAAATCTTTCCGTTGCTATTGGTTATGCCGGTGGCAGTGAGCATTACGTTTCCGCTGGAGGAGCCTATCGCCCCGCCAGCATTACCGATCGACGTACCCGCATGAAGATTCAACCCTGTTGCGCCATACATGGTACCCGAGTTGATTAACGCGCCGGTGACGATGCCACTAACGGTTATCCCTGCTGCGAACGTGCCTTGGTTGTTCAAGGAACCGGTGTTAAATGCAAGTGTGCCGTCTATAGCCGCTATCTCTCCACTATTAGACGTTGTGTTTACGGCCGTAAGATTTTGGTTGTACTGTGACAGAATTGAGCCGGTATTCGATAATGAGGCTGTCGTTACATCGAGATTACCGGTTGTAGACAGTGTCTCAATCGTACCATCGTTACTAAAAGCTGGAATGGCGGCAGGAGAGCCCGTCGTGGTCAATGCAAGGTTGCCAGAGGTTGCAGCAATCGTTCCGGTACTTTTGTTTGTCAGTACTCCAGTTGCGATCTCTATGCCAGACCCGCCAATTAACTCGCCCTCATTGTCAGTATCTCCGGTTACATTTATGGAAAGGAGATTCCCTGCAGTTACTACGGAGTTCGCAGTGCTCGAATACGCTTCGGTCTTGAGGCTTACATTAGTAGCAGCTTGCAATATACCATTATCGTTAACAAATGAATTAGATAATGTTCCTTCCGTATCGATCGATGCATTTCCAGATGCCGCCAGCAGCGTTCCACCTGTATTATCAATATTTCCGCCAGAAATATTGATATCATCGGTAGCTTCGATCTTGCCTTCGGTATTGTTTACACTTCCCAAAGCACTTTCATTGCTGAATCCATCAACGACGATATCGCTCCCGCTACGTATCACGCCCCCGGTATTGTCGAGGGCGGTTGTCACGATGGACATGAGGGCGGCTGCCTGCAGCCAGCCGTTATTATTGGCGATACTGGCGGCGTCGATGTTCAGGCCACCATCCGTCGCGATGATTTTGCCCCCGGTATTGTCGAGGCTGGCGGCGGCAAGCTGCACCACGCCCGTATCACTGCCAAGCTGCCCGCCCCTGTTGGACAGGGCGCCACCCGCAGCAAGGCTCAGGCCGCCTGCCCCATATAACGTACCCGTATTGGTCACCGTACCCGCCGTGCGCACGCCAAGCGTGCCTGCGGCAAGGATGCTGTCACTGTTGGCCAGCGTGGCGGCGTCGATCGTCAGGCTGCCCGATGCCGACTGGGATTTTATGATCCCCGTATTGGCCAGGCCACCAGTCCCCGCCGCGTTAAGGGTAAGGTTGCCCGCGGTTGCAACCAGCAGGGCGGATGCTCCGTTGGCGATGTGGTCCGCCGTCACGCTCACGCCCGTGCCGCCACCCAGCGTGCCTTCGTTATCGACCGCCCCCGTGGCGGTGACGGCAAGGGCCTGCTGCGCCGTCAGCGAAGCCGTGGTGTCGGATGTATAGCTGGCCAGTGCAGCAGTCAGGCTGCCACCTGCCTGGATGGCCCCGCCATTATTGGTGACGGCCTGCGCCGACAGCGTCATGTCACCCGACTGGTCGAGGATCTTCCCGCCCGTATTATCCAGCGCCCCCACGGCGGCAATCGAGGCCAGCCCGGTCGTGCTCGATATCTGGCCACCGGCATTGGACAGCGTGCTGCCGCTGGCGAGCGTCAGACCCGTCCGGGCTGCAATTGTGCCGGTATTGGCGAGCGACCCTGCCCGGGCGGACAGGGCGCCGCCGGATGCGCCGATGCCGCCACTGTTATCGAGCGCACCGGTTGCGGCAAGCGACAGCGCGCCAGCCCCGGCCGTCACCGTCCCGCTATTGCCGATCGCAGCCGCCCGGGCGGCCAGGGTCGTACCGCCGCCAATGGTCCCGCTGTTATTCAGGGCGCCCCCTGCCGCCAGCTGCATCCCGCCACCTGACTGCAGCGTCCCCGCGTTGCTGACCTGCCCGCCCACCTGCGCCTGCAGGTTGCCCGAAGCCGCCATGGAACCATTGAGCACAAGGTCGCCGGCATCGGTCAGCGTCATGTCCCCGGCATTGGCCGCCATGGTGCCATCAACCCGCACGCCGGCGCCGGCCTCGTTGACCACCATGTAGATCCGGTTGGCGTACATCCCGCCAAGGGCCGCCGTATCAATCGCGAATTCCGGTGCGGCCGTGCCGTCGGACGCCAGCGGATGGGCCGCGTTGGTGCCGTAATCGACCCGGTTGCGCCCGGCCACGATAGTGGCCGTCTCCGCATTGACCTGCGCCTTGAGCGTCACCGAGCGCGACAGGATGTCGAGCACCGGCACGGTGGTAAAGTCCCCGCCCTTCCCCTCGAAGGTGATGTTGCCGCCCCGGACGACGATGTCCTTCAGGTTGCCGCTGGCATCCATCTCCGGCGTGCCGGTGGCAAGGGTCACATGGGCGGTGTTGATGAACCCGCACCCGGCACAGGTGATGCCGTTGGGGTTGGCCACTACCACCGAGGCCTGGTGCCCCGCCACTTCCGTATAGCCCAGCATCTGCGTCGGCAGGTTGCCGGTCACCTCGTTGAGGATCAGGCTGGCGGCATGGCCGTCAAGATTGGTGTTGCCATACACCACGCCCCCGATCTTCGTCTCGGTCGCCGTGGTGGCGTTGTTCAGGATCACACCGCTTTCGGGCACGCCATACTGGATGAAGTCGTTATGCGACACGCCTGCCGCATTCGGCGTGGCGATATTGACCTGGTCGATGCCGTTCTGGGTCTTGTCCAGCGTGGGCTCGGGGCCGCCGGCATGGGGATCGACCACGATCTGCGGCTCCGCCTGCTGGGCGGATGCGGCGGACACGGTCGAGGCCAGGAACAGGGAGGCGGCGGCAAAGACATGCACGCAGCGCTGAAGACGTGACGGACCCGGAATGATATCGGGTGCGGCAACCCTGCGGGGCGTCTTCATCATATCTTCGCTCCAACCTGAAACAGCGGGATCAGCCCTTCCGAGGGAAGCGGGCCGGTATACATGGAATGGGTCAGGGAGACGTTCCAGAAGAACGGCCCCGTGGTCTTGCGCAGCCCCAGGCCGCCGCCCGCCATCTCGCCACCCCGCAGCGCGGGCGGCGTGGAGGACGAGGCAAAGCCCGCGCGCACGACGCCGACATCAAGGGCGGCATAAAGCTGGGTGCCCTCGATGACGTGGCGGCAGATGAAGGCGAACTTCCCGCACTTCAGGCCCTTTGTGGGCAGCTGCCACGAGAAGTCGTTGCGCATGTAGCCGCCGTCATTGCCCAGCAGGACCTGCTCGAGGAAGCCGCGCACGGTATACGGGCCACCGGCCTGCAGTTCATTGGTGGGGAACTGGTCGCGCGTGCTGTATTCGCCGTGCAGCGTGGTGTGCCACAGCACGCCGCGCGTGAGCGATTTGTAGCCGTCGATATCCAGCGAGGGCTTGAGGTAGGACGAATGCGGATCCTGCCAGCCGGGACGGGTGAAGTTCGACCACGTGCCCGCGCCATCCACCGCGACCTTGAGGCCGCCGGTGATGTACCACACCCCGCCCCAGCCCTTGAGCGATTCACTGACCTGCACGTTGACGAAGGCCTGCCGCGCCGTCTCGGTGTCGATCACCGTATGGTTGATCTCCGAGCCGAACGACTTGCGCTCGTAGCTGGCCTGGAAGGTGGTCACGCCGATGCGGTTGCGCAGCAGCACGCGCGAGATGCCAAGGCGCCAGTCACGACGGCTGCCGCCCAGGTGGTAGACATCGGTCAGGGCCAGCAGGGGATAGTCGTCCTGCGAGCGCCACCACGACCCGAACACGGTCCAGTAGCCGAACGGGATCGACCCGTTGACCGACAGGTAGGACGTGCCCCGCTGCCCGGCATGGCCGACAAGCGAGTGGTCATATTCCACCGACCACAGGTCCAGCAGCCCCAGCGGGTTTTCCGCCGTGAGCATGGCATGGCCCGTCTCCTGGCCGGTGATCTGCTGGCCGTAATTGTCGAACCAGACCTGGCCGTGCAGCACGCCCCGCTTGGGCGCAGTCACCACCACGGTGGACGCCCCCGCCCTGCCGCCGGGGGCGATGCGCATGCGCGCGCCCCAGTGGCTCAGCCGGTTCATGTCCTCGATCCCCTGTTCCAGGTCCCGCAGGTTGAGGATCTTCCCGTGCAGCCCGGGGAAGGCCATGACGGTCGCCAGCCGGGCCGGGCGGCCCTGTAACTGGATACCCGCCAGTTTCCCTTCGATCACCACGATCCGCAGGTGCCCGCTGGAAAGCTTCTGCTCGGGCAGGTAGGCCCGCGAGGTGATGAAACCCTGGCGGATATAGGCGGCATTGAGCGCGTTGATCAGTCCGTTGAGATCGCGCACCGACATGCAGGTGCCGACATGGGGACCGGTGATCGCATCCGTCGTCGCGCGCGACAGGTGCTGCGCGCCTTCGACCGTGATGTCATGCACCGTAACACAGGTTTTTGATGCCTGTGGCAGGGCGGACGGCTTCTGGATCTGGATGTCGTTTGACGGTGGCGGCAGCGCGTCAAGCTGCTCCTGGTGCTGCTCGAAGCGCTGGAACTGGTCCTGCGACGAGCCCGGCCCCGCCGGCATCACGCCGCCGGGCAGGCCCGGCACCTGGGCCATTGCCACACCGGGCAGCGCCATCATGGCCGCCGCCGCCCCAACCTGCCAGCGCATCACGCGCATTCCGGACTATGCCGCCGGCTTCAGGCAGGCGCTTTCTGGCTGGACCAGGTCTCGATTGCGCCAAAGGCGTCGGAGAAATGGCTCATGTCATAATTGATCGTGACCGTGCCGCCGCCCTGCGCGGGCACGCGGCTGACGCGGATGTGGCCGGTCTTGCCCGCCTTCAGTGCCGTGATCATGGCGGGCGTCGCCTGCAGCGTCGACAGGCAGCCCGATGCGTTGCACACCAGATAGGGCAGGCTGACCGGCTTGCCGTTATCCATCGACAGGGTCGCAGGCTTCGTGAGGTCGAAGCCCAGCGGGGTCATGACGCTCAGCTCGTAGGGGCGCGCGGTAATCGCCACCTTGTCAGTCGCGGCCCGGGCGACGATCACCATGCCCAGCGGCACGGCCTTGCCCTGCTGCTGCATGCTCAGCTGCTGGGCCGCCACGCACAGCGAAGCCGCGCGTGTCGCGGGCGCATAGGTGCAGTTGGCCTGCCAGGCGCCAAAAGTCTGCTGCGTGGTGATCGGCGAAGGCTGGGCCGGCGCCTGCGGAGAAGCAGGTGCCCCTTTTGCGGGCGATGGCGCGGCAGACGGGACCGCTGCCGTTCCCGCAGCATGGGATACGCCCGTCAGGGCCGCAGAAAAAAGAAAAGCACAAGCCACGGCCCTGAACTGCATCAGTAACCCCCTGAACGGTCAGCCTGACCGGCGATCACCGGTCGGTCCTGAATTGAATGGAATGTCGCCCTGAAAACGACATATTTCGTCATTTATGAATACAGTTTGACATGAAAGGCAGCAACAGAAGAATTCATTCAACTCGCGGTTGAATAATGACCTGTTCCATACATTTTATACGAAACTCCCCTGATATAGTCAGGGAGAGCGGCTGGTATCCTTCCTGTATTCCCATACGGAATAACAGTTATTTATATAAATACCAACGCACCATGACACCCGGGAGACGCGCAAACGGCCCCGCGGAGAGCCATTCCCCCCGAACCACGGCCACCGGCGCCCACGCCGGCACAGCAGACGGGTAGTGCCGCCAGGCGGGCTGTGATATCCTGATACTGGCGCGTGATAACGCCTTTTGCACTGAGGCGGCCTCCTTGTCGGGTGGCCTGCCGAATACAACACCCGGACCTGCGTCCAGCGGTGAACGGACAGATCTGTTCACCGTCGTGGAAATAGGCAGGGCGTGGCTATGCCTCATGCAAACACGTTATCACCCGCCCGACGCCAGGGCGGGCAGGAGGCGCAGGCCTGTCATTCGTCCCGGCCAGGCTGTCGTCGCGGAACGTACGTGAGAAAAGGCGGATGGATGACAGTGACAGCAAACACGCACGCCCATGACGCCGTGGACCCGGACGCCATGATGGTGGCCTTCCTGCGCGAATACGGGCTGCCAGGCGCCAGGGAACGCGCACGACACCATATCGGACGCTGCGTCGAGGCCGGCCTGGCAGACGACGCCGCGTTCTGGATGCAAATCAGCAACCACCTCGACGCCCTGAATGGCAAAGACTATGTTTTTTCCCGGATGGCAGTAACGACATAGCGGGATATGTCGAGGCCGATGCGGATAGCATCGTCAAGCTGCCGACCGACGCCGCTTTGAAGAACGGCGGAGCCGTATATTGCCCCGTCAATTTTACAGCATATGCTCCAGACCGAGCCAATCAGGTTCATGGCGTGAGCCAGCCCTTCGACATCGTGACGGTCGAGGTTGCGAATAAACTCGCGAGGATCGACCTCCTCTATATACGGCTTCTGTCCCGGCATCACGAAGACCATATGGGGTCCCGGATGGGACAGGCGTGAAAGCAGTTCTTTCTCCTCACCAGTCATGGCAGGCTTATCGTGATCTGAGCGCATCCTGCTCTTGCCGTAGCTTCCTGTCCGACGGATCTGAGGCAAAACTTCATGCGTGACCCATCTCCGGAAATCCTTTGCTTTTCGCTTCGTGGACTTGAACGTCAGATGGTAGATACCGCTTTCACTCACGATCAGCATGGTCTGCGGGCCGCCTTCGGTCTCGATGAACGCTTTCGCTACTTCGTCCGCATCAAGATACCTGATCGCACTCCTCGCGCTTTCGTAATCAAGAGCGCGCGCCACGTCGTCAGCCACAAACCATGTGAACCCGTTGATGAAAACGGAGCGGACCAGCTTTCCGCCAAAAGCATAAGGCACGCCGTCGAGGACACTCTGAGGAGCCGCGTCCGTAAAATTCGCGTGGATCGTGTTGTCTGATTTGACGCACATGGCTGACTCCCCCGGACGATGGTTGCAAGCATCATCTGGCCCCATCATGCGACCCACCATAACCAACTGCTCAGAAGGGCAGGCCTTACAGGCCCACCCTTTGCCGCGTGTCCTTCTCTGGCGGCGAAGCCGCCCGCACCAACGGTGCAATGGTGTATGAGGACCCGCTATTTATGGGTAGGCGCAATGTCGGCCTTGGGTATGTCAATGGGTCGTCGTAAGGGTAGCTGTTGGGTCGTGAAACAGTCGTTCCGTCCGTGCGTCAAGGGTAGGGATATGGGTCGCTCATGAGTATGCGCACGCAGATCACATGTGAGAATCTGCATGCTGACGAAGCTGCGACCCAGGTATGATCTGGCCGTATTGCATTCGACCGAGGATGCAGGAGGGGATGAATCATGACAGGCAGGTTCGGCAAGGAACGGCTGAAATCGCTCATCGAGAACCATAGGGCCCGAGACAGTGCGACACCTCTCTATCGGTGGCTGCTCACCAACTGCGAGGACATAAGCGCACTGCGATCAAAAGGGGATTCCTGGGCTCCCTATGTTGCGGCAGCCCGAGCAGATGGCCTTGACCTTCCGGACGAAAAGGAAGCGATGAAGCGTATGGAACGCTATTGGCGCCGTATGGCCGGCACCCGCCGCATGCACCCGGAAGCTGAACAGGTTCCTCAATCTCCTGACACCGAAAGCACCATGCAACCCAGCCGCTTCCCTCACGGCTGGAGGCCCGCTGTTGTCGATGACGGTCGCGTAAGCTGCGCGCCCGATGGAACTGGCGTTCCCACACAAATAGTGCCCGCCGAAAAAAACGCACAGGTCGCATCATTGCCCGCGACAGTGCCAGCATGCTCGGGCAGCGAGACAACCAGGGAGAAGAACTTTCCCATTGGTCGCGCCCGGGCCGAGGCCATCAAGCGGGACCTTCTTGCGCGACTGAAGCGAAAGGAGCCCGGTTTTCATCGGGAGTAAGGCATGGCATCCGCCACGATCACAGACGCCGCAGACCCAACGGAGCTGGTGACACGCCCGACCCTGCTCGTAGCCATCGGGCGCCAGCGGGTAGGAAAGACGACATTCCTCAAATCACTGGCCGAGATCACGGCCCAGCAGGGAGGCAGACCGGAGATCTGGAACACGGATTCCATGAACCGCTCGCATACGCTTTCATCGCTTGGTCCGCAGGTTCTGGAAGCGGACAGCACGTCCCCGACCGGGCAGGCTGCCTGGCTCGAAGGGCAGATCGAGAAGCTGGTTGAATCCCGCCATGATGCGATTCTCGACATCGGGGGAGGATGGACTGCGATGCACGAACTGATCCGCTCATCTCCCCTTGTCGCGGCGCTGGACGAGCTTGGGGTCTCGCTTGTGACGATCTTCATGATCGGTATGGAGAATGCGGACATCGACTATCTGCAGGACCTTCAGCAGCAGCATGACTTCCTGCCGCCCCGCACGGCTATTGTCATAAATGAAGGCCTGCTTCCCGTCGGAATCGACACACCTCAGGCGGTAAGCCAGATCCTCGAAAACGAAGCGGTAATCAACGCTTTGGACCGAGGAGCCGCACACGGTGTGTTCCCTGCAATCAACGGGCTCAAGAAAATCGCGGATCGTGGGCAGTCGTTCATGGATTTTGCTGCAAACAGGCCGGTTCCCGGACAGCCGAAAAGCTCGGTCTTCGACAGGCTACGGGTCAATCGCTGGCTCAAACGGGACGTGCCCCTCTTCCTGCGCGACCTCGGACCGGACTATCTGCCCCGGATGCCAAAGGGGCTGCCCGACGTGGTTATGGAGAATGTCTGATGGTAGCCCAGGGCGACATCGAGGCGGCAGACCGTGAATTCGCCGCGCGAATGGAGAACCTGCGCCGGGTCGCCGCCCAGTGGGTCGAGCGTCCGATCGCGCCCGAAGTCGAAGTGCTTTCGGCGCTGGTCGCAGCGATGGACCAGATCGGCACCCTCTGCATTGAAGCCAGGCGCGCCTCCATCCGCTCCGTTGCCGAGAGCAGGCTGGTGGCCGAACAGCAGCGCGAAACCCTGGCGCAGG
>Ga0157365_10001338_pt1 | contig 10172 bp, 8 predicted proteins | sample AttsexASBM3_FD_111478 | JGI IMG/M metagenome (GOLD analysis project Ga0157365, IMG submission 111478) | Fungus gardens microbial communities from leaf cutter ant in Ribeirão Preto, State of São Paulo, Brazil - Atta sexdens ASBM3 | ecosystem: Host-associated > Fungi > Mycelium > Unclassified ... | reverse complement strand
GGGGCGGCGCCTGCATGGCGTGCCGATTCTCGGTGTGCCGGAAGATCTTTCATCCGTACTCGACACGATGGCGGCCAGCGATACCCTGCCTGACAGTGTAATCGTGACCGATCCCGAATGGCGTGGCTCACCTCTTTCGGTGGTGCTGGATGCGGGTCAGGCCCATGGCATTGCCGTGCAGCGTGCGCCCTCTCTTACACGTCTGACCCCGGCAGAAGAGATCCAGATGCGACCGATTGCACTGGAAGATCTCCTCAACCGGCCCGAGGTGCCGCTGGACCGCGAAGGCATGGCGCGCCTTATCCAGGGACAGGTCGTTCTGGTAACGGGGGCCGGAGGGACGATCGGGTCCGAGCTGGCAAGGCAGGTTGCCCAGTTCGGCCCTGCTACACTGCTTTTGCTCGATCATGGCGAATTTGCTCTCTGGCAGATCGATCTCGAATTGTCGGAGCTGTACCCCCAGGTACCGCGTCGCGTGATCGTGGCCAATATCCGCGATGCGCAGCGTATCGATGAGGTGTTTGCGCTTTATCGGCCCGCTCTCGTATTTCATGCAGCAGCGCTCAAGCATGTGCCGATCGTGGAGGCCAATCCCTGCGAAGGTGTGCTGACCAATGTTATCGGTACGCGTATCGTGGCCGATGCGGCGATCCGTCACGCTGCGCAGGCCATGGTGCTCATTTCCAGTGACAAGGCGGTCAATCCGTCGAGCATCATGGGGGCGACCAAACGCTGTGCCGAAATCTATTGTCAGGCACTGGCCGCCGAGGCTGAGGCGCGAGGCTCTGCCTTTCGCTGCGTGACAGTGCGCTTTGGCAATGTGCTTGGCTCGACCGGATCCGTCGTGCCGCTGTTTCGCCGCCAGCTCGAACAGGGTGGGCCGCTGACCGTCACCCATCCGGACATGACGCGCTATTTCATGACGGTGCCCGAGGCTGTCGGTCTGGTGCTTCAGGCCAGTGTGCGCGGAACGGCCATGAGACGCCTGCGGGACGAGACCGATGCGCTTTTGCAGCAGGGCGGCATATTCGTTCTCGACATGGGCGAGCCCGTGCGCATTCTCGATCTTGCACGGCAGATGATCCGTCTGGCCGGGCTTACTCCCGATGAGGATGTCGCCATACGTTTTACCGGGCTGCGCCCGGGTGAGAAACTCTATGAGGAGCTTTTTCATGGGCGCGAAGCGCCGGTGCCGACCGATGCGCCGGGCCTCAAAATGGCGACACCGCGCCTGATCGACCTTCTGGCAGCGCGCGCGCTGCTCGAACAGCTCGAAGCGGCAAGCCTTGTTGACGATGTCGGACAGTCTCTGGCGATCATCAACGAGCTGGTGCCGGAATTCGCCCACAACCCTCTGGGCGAGGTACGTCACACGCGGGCTCCGCAGGTTTCGGCCGTGCAGCCAGCGACTTCGGAAAACGCGACCCCTGTGTCATAACGCGGGTCGATACAGGACCGGGCCTCTCGGGGCCGATTAGGGAAGAATGTCATGAGCGAAAAAGCCCCCATCTCCTTTCTCGACCTGCCAAGGCAGCAGCTTCGCCTTGGTGCGGCCCTGAAGCAGCGTATCGACACGGTACTGGATCACTGCAAGTTCGTGATGGGGCCGGAAGTCGAGGAGCTGGAATCCAGACTATGCGCCTATAGCGGCGCGAAACACGCTGTCAGCGTGTCATCCGGCACGGATGCCCTGCTGATGGTGCTCATGGCCGAGGAGATCGGCCCGGGCGATGCGGTGTTTCTGCCCGCCTTTACCTACACGGCGACAGCAGAAGTCGTTCTCCTTCTCGGGGCAACGCCGGTATTCGTGGATGTCGATCCCCGTACCTTCCAGATCGATTGCGATAATCTGCGCAGTCGCATCGCCTCCATACGCGCACAGGAAGAGCTCGAACCGCGCGTGATCATAGGGGTCGATCTGTTCGGGCAGCCTGCACCCTGGAACACGCTGCGCACGATCGCACAGGAGGAGGGGCTTCTCCTTGTTTCGGATTGCGCACAGGCCTTCGGTGCTTCGCTCGATGGGCACAAGCTCGGGCGTGAGGCGCTTGCAACCACATTGTCGTTCTTTCCGTCCAAGCCGCTCGGCGCCTATGGCGATGGTGGAGCAATACTGACCGACGATCCGGAGCGCGCGGCGCTTTACCGCTCGCTGCGCAGTCATGGCGAGGGCAAAACCCGTTATGAGGTGCTGCGTATTGGCCTGAACGGACGTCTGGATACGTTGCAGGCTGCGGTTCTGCTTGCCAAGCTTGACCAGTTCGATGAGGAGCTCGCCCGGCGTGAGGCGATTGCCACGCGCTATGACCGGGCTCTGTCGAAGCTCGTCCAGGTTCCGGCGCGTGTTGCCGGAGGAGAGAGCGCCTGGGCAATCTATTCCATTCTTCTGCCCTATGCCGGGACGCGCGATGCGCTTCAGGCCCATCTCAAGGCGCAGGGCGTTCCGAGCGTGGTCTATTATCCAAAGCCGCTGCACGAGCAGCCAGCCTATGCCGAGCATCATGACGAGACGGTCTCGCTGCCTGTATCGGAAGGGCTTGGAGCGCGTATCCTTGCGCTGCCGTTGCATCCCGAACTGACAGAAGACGATGTCTCGCGCGTGATTGACGGCGTGGTATCGTTTTTCGAAAAATCTGCACCGATGGACAAAAACGGTGCATCTGCGACGCAGGAGCGCGACGCGTGAGAAAAGAAACACTTCTTATTCTCGGTATTTTTGCAGTCGTTCTATCGACTGTTGCCGTCATATGGTTTTTTGCGCTCCCCGCCCTGCGACCGATCCGGTTCGAAACGGTGTCGAACGTCACCTTGACCATTGCTCAGACCGATCAGACCCGTACGCTCAATGCCAATGAGACGGCGCGTCTGAATGAGTGGCTTCAGACCCATACGCGTGGCTGGGCACCGCTGACCTCACCGGCGCCCTCGACCGGAGATGTGGTGATAAAGGGGCGTCTAGAAGACGGTCAGGCATTCGAGCTGGCGCTCTGGACCGGAATCAGCGGCGCGGACTGGAACGATACCGCCATTACCAGAACCAATCCGAAGGCACGCTTCAAGGTGCGAAGCTTCAGCGATTCGGACTGGGCGCCGTTGCGTTATCTCATTGAGGGGCAGGGTTTCGAAAAAACCGACGTCCCCTGAGAGGACGGATTTTCGGACAAAGGGTTTTGCGGGCGCGCGTTCCGGGGGCATCAACCGCCGGAACGCGGGACCAGACGGGGTTTTCAGGCTGGTGCGGCTTCCCGGACGATCCACCCTGTTTCAGCCATGAAGCGATAGACGGCGGCGCTGAACGGTGCCTTGACCGTGTCGCTCTCCCAGCTTTCAATATTCTCATACATCTTTGCCGCTTTAACCCAATGCTCGCGTCCCAGCGCCTCAACCATGGGCGCTTGCAGGGCCATCCAGCGATCCAGAAGTGTTCGGGCTTGTGCTGAACCGGGTTCCACGCCCCGGTCTATAGCCGCTTCCACCTGTGCAATCAGTTCGCTCCAGTCCCGTTCGTAGCGCGAGCGTTCGCTGCCCGGAAACAAATCTGCTCCCAGCGTCTGCCATCGCTCCCATTCAGCTTCAGTGAAATACTGACTGGCTACGGTTTTGAGGTCGTTTCTTGTCATAATGGTCTGTGCCTCGTTGATCAGAGAACAGAGCCGATCCGCATCCGGAGCGTCACGCGTATCGAGCAGGATCAGTGTCTCTTCGAGACGACGAAGCATAAGACCGAGCTGCCTGTGGCGGGCCCCGAGATGCAGGATCTGGCTTTCGACCAGGCTCCGGGCGTCGAGAGAGGGGGCGATCATGACCGACGAAATTTCTGTCAGACGATATCCGGCCTGACGTAAAAGCAGCACGCGGGTGATGCGCTGCATGTCTGCTTCGCCATAAACGCGTCGCCCTGCCTCGCTTCGGCGGGGGCGGATCAGGTTTTTCGTTTCCAGATGGCGGAGGCTGCGTATCGATAGCCCTGTCAGGGCCGCAACCTCGCCTATGGATCGGTCTCGTGTCATGGGGCTCCACTCTCTGTCTTCCGGCACCACCATGCGGTGCTGACACTATGTCAGGAGCAAGAGAAAAATGCCTGTGCGATTCCTGAACGAAGAGTTCGTGCCGTCCGGGAAGACATGCGGCCGGAAGCAGGCATCATGAGAGGCACTAACGGGGGGAGGCCCTGAAATTGAACTGCCGTGTCGATTTTCCGGAGAGCTACGGCAGGGGCTCGCATTCCTGTTGCGAGGAACGAACCTCAAACGAGGCGCTGGCAGTCGGCAAAAAGAGGGTATCTCGATGCGCCCGGATAAAATGAAGCCCGGGTCGTTATCCCGGGCTTTCGGAACGTGGCAGATCAGGCCGTTTCAGCTTTGCCGAGAGGGGCATCGCCCATTGTTTCACCCGTGCGCATATCCTCTGCGAGGGGAGCGGTGCCCTTGTCGCCGATTGCGAGCAGGGCAGCAGTGAGGGGCGATGCAAGGATCAGACCCGGGACGCCCAGGATGGTGCCGAACACGGTCTGGGCCAGGATGGCAAGAGCCGGGGGCATATGGACGGCATGACGCTGGATAAGGGGTGCCAGCACATTGCCTTCGAGAAACTGGATCACGCAGTAAAGGCCAGCGACCATCAATCCGGTGCGCGAGCCCTGCGACAAAGCAATCAGCACGGCCGGGACAGCACCCAGAATGGCGCCGATATAGGGAATGAAGTTGCAGAGCCCTGCCACAACACCGAGCGCCATAGCCAGAGGGACGCCGAGTATGGCAAGGCCAATGCCGGAGGCGAGACCCACGGCAAGCATGTCGAAGGCCTGACCGATCGTCCATGACCATAGCGTCGTGCCCGCCGTGAGGAACAGCGTGCGCGCTGCAGGCCGGTGGTTTTCAGGCACGAGACGCAGCATCCCGTCGACATAGATAGCCGGTGACATGGCAAAGTAGAGACCGGCGATCAGGATGACTGCTATCGTGCCGAGCAGACCGAACGCACTGCTCAGAATACCTGTGACGGAATTGGCGAGACCGGCCCCGAGTGACGGGCCACTTCCTGTTTCGTTGCCACCCAGCGATTTGGGCAGGTGGTCCATGACGAATTGACCCCATGTGCTCGTGCCCATCTGGCTGCGCACCTGACCGTATTGCGTGATCAGGGCCTGCTTGAGCTTGACGAACTGATCGCCGATCTGTGGGCCGCTGAAATAGAACAGCGCTGCGATGGCAAGGAGAATGGTCAGCGCAACGAGACCTACGGCGAGCTGGTAGGGCACACGCGCCCTGTCACGCAGTATGCGCGCCAGACCGTGCAGGATGACGGCGAAAAGCGTGGATGCGAAAACCACCATCAACACATCGCCAAGCAGCCAGAGGGCCAGCACGACAATCGTGACGATCAGGGTAAAACGCAGGATTCTGAAAATCCTGGTCAGTTCGTACCCAGCGTCCCGGGCATCGTCTTTTTGCGTTTCGGACATTGTCTCTCGTTCTCGGTCATCGATCCCCCTGTAACGAAAGGGGTCAGCTTCGGTTCGCCTCGTCGATCTCGGCTTCGGCACGCAGCCACCGTTCTTCTGCGGCGTGTTCTTCTGCTGTAAGCGCGGCAAGGCGCGTATTGAGCTTGGTAAGTTCGTTGGCGTCGCTTTTGGCATAGAGAGCCGGGTCTGCAAGACGCGCTTCGATTTTCTGCCGTTCCTTGCCGAGCTGTTCGAGCAGATGCTCGGCGGCCTTGGCCTCCTTGCGGAGCGGGGCGAGGGCGCGACGCTGTTCTGCGCGGTCGCGTCTTTGGTCTTTTTTGCCGGCACTGTCCGCGTCGTTATCGACGCGCATCTCGTTCGCGGCTTTGCGCGCGCGATCGATCAGCCAGGCGCGGTAGCCGTCCATATCGTCTTCGAACGGCGTAATCGTGCCGTCATCCACCAGCCAGAGACGGTCTGCGACGGATTCGACCAGATGCGAGTCATGGCTGATCAGCACGACAGCCCCCTCGAAATCGCACAGCGCGCGGATGAGTGCGTCACGTGCGTCGAGATCCAGATGGTTTGTCGGCTCATCGAGCAGGAGAAGATGGGGGGCGTTGCGTGTGGCAAGGGCCAGAAGCAGGCGGGCCTTCTCTCCACCCGACAGATCGCCGACGCGTGACTCGGCTTTACCGGCATCCAGACCGAAACGGTCGAGCTGAGCACGCACGGCGACCGGTGTCGCATCGGGCATGGCGCGGCTCATATGGTCGATCGGCGTGTCTGTCAGGACCAGTTCGTCACCCTGATGCTGGGCGAAATAGCCGATACGCAGACGTGAGGAGTGGTTCACGCTTCCTGAGAGCGGCTCCAGCCTTCCGGCAAGCAGCTTTGCAAAGGTCGATTTGCCTTTGCCGTTCTGGCCGAGAAGGGCGATGCGATCGTCGAGGTCGAGCCTGCAGGACAGGTTCGACAGCACGGCGCGCCCGTCATAGCCAACACTCACCTTGTCTAGGGAAAGCATTGGCGGGGGAAGAGGGGAGGGCTCGGGAAAGGAGAAACGTGTCGGGCTATCCTCGACGACCGAGTCGATCTGGGGCAGGCGGGCGAGCGCCTTGAGGCGGGCCTGTGCCTGTCTGGCCTTGGTTGCCTTGGCGCGGAACCGGTCGACGAAAGACTGCATGTGGGCACGCTGTGCCGCAAGACGCTCAGCCGCACGGTTCTGCTGAAGGGCCTGCTCGGTGCGTATGCGTATGAACTCGTTATAGCCACCCGGTGTCAGGCTGAGCTTGCCTTTGTCGAGATGCGCAATGGAATCTACCACGCTGTCGAGCAGCGATCTGTCATGGCTGACGACGATGGCGGCGCCGGAAAATGATTTCAGCCAGTTCTCGAGCCAGATCGTGGCTTCGATGTCGAGATGGTTCGTTGGCTCATCGAGCAGAAGAAGATCCGGATTGAGAAACAGCGCTGTGGCAAGGGCCACACGCATGCGCCAGCCGCCTGAGAAAGAGGAAACCGGGCGTTGCTGCGCTGCGTGATCGAAGCCCAGCCCTGACAGAATACTGGCCGCACGCGCGGGCGCCGTATGTGCGTCGATAACCAGCAAACGTTCATGGATATCCGCAAGGCGGGACGGGTCCTGTGCGGTTTCTGCCTCATGCAGCAGACGCGCGCGTTCCAGATCGCCCGCCAGAACGGTCTCGATAAGCGAGGCGTCGCCCTCCGGCGTTTCCTGTTTGACCCGTCCCATACTGGCGCGGTTCGAGAGCTGGATGGTGCCGCCATCGGGATGCAGATCGCCTGCAATTGCAGCAAGTAGCGTCGATTTTCCCGCACCGTTTCGCCCGACCAGACCGACCTTGCGCCCCGGATCGACACTGAGTGAGGCGTTATCGAGCAGGACGCGTCCGGCGATGCGCAGGGTCAGGTCGGTGATGGTCAGCAGGCTCACAATATCTTCCCGGGCAGAATGGACGCGTTTTGATGCCAAGCGGACTATCAGGAACTCCCGTTTTGCTCTAGGGGAAGGGCGTTCACCGCTTTTCTTTTTTCATGCAGGAGATGCCTTATGGCCCTGGAACGCACCCTTTCGATCATCAAGCCTGACGCGACACGTCGCAACCTGACCGGCAAGATCAATGCCGTGTTCGAAGATGCCGGTCTGCGTATCGTTGCCCAGAAGCGCATCAAGCTGACCGAAGACCAGGCCAAGGCCTTCTACGCTGTGCATGCAGAGCGTCCTTTCTATGGCAGCCTCGTCGCTTCCATGCTGTCCGAGCCGGTCGTCGTGCAGGTGCTGCAGGGTGACAATGCCGTAGCACATCATCGCGAAGTCATGGGCGCCACCAACCCGGCGCAGGCTGCTGACGGCACCGTGCGCAAGCTCTATGCCGAAAGCATCGAAGCCAACTCGGTTCACGGATCGGACAGCCTCGAAAACGCGAAGAACGAAATTGCATTCTTCTTTGCAGAGACCGAAATCCTCCCGTAAGGCGGATACGGTTTCGATCGGGAAAAGGCGGCCTTTGGCCGCCTTTTTTTTGGCGTCAGGCATCTGAAGACATGGTGCGAGGGCGATTCCTGGACGCTGGATAGGGGCTATCGCCTCAGTGGCAGACCAGCGGACCGGTGTGATGAAAGTTGACGCATTGTATCCTCGCCTGTGGCGCGCTTTAACGTTTTCTACAGCATTATTCTCTCCATGATGGTGTCTTCCATGCAATTTGATAAATAAGTGTCATGAATGGATGATATGGTATTTTGATCTGAGTAATTATCAAAATTCATTAGTTAGTAGAGAATCCGATGAAAGTCTCGAATAAAGGTAAAAAACTGCAAAAAGATAGCGGTGATTTTGTATATAGTGGTAATGTAATTGCATTTCCGAAAAAAAACCGTAAAATAGATATAAACAACAGAACAATTATAGATCCGTGCCTATCTATCACTACGAAAGACGGGCGCGTTCTGGACAAGCTTGGTATGTCCGGCGATGAATGCTGCTATATTCTGCCGCCTCATGTTACATTTATTCGACTATCGGCGAGCATGGAGGCCCCGGAAATCGAGGCAGGAGAAGTGGAACCCGCCCGGCTGGTTCCCATACGCGTCATTCTCTCCGAATCTGCTGCCGTTACCGAAATCGGCATGGATGTCGAAGAGTCGTGCACTGGCCGTCCAGAGGATGAGTCGGAAACGCATTGGGTCGAACCGGGCCGCGCGCTTTATCTTGCACGTCATGCACCGGAATATGTCGCGATGCTCTCGGTCAAATTTGCCAGGCTGGATACCCTTTCGGGGTAATCCTGACGCAGCGCATCCATTGACCGGATTTTCCGGCGGCCCCAGTCTCTTGTTGGCGAGGCATCTCTGGTCAGCCCGAAATGGCACGCTGGCGTCGTAATTTTTTCTGGCTTCGGAGTTTTTTCCAGGGGCGTCCGTCGATCGCTGCCAGTCCGAGACCTATCACGCAGAGACCTGCAAGCGCATTCCAGTTCAGAGTTTCTCCGAGGAAGCAGACACCCAGTATCAGAGCCATGACGGGAAGCAGAAATGTCACGAGCGAGAGGTTCGTGGCGCCCGTCGTTGCAAGCAGCCTGAAATAGAGAATGAATGCGAGCGCCGTGCTGAGCAGGGCGATACCGCAAAATGCTCCCCAGATGGACAGTGTAAAGGGTAGCAGCGTCCAAGGGCGATCGAAGGCCAACGATAAGGGCAGGACAATCAGGGTGCTTGCGCCGAGCTGACCCGCTGCAATTTTCATGGGGGGCATTCCCCTGAACCGGCGGCCATAAACGCCGCCGAAACCGTAACTCAGTGCGGCCCCAAGGCAGGCGATTTCTCCGACTGCAGTGCCGCGACCCGAAGAATGCCCAAGCAGGGCCGGTCCGACCAGAAGCCCGACGCCACAAAAGCCGAGGGTGATGCCGACGACTTTGCCCCAGCGCATTTTTTCGTCATGGGTCAGGAAATGAGCAACGATAATCGTAAAGACCGGTGTCGTGGCATTGAGGATCGCGGCCACGCCACTGGCAATCCTCGTTTCTCCAAATGCGATTGCCGAGAACGGGATGACGTTGTTCAGGAGGCCGAGAAGGCCAAGGCGTAACCATAAGGCGGGCGTGAGCGACAGAACATCTTTTCTGGCAAGGAGCAGCAGGTTCAGCGCCAATGCGGCAATCCCGACACGACCCAGAACAACGGTGAAAGGCGGTATAACGGCAACCAGAACCTTGAAGAAGAAGAACGATCCGCCCCAGAGGGCGGCAAGAGCCAGAAGCAGCGCCCATTCTCCCAGATCCATCGTACGCTCCGGGACGTGTTGCATTGCTTTCTCTTTTCACATGTCAGGACAGGTGCCGCTCCGGTCCAGACCTATATCGGGGTTACAGTCACGGCAGTCCCGCAAAAATCCTCTGTGCCACGGATCCTGTCATCATGCATGATGAGAAACAGGCGCGGGATGACAGGCAGGATGAATTGCGCCTCAGCCGCTGCTCGAATGCTCCGCAGCCTCGTTCGCTACGTAAAACGGTGTCGTCATGCCGGCACACGTGCTGGTGGTGTTCCGGGGCTTGCATGCGAGCCGGTACGCTGGACGATGTTGCGTCATATCATCGGCCCGACGCGCCAAAACAGGCAACGTTATCGCCTGGTTTTCGACGCGATGACGAAACCACGCCTCGCTCTGCTTTCGCCACGTGCTTATCGCGTTTTCTGTCAG
>Ga0157365_10001337_pt1 | contig 10174 bp, 8 predicted proteins | sample AttsexASBM3_FD_111478 | JGI IMG/M metagenome (GOLD analysis project Ga0157365, IMG submission 111478) | Fungus gardens microbial communities from leaf cutter ant in Ribeirão Preto, State of São Paulo, Brazil - Atta sexdens ASBM3 | ecosystem: Host-associated > Fungi > Mycelium > Unclassified ... | reverse complement strand
GACGATGAAATCGCGCGCACTGAAGCCGTTCTGCGCCAGAATCGGCGCAAGCCCGGGAATGCCCTGCACGGCATCGATCGTCTGGTCCAGCGACAGGCTGGAGGAATCGGGCGGCTGGATGTTGGCGGCCCGCACTGCCGTCATGGTGGCGGCCATGCGGGGCATGAAATCGTCCGGCAGGCGATACCCCGCCGCCTGGGTCATTTCAGCACGGAACTGCGCCTGCTGCGCCGGGGACAGTTGCGGGGGCTGGCCCTGCGCATCCTGCGCGCGGGCGCCGCCGGGCGATGTTGCGGCCAGAAGGCCCAGCGACAGGGCAATGACGAACGGCTTTTTCATGAATGAACCCACTCTCCCCCACGCATCAGCGGCACGGCTTCGCCCGCCTTGATGCCATCGACATCGATTGTGTCCGATCCGATCATCCAGTCGATGTGGATCAGGCTTGAATTGGCGCCGCGTTCGGCCAATTGCTCGGGCGACTGGCCCTCGGTGTCGAGCAGGCACTTGGTATAGGCCTGACCCAGCGCGATGTGGCTTGCGGCATTTTCATCGAACAACGTGTTCTGGAACAGGATCCCGCTCTGCGAAATCGGCGAGGAATGCGGCACCAGCGCGACCTCGCCCAGACGGCGCGATCCCTCATCCGTGCCCAGCACCTTGTTCAGCACGGCTTCGCCGCGCGCGGCGTGGGCCTCGGTGATGGCGCCTTCATGGAAGGTGACGCGGATCTGGTCGATCATCGACCCCTGATGCGACAGCGGCTTGGTGCTGCACACGTGCCCCTCCACCCGTGCGCGGTGGGGGGTGGTGAACACTTCCTCGGTCGGGATGTTGGGGTTGCACACGATGCCGTTCTTCGCGGCCTCGGACCCGCCGGCCCAGTCGTGGCCGTCGGCCAGCCCCACACGCAGGTCGGTGCCCGGCCCGGTGAAGTGCAGCGCATCGAAGCGCAGGTCATTGAGCATCTTCGCCCGGCGGTGCAGCCCGGCATTGTGGTCCGCCCAGGCCCCCACGGGATCGGCCCCCGTGATGCGTGATGCCGCAAAAATCGCATCCCACAACCGCGAGACGGCTTCGTCGGGCGGCAGGTCGGGGAACACCTGCGCGGCCCATGCCGGCGTGGCATAGGCGACGATGTTCCAGTTGATGGCGAAATTGGTGATCAGTTCCAGCGCCGGGCGCGAGACACGGGCGTTCGCCCGGCTGGCGCGCGACACGCGCTCGGGGTCCTCTTCGGCCAGCAGCGACGGGTTGGCGCCCGTGATTGCCAGTCGCGCGGCACCGCTGCGAAAGGCCGCGGCCGTGGCGTCGCCCATCCAGCCCGCGGCGTGGTCGAAGGCTTCGTCCGGCGCGAACCGGTACCGCGCCAGCGTCGTCTCGTCGTCGGCATAGAAGGTGGTGACCAGCGACGCGCCCGCCCGATAGGCGTGTTCGGTGATCCGCCGGACCAGCGGCACCGCATCCAGGGGTGCGGTGATCAGCAGTTCCTGTCCACGGGCAAGATTGAGGCCGGTGCGTACCGCCACCTCGCCCAGGCGATCGAGCATCGCCGTGAAGTTGTCGTTCATCTGGCCTCCCTTATCGGTCCGTCTGCATGAACCCATGCGGCACTATCGGGGCTTGCGGGGCTGATCGCAATCCGGCGCGCGATCAGAGGCGCCGCAGGCGGGTGATGAAGAACCCGTCCATGCCGCCCTGTTCCCGCCACAACGCCGGGCTGGTCCGCACGTTGCCCTCCCACGTCAGGGCCTCGGGCAGGAACGCCAGTTCGGCCTGCGTGAAGGGATCGGGCGCAAAGCCAAGGCTTGTGGCCTTGCGGGCCTGCGCGGGGCCTTCCTCGTCCTGGAGGGAACACACGGCGTAAATCAGCCGTCCGCCGGGCCGCAGCATGTCGGCCGCGGCCTCGATCATCCGGGTCTGGGCCTCGGCCAGGGCGGTGATGTCGCGGGGGCGCTTGACCCACAGCACATCGGGGTGGCGGCGCGCGGTGCCGGTGGCCGAACACGGGGCGTCCAGCAGGATCGCATCCAGCGGGGCGTCGGGGCGCCATGTCATGGCATCGGCCTCGACCATCGTGACGTCGAGCGAAAGCCGCGCCATGTTCTCACGCAGGCGCGCCAGACGTGCGGGTTCGCGCTCCACCGCCGTGACGATCGCCCCGGCCGTGGCCAGTTGCGCGGTCTTGCCCCCGGGGGCCGCACACAGATCGGCCACGCGTTCGCCGGGTTGCGCCGCCAGCAGGCGCGCCGGCAGGGCGGCGGCGGCGTCCTGCACCCAGAACTGCCCGCTGTCATAGCCCGCCAGATCGGCCACGCGCGTGCCCGCCGGATAGCGCACGCTGCCCGTTGGCAGCAGCACGCCGCCTTCAGGCGCGGTCGCACCGGGGCGCAGGGTGAGGTCAAGCGGTGCTTCCTGGCCAAGGGCCTCGGCAATTTCGCGCGCGCGCCCACCCCATGACGACCACGCCCAGGCCGGAATGTTCAGCCGCGCCTGATCCAGATCGGCCAGTGTTTCAGCGCCTTCCCGGGCCACGCGGCGCAGCACGGCATTGGCCAGACCGGCAAACGGGGCCAGCCCGCGACGGCGCAGCAGGTCAACAATGGTGCCGACCGCCGCGTGCGGGGGCGTTTGCAGGAACAGCAACTGCGCCACACCCAGCATCAGCGCCACGCGCACCGGCTCGGGCGGTTCCTTGCGCAGGAACGGCGCCAGGATCTCGCCCGCAACGCCCATGGTGCGCAGCACGGTTGCGGCCAGCCGGTGTGCCGCGGCGCGGTCCCGCGGGTCGATCCCGGCGGCCGAACTGCGGTCGAGCGTGGTTTCGAGCATGCGCCGATGCTCGACAACGCCGCACACGATATCGAACGCCAGATCGCGCGTGGGATCAGCGGAAACAGGCGGGGCAGCGAGCCGGCGCGGCCGGGCTTTGGCGGGTCGGGTATCCATGACAGACGTTGGTATGAACTTTCCGCCGCCGAAGACAAGGGCGGACGCATCGTCGCTGCAAACAAAACCTGTGGCGGCGGCCGTTTCCATGGCCCCGGCATGACCGCGCTTTCATGCGCCGTTACGCACCGTCACATGGCCCCGCGACGAAAACTGTTGTCTGACAGGCAGATAGGGCCTGATATGACGGCACAGGCAACCGGCTTCCCACCAGTTTTGTGCAACAGGGGGTTGCACGGCGCGTAAGGAGCGGTCATCGCTATGCCGATGCAGAACACTGCGGATATACGAATGCCGCCTGAAGCCTTGCCCGACGGCGCTGCCCACGCCATCGCACAGCGCCTGACCGCGATTCGGGCCCGGATCGACGCCGCCTGCGTCACGGCCGGGCGCATGCCGCAGGCCGTGTCGCTGGTGGCGGTCTCCAAGTTCCATCCTGCCGCCGCGGTTCAGGCCGCGCTGGCGGCCGGGCAGGTCATCTTCGGTGAAAACCGGGTGCAGGAAGCCCGCACGAAATTCACCCCGCCCCTGCGCGAGGCATGGCCCGCCCTGCGGCTGCACATCATTGGCGCCCTTCAGACCAACAAGGCCGCCGACGCGGTGCAGATCGCCGACATGATCGAAAGCGTCGATCGCCCCGCCCTGGTCGATGCCATTGCCCGCGCCGCCGACCGCACGGGCCGCCTGCCGGGCCTTCTGTTGCAGATCAACACCGGGCGCGAACCCCAGAAATCCGGCGCCACACCCGAGGATGCCGATGCGTTCATCGCCCTGTGCCGCGCGCGCTTTGGCGCGCAGGTGCGCGGCCTGATGTGCATTCCCCCCGAAGGCCACGACCCCGCCCCGCACTTCCGGGCCCTGGCGCGCATGGCCGCGGCCCACGACCTGCCGCTGCTGTCCATGGGCATGTCCGCCGATTTCGAGGCCGCGATTGCCGCCGGTGCCACGCATGTCCGCGTGGGCAGCGCCATTTTCGGTGGCCGCCCCGCACACTCCCCCTCCCCGCAGCGAAATGAGACCCGCGTCCCATGACCGCCAGCTCCGACAGCGCGACGCCTTTTCCCTCCGGGGCTGCGGGCACCGCTGCCTCCCCCGATGCCGCCCCGAAAATTCACGAGCTTGAGGCCGATCACCACGATCGCCTGTCCGGCCCGGTGGGCCTGCCGGCCCTGCTGGGCGTGCTGGGCGTTGTGTATGGTGATATCGGCACCAGCCCGCTCTATGCCCTGCGTTCCACGGTCGAGGTGGTCAACAGCGCCCACCACACCGCCGATGCGTCGGAAATCCTGGGCATTGTCAGCCTGATCTTCTGGTCGCTGATCCTGACCGTGACCGTGAAATATGTGCTGCTGGTCATGCGGGCGGACCATAATTCGGAAGGCGGCATCATTGCGCTGATGTCACTGGCGCAGCGCGTCAGCGTGGGCGCGCGGGCCAAGGCCACGCTGGGATTCATCGGCATTGCCGGGGCGTGCCTGTTCTGTGGCGATGGCATGATCACGCCGGCCGTCTCTGTGCTGTCGGCCGTGGAGGGGGTGGAGGTCAGCTTCCCTTCGGCCGGGGAACTGGTGATCCCGATCTCGATCGTCATCCTGATCACGCTGTTCACCATACAGGGTTATGGCACCGGGCGGGTCGGGCGGGTGTTCGGGCCGATCATGCTGCTGTGGTTCACCACCATCGGCGCGCTGGGCCTTGTGGAAATCCTGCACAACCCGATCGTTCTGCGCGGGCTTTCGCCCTATTACGCCGCACATTTCATTGTGGAACACGGGGGCCTGTCGTTCGTGGCGCTGGGTTCGGTCGTGCTGGCCGTCACAGGGGCCGAGGCGCTGTATGCCGACATGGGGCATTTCGGCCGCCAGCCCATCCGCTATGCGTGGCTGTTCCTGGTGCTGCCGTGCCTGGCGCTGAACTATATGGGCCAGGGCGCGCTGATCATCACGCACCCTGCTGCGGTGTCGAACCCGTTCTTCCTGCTGGGCCCGCACTGGATTCAGGTGCCGCTTCTGATCCTGTCCACGCTGGCCACCGTGATCGCCAGCCAGGCCGGCATTTCGGGCGGGTTCTCGCTGTGCCGGCAATTGATCCAGCTTGGCTATCTGCCGCGCATGCGCATCACCCACACCAATGCCGAGGAAGAGGGCCAGATCTATCTGCCCGAATTCAACCGGTTCCTCGCACTCGGCGCGCTGTTGCTGGTGGTATCGTTCCGCAGCTCCAACGCGCTGGCCTCGGCCTATGGCATTGCCGTGACGGGCACGTTCATGTGCACCTGCGCACTGGCCATGATCGTCTTTCACCGCCAGTTCCGCTGGCCGCTGCCGGCAGCGGTGGCCGTGTTCGGCGGGTTTCTGGCGCTGGATGGCGTGTTTTTCGCGTCCAACGCGCTCAAGATCCCGCAGGGTGGCTGGGTGCCGGTCATGCTGGGCATCTGGCTGACGCTGCTGATGACCACATGGAAGCGCGGGCGTTCCCTGATCATCGACCGGCAGCGCATGGACAGCCTGCCGGTGGCATCGTTCCTGGCGCGGCTGCCGCAATCGCGCACGGTGCGCGTGCCGGGCATGGCAGTGTTCATGACCGCCACGCCGGAATTCGTGCCGACGTGCCTGCTGCATAACCTCAAGCACAACAAGGTGCTGCACGACCACGTGCTGTTCGTCACGGTGCAGAACCTGGACCAGCCGGAGGCCGATCGCGGGCACCGCGTGGCCCTTCAGGAACTGGGGCCGCATATCTATCGCGTCATTCTGCGCTATGGCTTCATGGAAACGCCCAACCTGCCGCGTGCGCTGGAAGACCTGAAGACGATCGGGCTGGATTTCGACCCGCATCAGGCGTCCTATTTCACCAGCCGCGAGCTTCTGGTGCGCTCTGCCGTGCCCAAGATGGCGGCGTGGCGCATGTCGCTGTTCCTGTTCATGGCCCGCAACGCGACCCCGGCGACGGAATTTTTCCGCATTCCGCCCGACCGGGTGGTGGAACTGGGCGTGCGGATTTCCATCTGATCCACACGGCTTCCTCTCACCGGTTCCTGCCCTGATGCCACGTCTGCACAATGCCCCTTCGGTCGGGTTGTATATCCACTGGCCGTTCTGCCGGTCGAAATGCCCGTACTGCGATTTCAATTCCCATGTGCGGCCTGAAATCGACCAGAAACGCTTTGGCGCAGCCCTGCGCCGGGAACTGGCGCACGCCGCCGAACAGAGCGGCCGCCGGCGGCTGCGTTCGATTTTCTTCGGCGGGGGCACGCCATCGCTGATGGACCCGCAGACGGCCGCCGACCTGATCGCCGATGCCCGCAGCCTGTTCGATGCCGACCCCGGCACCGAAATCACGCTGGAGGCCAACCCCACCAGTGTCGAATCCGCAACGCTGGCGGCCTTTGCGCAGGCCGGGGTGAACCGCGTGTCTCTGGGGGTGCAGTCGCTGGACCCCACCGCGCTGGCTTTTCTGGGCCGCGAACATTCCGCCACACAGGCGATCGAGGCGCTGGAAATTGCGCGACGGCTGTTCGGGCGGATTTCGTTCGACCTGATTTACGCGCGCCCGGGCCAGACGCTGGCCGCATGGAAGGCCGAGCTGGACACGGCGCTGAGCCTGGTTTCGGATCATCTGTCGCTTTATCAACTGACGATCGAGCCCGGCACGAAGTTCGAGGGCCAGTATCGCCAGGGCCTGTTCGCCCTGCCGGACGAGGACGAAGCCGCACGCCTGTATGATGAGACCGGCACTGTTGCCGCCCGCCACGGGCTGGATGCGTATGAGGTCTCGAACTATGCCCGCCCTGATGCCCGCAGCGCGCATAATCTGGGCTACTGGCAGTATCGGGATTACATCGGCATCGGCCCCGGCGCGCACGGGCGCATCACGCAGGACGGCACATTGTGGGCCACCCGGCGCCACCGCGCGCCCGAACCGTGGGCCGAGCGCGTGGAACAGACCGGCGACGGCACCATGCAGCGCGAGGCGCTGGACCCGCAGGACAAGGCGCGGGAGATGCTGCTGATGGGCCTGCGCCTGACCGAAGGGGTAGAAGCTGGCCGCTTTGCCGCGCGGACCGGAATGGCGCTGCACGATGCGCTTGACCCGACCATTCTGCGCGCCGCAATCGAGGAGGGCTATGTCGTGCAGGACCACGATGCCCGCGGTATGCACCTGCGCGCGACCCCGTCGGGGCGACTGCGGCTGGAGGCCCTTCTGGGCGCGCTGGTGCTGTGAAGGGCGCCCGGGTGCCTTTTCAGGCAAGGCCCGGGCAGCCTGCCGGTTTCATGCAACGGCCCGGAGGATGAAATCCGCCACAGCATCGGGCTGTGACAGCATGGACACGTGGCCGGCTTCGACATGGCCGATGGCCGCGTTCATGCGCTGGGCCATGCGTTCCTGTTCTTCCGCTGGAATGGCCCGGTCCTGCATGCCAACAAGATAGGACGACGGGCGTGTCCGCCATGCAGCACTGGTCACGGTGCCGCCCAGCGCGCGCCCGTGAATGGGGCCCTGCGTTGCGTGGATCAGGGTTTTCTCAGGCTCCGGCAGATCCTGTGCGAACAGGGTGAAGACACCGGCGCGGGTGAGCGAGAGAAAACCGTCCGCATCGGGGCGGATTTCCGCGCCGAGGGGCGCTGCCTTGAACTGGCCGAACAGCGTGCCGGCAGATTCGCCCGCATCGGGTGCGAACGCCCCGACATAGATCAGGCGGGCGACCTTGGGGGTGTTGCCGGCCTGGGTGATCACCGCCCCGGCGTAACTGTGACCGACCAACACGACATCGCCCTCTGCCTGGGCAATCGCGCGCTGCACGGCAGCGACGTCGTGTTCAAAGCTGGTCAGGGGCAACTGAACCGCCGTGACGGCGAAGCCTTTTGCGGCCAGTAGGGGAATGACGCGGGCCCAGCTTGAACCGTCAGCCCAGGCGCCGTGAACCAGAATGATGTTGGACATGGTGGTCATTGTTTCTCTCCTGAAAAGGGTGGGGGTGCGGGGTCAGCCGTGCCAGTGCGAGCAGCGGATAACCGAGCAGAAATTGCCGCGGTGGAAATGCGGTTCCTTGTCGGCGATGACATCGGCTTTGACGTTGCCGAAGGTTGTGTCGGGCTTGTGTCTGATCCCGTCATAGAAGGCCTGGATGATGTCTTCCTTGAAGGCCGGGGTGCGCGGAAACGCGCTGACCACGGCTTCGCGCGTGGCATCGGCATAGCGGTCGTAGGTCAGGCCCAGCACATCCATCTCGACCCCGGCCGTGGTCAGGGCGACCACGGGGTGCATGAATTCGGGGATGCCGGGCGTGGTGTGCAGGGCGATGCCGGTCCAGACTTTTTCGATGTCGGACGGATCAATCCGATAGCTGGTCAGGAAATCGCGCGCGGCATTGGCGCCATCGACCTCAAAGCGCAGGTTGGGGCTGCTGTGTGCCGGCATCAACCCCACATCGTGAAACATGGTTGCTGCATAAAGCAGTTCCGGGTTGAAGCTGAGGCCCCGCTGCTGCCCGGCCAGCGCACCGAAGAAATAGACGCGGCTGGAATGGTTGAACAGCAGGTCTGTTTCCGTGTCGCGCACGAATTCGGTGATGGCACGCGCCAGGGCGCTGTCGGGAATGGTGATGCCGTCGATCGTGCCGGTGAAGTGGTGGTGACGGGTCATGGTGCGTCTCCGTTTGGCGCATGATCCGTCGGCCGGTGATGCCGGGGGACCGTGAAGCGCCGTTGAAAGAGTGATCGGGCGGGGGCTGAAGGGCCCTTGCGTCCTGCCCCTTTTCAATCGCAACAATGGCTTGTGGTCGCAATCGCGCCGCACCGGCAGAAACTGCCAAGCGCACGTGATAAACTGCCGCCGCCCCACGGAAAGGTTCCCGCCCCCCATGAGCAGACGCGAGATTGCCGTTGTCATTCACGACGGCGTTCAGGCCCTTGATGTGGCAGGGCCGCTTGATGTGTTTGCTGCGGCGAATGATTTTCTGCCGGCAGCTGCGCGCTATGCCTGCCTTCTGGTGGCCCGCGACACGCACCCCCTGCGCACGTCGAACGGGATGCGCATGACCGCGGACCTGAGCTTTGCCGAAGCCAGCCGCCCCTTTCACACGGTGCTGGTGGCGGGCGGCCCGGGGTTGCCCGACAAACCGGCCGACGATGCGATGTCGGCCTGGTTGCAGGGCTGGGGCGTTCGGGCCGCGCGCTATGGGTCGATCTGCAACGGGGCGTTTGCCCTGGGGCACGCAGGTTTGCTTGATGGGCGGATTGTCACCACGCACTGGCAGTGTTCGGCGCATCTGGCGGATCGTTTTCCCGCAGCGCGGGTCGAGCATGATCGCATTTATGCCCGTGATGGTGCCCTGGTGACATCGGCCGGCGTGACAGCGGGGATCGACCTCAGCCTTGCGCTGGTGGCCGAGGACCACGGTGCCGCGATCTCGCTGGCGTGTGCCAAGGGTCTGGTGGTGGTGGCACAGCGTCAGGGGGGCCAGTCACAATTCAGCCCGTTGCTGCTGCCGGGTGCGGCGACCACGCCTCTGGGCCGGATTCAGGCCCATGTGATGGAGCATGTGCGCGAGGCCTTTCCGGTGGAACGGCTGGCCGAGATCGCAGGCGTGAGCGAACGCAGTGTTGCGCGCCTGTTTGTCAGCGATCTGGGGATGACGCCGCATGAATTTGTCGAAGGCGTTCGGATTGATCACGCACGCAATCTGCTGGAAGCCAGCGACATGGCGTTGAAGGTGGTGGCGTTTGAGTGCGGCTTTGCCAGCGCGGACCATATGCGCGTTGCCTTCCGGCGCAGGCTAGGGGTAACACCGCAGCATTATCGCGGCAGTTTCCGAAAACTGTAGCGTCCGGATGTGGTGATCTAGAAAATGATCCTGTTGCGCCCGAGATGTTTGGCATCATAGAGCGCGATATCGGCTTTCGCGATGATGTCCAGAATACGCGTGTGCTCATAGGTGATCTTGACCAGGCCGCCGCTGACAGTTGCGATATTCAGGTCCGGAAAATGAAAGGCCACGCGCCGGGAAAATTCCGTCCGGATGGTGTCGCAGACGGCGTGAACATCCTCGATGCACTGGGCTTCGATCATGAGGGCAAATTCCTCTCCGCCCAGGCGTCCTGCAAGAATGGCCGACTTGTCGAGGGATCGAAGGATATCGGCGAACAGCGACAGAATGAGATCACCCTGCGCATGGCCGAACATGTCGTTGATCGACTTGAAATGGTCGATATCGAGCAGCAGG
>Ga0157365_10001336_pt1 | contig 10181 bp, 8 predicted proteins | sample AttsexASBM3_FD_111478 | JGI IMG/M metagenome (GOLD analysis project Ga0157365, IMG submission 111478) | Fungus gardens microbial communities from leaf cutter ant in Ribeirão Preto, State of São Paulo, Brazil - Atta sexdens ASBM3 | ecosystem: Host-associated > Fungi > Mycelium > Unclassified ... | reverse complement strand
TGTTCGCCGACGGGGCTTACGACCGGCTCCAGTTGATGGACAAGGCGGCTTATCTGGACTTCGTCGTCGAAGTCATCCGACGCAGGAACGGAGCGAAGGGCTTCGAAATTCTACCCCGTCGATGGGTCGTGGAGCGGACCTTTGGCTGGATGACCCGCTGGCGACGTCTCGTGCGTGACTATGAGCGTCGTATCGACGTCTCACAAGCCATGATCCTCGTCGCCATGGGCGCCAATCTCACCCGCAGAAATGCCCATCCGTGAGTTTCCAAACAGGCTCTCAGAAGTGGACTGTTTATTTCGAAGTCGAGAAACCGGAAAACGGATTTTTCTATGAATACAAGCGGAGTTCATTTTAAAAGCCGGGACGTCTTCGTTTCGAGAAATATTGCCATCCTGCTGCATATGACATGCGTCTACTATTAAAGATCCCGGAGAAAGTCAGGGTTGCAACATGCTCACGCCGGTCGAGACGCATCCGCCCCATCTCTACCTCTGTTGCGCACGTCGCAGGATTATTGTCAGGCAAGAACGGAGACGCGGCCCTCAGCCGAACATAGAAACGAGTTCTCGGTCTTTTTTCTGGGGAGGCCTTGCCCATGATTGAAGACCAAAAGGCAAGCTATAACTTCTCTGCTGAGAGGTCGGGAAACGCGACGCTATCAACCATGCGTACCGGCCGGAGCTGCATTTACCCGCCCTGTTGCGGAGGAGGGACGCAACAGAGGCTGATTGATGGCTCGCACGCCGCGGGAGGCGTCTCAGCCCGAAAAGGGTCGCCATGTGGTGACATAACGCATGAGCGTGAGAAGCACGGTCTGGGTCTCTCCAAGTCTGCTCTCATCGATTGTCCACGGGGGCTGTTCCTGCGCCATATAGGTGCTTTGGGCCATTTCCATCTGGATGGCATGGATATTGCGTGAGGGCTGACCGTAATGACGGGTTGTGTAGCCGCCCTTGAACCGCCCGTTAACGATGGTGGTAAGGCGGCTTTGGCCAGCAAGGAGCGTGCTCAGCGCGTTCGTCAGGTGGACATCGCAAGATGCCCCGTCATTGGTCCCAAGGTTGAGGTCAGGCAATTGCCCCTCAAAAAGCCGGGGCACGAGCGAGCGTATGGAATGCCCGTCCCAGAGTAAGGCCCAGCCCCATATGTTGCGCAGTCTCTCGAGTTCTGCCTCCAGGGCTGCGTGATAGGGTTTCCAGTATGTTTCGAGACGATGGGCGATCTCATCCTCTCCCGGAATTTCACCGGGGCGATAGAGATCTTCGCCGTCAAAGCTGAATTCTGGCACCAGCCCGGTTTTCGGTCGGCCGGGATACAGCGTGGCATCATCAGGCCCACGATTGAGATCGATGACATAGCGGGAATATCTCGCTGCAATGACGCCCATACCCAGATCAGGGGCAAAGTCATAAATACGCTCCATATGCCAGTCCGTATCGGGTCGGGCCAGGCCAGTAGCGCTCATGCGCGCCTCCATGCCCGGGGCCAGAAGCGTGCCATTATGCGGTAGCGCGATCAGGACCGGGGACTCGCCGCGTGTCAGGGTAAAAACGCTCGTTTCGCTCATGGCCCGGTTTCCTGTCTCTCTTTCTGACGTGTTCTGGGGGGAGTGCTCAATGATGCAGCCTTGTCACTACATGCCGGAAAGCATCAGCTATGATCCTCTCCCGGGCATGATGACCGCTTTCGATGACCCATTCTCCCGCGACCAGCATATGCTGCACCGGCAGGCTCGGACGGGCAAAGAGTGCGCCATCGAAAATCGCGTCCTGCTCAAGCCCGGGCAGGGCCATGGCTTCAGGGTCGAGAACGCAGAGATCGGCTCTCATGCCGGGGGCCAGCCTGCCGCCATTCTGCTGGCAGGCCTGTGTCCCGCCTTTGAGAGCCGCTTCGTAGAGATAACGTCCGACCGATCCGAGCATGTCGTCCGGCAGGGCGCAGCAGCGTTTTCGGCTCACAAGACGGCGGCCGTATTCGAGAAGGCGTAGTTCTTCCGACACCGATGGCAGGATATTGCTGTCCGTTCCTATTCCGAAACGACCGCCTTGGGTAATATAGGATTCCAGAGGGAACAGCCCGTCTCCAAGATTGGCTTCCGTGATAGGGCACAACCCAGCAACCGCCCCAGACGCCGCAAGCCGGCGCGTTTCATCCTGATCTAGATGGGTGGCATGGACCAGGCACCAGTGCCGGTCGACCGGTGCCTCATCGAGGAGCCATGCCACAGGACGTCTGCCAAGGTAATCCAGGCAGTCGGCAACTTCTTTCTGCTGTTCAGCGACATGAATATGGATCGGCATGTTTCTGCCGATCATTCCGAGCATGCGGTTCAGACTCTCCCGGTCGACGGCGCGCAGGGAATGTAGCCCCAGGCCTGCCTTGACAAGGGGATTACCCTTGTGCCGCGTCTCGAGGGTCTCAAGTATGGTTGCGATGAATTCGGGCGAACTTGCAAAACGCGCCTGCTCGGGGGCCAGCGCCTTGCCGAACCCTGCGTGCCGGTAGAGCGTCGGCAACATGGTCACGCCAATGCCCGTATCCTGTGCAGCCTGAACGACAGCGAGGGCCATCTCCGCCTTGTCGTCATAGGCGTTTCCGTCGGGCCCACGATGCAGGTAATGGAACTCGCCCACTTGGGAAAAACCGGCCTTCAGCATCTCGAGATAAAGCTGGGCCGCGATGATGCGCATATCTTCCGGCGTGATGCGCGATGCGAGCGCATACATCTGCTTGCGCCATGTCCAGAAGGAGTCGACGGGATGGCGGCGTGTCTCCGCCAGTCCTGCCATGGCGCGCTGGAACGCGTGAGAATGCAGGCTGGCCAGCGGCGGTACAACAATGTCGACGACCCGATCGCTTGCACGGGGTGTTTCATGGACGTCGATATGAGTGAAATGCCCCCCCTCCCATTGCAGGCGCACGTCATGACGCCAGCCACCGGGCAGGAAAGCCTGCTTGGCGAAAACCGCGCGGGGAGACGACATTTCAGACATCAGGAACTCCGCAGGATGAGATCAGAGGGAAGGTTCCGGAGCCGGATGCTCCGGCATGGAACGTGTTACGACTACCGTTGCGCGTTAACGTGATCATAACTAGACATGTATAGATAAGTCAGGTCAAGCGGGCTAGGAGTTGAGCAACGATGTGGGACAGGCTCTGGATCAATGCGCATCTTGCGACGCTAGCGCCCCATGTGGATCATCACGATATCGAGACGGAGTCCGGCTTGTTGCGCGATGGTGCGATTGCGGTCGAACAAGGCAGGATTGCCTGGATAGGATCACGTTGCGACCTGCCCGGCGCACCCGAGACCCTGTCGAACGAGGTGATCGATTGCCGGGGAGCATGGATTACGCCGGGGCTGATCGATCCGCATACCCACCTCGTCTATGCCGGCGACAGAAGCGAGGAGTTCTCCGAACGACTCTGCGGTGTGTCCTATCAGGAGATCGCCCGACGCGGCGGGGGAATACTCTCCACTGTGAGAGCCACGAGGGCTGCGAGCGAGGACGAGCTTTTCGCGCTCTCCGAAAAACGAGCCAAGCGGCTCATGGCGAATGGTGTGACGACACTGGAGATCAAATCCGGCTACGGACTGACGCTTGAGGATGAACTCAAGCAATTGCGCGTGGCGCGTCGTCTGGGTTCCGAACTCAGGCTGCGCGTGCATGTGAGCTTTCTTGGTGCTCATGCCTTGCCGCCTGAATTCGTCGGTCGTCGTGAAGCCTATCTGGGGCATCTTTGCACCGACCTCCTGCCTCAAATCGCAGCTGGAGGACTCGCAGATAGCGTGGATGGTTTCTGCGAAGGCATTGCTTTTCAGCCTCATGAAATCGAGCGTCTGTTCATCACAGCGCGGGATCTCGGTTTCACACTGCGTCTTCATGCTGATCAGCTTTCCGATCTGGGCGGTGCCTCGCTTGCTGCGCGGCTGGGAGCACTCTCTGCCGATCACGTGGAATACGCCCATGAGGAAGGTATCAGGGCCATGGCGGCGCAGGGTACGGTGGCTGTTCTTCTGCCGGGGGCCTTTTATTTCGTCCGCGAAGACAAGCTGCCCCCTGTGGAGGCTTTCCGTGCGCATGGTGTGCGCATGGCGCTTGCGACGGATTGCAACCCCGGCACTTCGCCTTTGCTGTCACCCACGGCCGTGATGAACATGGCCTGTACCCTGTTCCGGCTGACACCGCGCGAAGCGCTGGACGGCCATACGCGCCACGCGGCCGCTGCGCTCGGACTCTCGGCAACCTGCGGTATGCTGGCGCCTGGAATGGCTGCCGATATGGCGCTCTGGGACATCACCGCCCCTCACGAGCTCGCATACTGGATCGGCGGGGTGATGCCTGTGGGACGTGTTTTCGCCGGCGTTCCGGATCAGGTTCTCTGATAGGGGGCAGCGCGGCCGGGAGTAGGAAGGTTATGATCCTGTGCTAAAGACTGGCGAGCCGGGTATGACCGGTATAGACATCTGGCCTGGGCAGAAAGGGGATGCAAGAGGGTGACCATATTGCTGGGCAAGGACAAGCCGGCCGCACGTTACGAGCAGGTCAAATCATACATCCTCTCTCGTATCGAGACGGGAGAATGGGAGGTCGGGCACAGGCTTCCTTCCGAGAGTGAACTCGTCGACCTTCTCGGGGTGTCACGCATGACTGTGCATCGTGCCCTGCGCGAACTGACCGTCGATGGCGTGGTTACCCGTGCACAGGGTGTGGGCACCTTTGTGGCCGAGCCGCTCAAGCGTGTCGAGTTGCTTGAATTGCGCGATATCGCAGAGGATATCGTTTCGAACGGCCACACCCACACCACGCGCGTCATCACGCTGGGCTCCATCCGGGCCGATAGCGACCTAGCCATGGCTTTCGGTCAGCGCCCCGGCGCACGGCTCTTCCATTCGATCATCGTTCATCTCGAAGACGGTACGCCGCTTCAGGTTGAGGAACGCTTCGTTTCGCCCCATTTTGCCCCCGATTATCTGGAGCAGGATTTCAGCCTGTCCCACCCGCACCGGCATCTTTCCTCGATCTCGCATCCCGAGGAAATCGAGCATGTCGTCTTTGCTGTCACGCCCAGTCAGGAAACATGCGATCTGCTCGACCTCGAGGCGCCCGAGGCCTGCCTGCAACTCATGCGTCGCACCTGGGTTGATGAGCGCGTGGTGATGAAAGGCATCTTCACCTATCCCGGGAGCCGCTACAGCTTCGTCGGGCGCTATCGCCCCTGAACGGGGGCGATATCTAGCGAGCCTCGTCGTACACGTCCCAGATTTCCGTTTTCTTCTGTCTGTACCCGGATCGCCATCCCGCCCATGTGCATGTTCGCTCTCACGGCATCTGGGACTCACGAAAGACACGCCGAGCCGGGCGATGCATTGGGATGTCATTCTCAAATCGTGACGATTTTTGATTGACAGAAACAGTTCTTATGACACACCTTAACATGTATATACATGTTTGGGTCAGGAGATGTCGTGAGCGCCCAGGATTCCTTGCCAGCTAGGCTGGCCAATGACAGGATTATTCGCGCGGCCCATGGGCCGGAACTGACAGCGCGGTCATGGCAGACCGAGGCGGCGCTGCGCATGCTGATGAATAATCTTGATCCCGATGTGGCCGAGAAGCCCTCAGAACTGGTAGTTTATGGCGGTATCGGTCGCGCGGCCCGCAACTGGGCCTGCTATGACGGGATTGTGCGTGCCCTGACCGATCTGGACGCCGACCAGACGCTGCTCGTCCAGTCGGGCAAGCCGGTCGGGGTGTTTCGTACCCATCCCGATGCTCCCCGTGTTCTAATCGCCAATTCCAACCTGGTACCGCACTGGGCGAATTGGGATCGGTTTAATGAACTCGACCGGGCCGGGTTGATGATGTACGGCCAGATGACTGCAGGGTCGTGGATCTATATCGGCAGTCAGGGCATCGTGCAGGGGACATACGAGACCTTTGTCGAAATGGGGCGGCAATCCTATGGGGGCTCGTTGCGCGGCCGCTGGATCCTGACGGGAGGTCTGGGCGGGATGAGCGGTGCACAGCCTCTCGCCGCGGTAATGGCAGGCGCCTCGATGCTGGCCGTCGAATGTGAGCCGAGCCGTATCGAGAAGCGCCTCGAAACGGGCTATCTCGACCGAAAGACGGACTCGCTCGACCAGGCGCTCGAATGGATCGATGCAGCCTGCAAGGCTGATATGCCGATCTCGGTCGGGTTGCTGGGTAACGCTGCGGAGATTTTCCCCGAGCTTTTGCGTCGTGGCGTCCGTCCCGATGCCGTGACCGACCAGACATCGGCCCATGATCCACTGAACGGCTATCTGCCCGCAGGGTGGTCGCTCGATCAGGCAGCTCATAAGCGCGTGACAGATCCTGCTGCCGTAGAACGCGCCGCCAAGGACTCCATGCGCCTTCAGGTCGAGGCCATGGTGGCATTTCATCGTATGGGTGTCCCGACATTCGATTACGGCAATAATATCCGGCAGATGGCCTTCGAGGTCGGATGCGAGGACGCTTTCGCTTTCCCGGGTTTTGTCCCGGCCTATATAAGGCCGCTCTTCTGCCGCGGCATCGGCCCCTTTCGCTGGGCTGCCCTCTCTGGCGATCCCGAGGATATCTACAAGACGGACGCCAAGGTCAGGGAACTGCTCCCGCATGACACGCATCTGCACAACTGGCTCGATATGGCGCGCGAGAAGATCCAGTTCCAGGGTCTACCCGCACGCATCTGCTGGGTCGGACTCGGCGATCGCCACCGGCTCGGTCTTGCCTTCAACGAGATGGTCGCAAGCGGTGAGCTCAAGGCCCCTGTCGTGATCGGTCGAGATCATCTCGACAGCGGTTCTGTCGCCAGCCCGAACCGCGAGACCGAGGCAATGAAGGATGGGTCGGATGCCGTTTCCGATTGGCCCTTGCTCAATGCCCTGCTCAACACGGCGTCTGGCGCCACCTGGGTTTCGCTGCATCATGGCGGCGGCGTGGGAATGGGTTTCTCACAGCACGCGGGCATGGTTATCGTTGCCGACGGAACAGCGGAGGCAGCAAGCCGTCTGGAACGTGTGTTGTGGAACGACCCCGCGACCGGTGTCATGCGTCATGCCGATGCGGGCTACGATATCGCCAGAGACTGTGCCCGGGAACAGGGTCTCACCCTGCCTATGATCGACGGAGCCTGATCCATCATGAAACCTGTTTTCACTCTCGTTCCCGGCGCTCTCGATCTGGCATCCCTGCGCAGCTTTATTCTCGACAAGCCCGAAATCGTCCTCGAGGCCGGCACCGAACCCTGCCTGCGCGAGGCCGCGCGTTCGGTCGAGCGCATCGTGGCGGGCGGTGCAGCCGTCTATGGCGTGAATACCGGCTTTGGCAAGCTGGCCAAGACGCGTATCCCTGATGAGAAGCTGCGTGATCTGCAACGCAACCTTGTGCTCAGCCATGCCGCAGGGATCGGCAAGCCTCTGGCGGAGCCGGTCGTGCGACTTATTCTGCTGCTGAAGGCTAATGGGCTGGCGCGAGGCTATTCGGGTGCGCGGTACGAGATCGTCCGTCTGCTGCTCGACATGCTCAATCGCGGGGTTATTCCCGTGATTCCGGAAAAAGGGTCGGTTGGGGCATCGGGTGATCTCGCGCCTCTAGCTCATATGTCGGCAGTTGTTATCGGCGAGGGAGAGGCCTTTTTCGCCGGTGAGCGTCTGCCGGGCGCCGTAGCTCTGGAGCGCGCCGGGCTGAGGCCTATCGAACTCGGGCCGAAGGAGGGGCTCGCTCTTCTCAATGGCACGCAAACCTCGACGGCTCTGGCTCTGATCGCCCTTTTCGAAGCGGAAACCCTTCACCAGACCGCGCTTGTGACTGGCGCGCTGACCCTCGATGCCGCACGGGGAACGGATGCTCCCTTCGATCCGAGGCTTCATGCTCTGCGCGGCCAGAAGGGCCAGATCGAATGTGCTGCCATCTATCGGGCACTCATGGCCGGCTCTGCCATACGTGCGTCACATGAGGTGGACGATGAGCGCGTGCAGGATCCTTATTGCCTGCGTTGCCAGCCTCAGGTCATGGGGGCAGCGCTGGACTCATTGCGCCATGCGGCTCACGTCCTGCTGATCGAGGCCAATGCGGTGTCAGACAACCCCATCCATTTCCCCGATACGGACGAAATGATCTCTGGCGGTAATTTCCATGCCGAACCTGTAGCCATTGCGGCCGATCTGATGGCGATTGCCGTATCAGAAATCGGAGCGATTGCGGAGCGCCGTCTCGCCCTGCTGGTGGACCCTGGCATGAGCGGATTACCGCCCTTTCTGGTCAATGACAGTGGCGTCAATTCCGGCTTCATGATTGCCCAGGTCACGGCAGCAGCCCTTGCTTCTGAAAACAAGACGCTCGCCCATCCTGCAAGCGTAGACAGCCTGCCTACTTCAGCCAATCAGGAAGACCACGTGTCGATGGCGACATTCGCGGCGCGCCGTGTCGGTGATATCAACGAGAATGTACGTACTATTCTCGGCATCGAATATCTTTCTGCCGTGCAGGGGCTCGATTTCCTGGCCCCACTGCGTTCCTCCGAGCCGCTGGTCGCGGCGGCCGCCCTGCTGCGCGAGACCGTGCCGTTTTTCGCGCAGGACCGGCTTTTCACGCCCGACATGGAGGCTGCCAATGCGCTCATTGCCTCAGGCGCGCTTGTCAAGGCAGCGAGCCAATCGCTGAAACTACCCACACTCGACGCCGCATGAAGGGGGTGATCGCGCCGGATGACGGCGCTTTCAAGATCGAGGCAGCGCGAGCGCGCCGTCGTTTGCCTCGCCTGTTTGCAGATTATCTCGATGGTGGCGCCCATGGTGAGAAGACAATTCTCGCCAATCGGGCCGCTTTCACGCGCTGGTCCCTTCTGCCTCGCGGGTTGCGCGATGTATCCTGTATCGATCAGAAGACCACCTGTTTCGGCATGGCTCTGAACGCGCCTGTCCTGCTCTCGCCGGTTGGTTTTGCCGGGCTGTTTCATAGCGACGGGGAGATTGGCGCGGCGCGGGCCGCGGAAAGATGCGGGATTGCCTCGGCGCTTTCGAGCTTCTCCATCCATTCTCTGGAGGAGGTGGCGACGGTAAAGGCGCCTCTCATGGCCCAGCTTTATATCCTGCGTGACCGTGGCGTGACACAGGATATGCTCGACCGGGCCGCGGCAAGCGGGGTCGGGACGCTTGTTCTGACCATCGATACCGCTATCACGCCCCTGCGCCCGCGCGACATTCGGAACGGGTTTCGTAACCGTGTGCGCCCCAGTCTCGGCCAGAGTATGGGTCTGGCGCGGCACCCGGCCTGGCTCCTCGACCGGTTGCGGGCGACACGCAACGATCTGGGGACGATGGGGCGTTATACTGGCGCGCGCGGTATCATGGCGCAGGCCCGTGACATTGCATCCCGGATCGATCCCGCTCTCTCATGGGCCGATCTGGAGACGTTACGGGCATGCTGGAAGGGCCGCCTCGTTCTCAAGGGTGTGCTCCATCCTGATGATGCCCGGCAGTCGGTTTCCTGTGGCGTGGACGGGCTGATCCTGTCCAATCACGGCGGTCGACAACTGGACCCTGCACCATCGCCTCTCACCATGCTGCCCGAGATACTGGACGTCACGCAGGACCGGCTCGAAGTTGTGCTGGATGGCGGGGTGCGTCATGGCGGTGATGTCGTCACGGCGCTTGCGCTGGGTGCGCGGGCCGTTTCGCTGGGCCGGCCATGGGCTTGGGCTCTGGCTGCGGCCGGAACGAAAGGTATCGAGACCGCCCTGCAGCGTTTGATTCGCGAGACGGCGGATTGCATGGCGCTCACCGGGCTGTGCACAATCCGGGCGCTACGCGAGGCAGGCCGGACTGCGCTTCATTCTGCAGGATGAGTGTTCAGCCCTGCCGGGGTTTTTGCGAGTCTCGTATGCGCCCCATGATGTAATCCCCGGCGGAGACGGGTAGATAAAGGGCGTCTGTCCCGGCTGGCAGGTTGAGATCGTGCGGATCGATCCGGGCGTCGTAATCCGGGTCGTAGAATGTGGCGAAAGACACACGCTCGCGCCCGGAGCGATTGGTGACGCGATGCATGTTCGAGACATAGCGCCGGTTCGACCACCGGCACAGAAGGTCGCCGATATTGATGACGAGCGTTCCCGGAATGGGCGGCGCGGGAATCCAGGTACCATCAGGCCCC
>Ga0157365_10001335_pt1 | contig 10188 bp, 8 predicted proteins | sample AttsexASBM3_FD_111478 | JGI IMG/M metagenome (GOLD analysis project Ga0157365, IMG submission 111478) | Fungus gardens microbial communities from leaf cutter ant in Ribeirão Preto, State of São Paulo, Brazil - Atta sexdens ASBM3 | ecosystem: Host-associated > Fungi > Mycelium > Unclassified ... | reverse complement strand
GCAGCGAAGAGCGCCATCACCGTCATCAGAATAAAGACCGCGCCCATTCCCCAGTACCAGGCTGAAAATCCCGCCAGCAGTGCGGCGATGGTATTCCCGCCGTGGTTAAAGGCCTCATTGCGACCCATCTGATGGTTAAAGCCGCGCTGGCCGGTCAGTCCCAGGGTAATGCCCGCCACGGTCGGGCCGATAAAGGCCGCCGCTATTCCCGCTACGATTTGTGAGACCATGGCGGTCCAGGTCTGATTGCTGTACCAGAGCAACAGCGTGGCGACCGTGATGACCAGACAACCCAGCAGCACGATCATTTTCTTGTGTCGGGTGGCGTCGGCCGCGATCCCGGCAGGCAGCGTGGCCAGTAACCCAGCGATGCCGCCGCAGGTCATGACCAGACCGATTTCGTCGGGACGCCAGTGTCGCTCCGTCAGAAAGATGCCCAGAAATGGCCCCAGCCCATCGCGAACATCGGCCAGAAAAAAGCTCATCAAACAGAGCGCGTAGAGAGAACGCTGTGACATGTTATTTCCCTGGAAGGTAAGTGTTAAAGGCAATTGCGCTTCGGTTAAAAAGGAAATTATGTGTTACAACGAGGAAAGTCACATTTCGTTATAGTAACAAAATGAAAAAGGCCACCCGTATCTGGATACGGGTGGCCCTGACGTGTTTCGCGGTAAATGCGCGGCTTATTTATCGGTGCCGAAACCCTGCTTCAGCAGTGCAGGCAGCACAGCCGGGAAGTAGATGTTTTTGTAATAACCACCGACGCTTGCACTCCAGCTTTCGCCATCGTTGCGGCCGATGTTTTTCCAGTGCTGCACCATCTCATCATTATAAGCGGCAATCTGCTGCTCCAGCCCCTGGGTTTTATAGGTCTCGTCATGGCGGAAGGTCGCCAGCGGCAGACGGGGTTTCTGATGAGCGGGTTCATCAACATGACCAATGACCACACCTGCCACAGGGAACGTCAGCGGCGGCAGATCCAGCAATGAAATCATCGCCTGTGGATCGCGACGGATCCCGCCAATTGGCACAATGCCTAATCCTTCTGCGCGCGCGGCAGCCATCACAGAGCCCAGCGCAATACCGATATCGGTTGAGCCAGAGACGATGCTTTCGATGCTCTGATGCGCGATTTGCTGCTGATCGACCGCAGACATCGCTACGGCAGATTTATGCATATCAAGTACAAAGGTGATGAATACCGGTGCTTTAGCAATCCACGGCTGACCACCCGCAATCGCGGCGATTTCCGCGCGACGGCCTGCGTCACGCGTGATGACAACAGAAACCTGCTGCGAGTTGACCGATGTTGGCGCACGGTAAGCGGTACTGATAATCCGATCCAGTACAGCCTCATCAACGGGTTGCTCAGTGAAACTGCGTTCACTTTTGTGACTTGTGAAAATATCAATCAGATCGCTCATAGTTCCTCCCATTTAAAAAGCAACTATAACAGTAACGTATTCGCACGCTTGGTATTTCGAGGGTTTTTGAGCACCCTTTTGTAACCGTTTTTAAACACGTCTGCGTCTGTGTACACGTTTAAAACACCGGAGTTAAAGTCACCGAATCACTCACCGCCGGTGCGCTATTTAATCAGTCCCGTTACCGGACATCTTTTAAGCGCTGTGTGCAACTGACAATGCAATGCTATCTGCTGAAACGCGCCGCCCGGATTGAGTCATTACCCTTCAGGCAATTTTTTCCTGCTTCACCGTTTGATCGCGGCTAAAAAGCAGACAGGTAGCAGAGGCCTTTATCATACCTGCGGCGTTGACCACTCTTTCCTGAAGTCCCATTCCATATTCTGACAATTCATCAAAAAGAACCGAAGGTAACCCATTTAAGCGCTATGTGAATAAACCGATCACACAATTGTGGCACATCTTTCAGGTTATATTGATCAAGCGCATTACTGAAGCGTTAACCATATTTACATAAAAAGAACGGCCAGATAATGTGAGACATAAAACAGGGATGAATGGTTCGAGGGAATGAGCAATGCCATACAGCCATCAGGTGATAAGATATTTACAGCAAAATAACATTTTAGCTAGTCAACTCGATCACGCTCTCTCTGGCGTTAAGGATGCATTATTAAATCAGATTGAGATGACAGGTGCTGGCGCCAGACGCTTGCTCTATTACACCTCCTGCTTTACCGATGAATATAAAGATGTTTGCCAGCAGCAAAAGACCGAAGACGTAGGCTTTAAAAATGCCGTTATTTATCTATTGCAACATAGGAATATTGCGCATCAAATGCTAACGTTATATTTTGAAGGGATTTTCAAGGATAGAACCTCCGAGCAACTTGAATACATTAAACAAAAGTTAATGGCTGTTAATATACATATTGCCGCCAGCTCGCTGACAAATGCTGGATTTGCTTTAGCAACAGCATCATCTGTTGCTACAGGTATGAATCTAAGCCTTGAAATGAGTTTGCTTGCAGGAAAAAGAGCACGGCAGGTTGTTGGGGCAATGGGCATATATGGCCTTGTTCAAAAGGCAGCAGAAAGTGCGAATCGCCTTCACATCTCTAATCCGGTTTACTATTCAGCATTATACAATCAAGAGCTTGAAATGATGTATTTTTTGATAGAGCCATTATTCGAGCGGGCTGAAGCATTTAATGTACAGTGGGCATCGGATAATAAAATTGCAGAAATTATCACAAAGATGATCAGATAATAATGATAAATGTTATTAAGCGACTATTTAGACGGATATTCAGATCATTACTTTCGGATTATGGCCCGACAGCATTAACCCTCGTTTTCGCCTTAGTTCAGGCTTTATTTTTCCCGGATAGTCCCATCTGGCTAATCCCGATATTCTTTGTGTCTGTGATGGTTGGTTTATCGATTTACGAAATTGTGAAGATGAAAAACAAGCGCTAGCATGCTTTTATTTATAAGGAGATAACATGTCTACACCCGCCCATTTATGGCTTGAAGATGAAAACGGTTCTCCCGTCACAGGCAGCTGTCAGATGCCACTGCGGTTGGGCTCCATCGAATTAAAATCGTTCTCTCACGGCGTAACCATACCTGTCGAGCCCAGCTGGGGAAAGCTCACGGGAACACGGGTCCATAGCCCTGTAACGATAGTCAAAGAATTTGATCAAACAACCCCGCTACTCTACAGAGCAGTCTGTGAAGGCCGGACAATGAAGAAAGGCACTATCCGAATGTATCGCATTCTGGAATCCGGAATCGAAGCTGAATATTTCAATATCATTCTGGAAAATGTCAAATTTACGACAGTTGCACCCTACCTTGCCCCTGGCGGGGTGAGCAGTACGCATCTCGAAACGCTGGAATTACGCTATGAGGCAATCACATGGAAATATACGGATGGCAATATCGTATATCGTGATGAGTGGAATAACTACGCGAGATCATAAGTGCTCCTGACTGACTTCACCAATCAACTTCTGAAATTAATAGATAACACAGTTACGTCACCCCCGGATTTTTGTCACGTCGGAGTATTTCCAATCCGGTTACCTGCTGCTGTTGCATTACTGCCGTCCTGGGAACAGGTGTAACGAAATGGAGAGTCCGTTACCGTTACACCTGTCGCAGGGAGAAGGCAGCAACCGCGAGCATGCATCACGCCAGCTTCACCAACATTCGTTTCGTCAGGTATGCGTTGAGCGCAGAAGCCATAACTTTGCTGCCGTGTCGATGTCAGCCGCCCCAGCGACTTTTCAGATAACTCACCGCCTGCTGAGTCTGCGGCTGATTGAGATAGTTCTCTCTGAAAAGAATGGTGCCGTCGATATGGGGCCAGGACTCATTGAGGTCGAGCTGCTTTCTCAGTTCCGGCACTCCGCCCTGCAGCGTCCAGTCAGGCTCAATCCGCGAAGGCTCGCCCACCTTGTAGAGCGCCAGACCGATGTAAAGCCGGGTTCTGGTCGGCTTCACCACCTCTGCCCACCACTTTGCCAGCACGTCATAACGGGCAGCCTGACGGGAGAACGGCCAGTAGAGCTGTGGCGCGATATAATCCAGCAGACCCTGCTGAACCCAGCGACGGGTATCCGCATAGGCTTCATCGTAGGCCGCTGCGCCTCGGGTATCTGAACCCGCCGGATCGTGCGACAGGTTGCGCCAGACACCCGCCGGACTGACACCAAATTCCACCTCCGGCTTCAGCTGTTTAATGGTACGGGAGACCTGCTCAATAAGCTGTTGCGTATTGTGACGCCGCCAGTCCGCTTTGCTGGCGAAGCCCTGCCCGTAACGGCTGAAGGTCTGACTGTCGTTGAGCAGAGAGCCTGCCGATTCCGCGTAGAAATAGTCATCGAACTGCACACCGTCGATCGGATAGTGCGCCACCACCTCGGCCACAATACTGGTGATCCAGTCGCGTGCCTCCGGGATGCCAGGATCGAGCACGTAGCGGTCGCCCGCGGTACGAATCCAGTCACGGTGCAGCACAAACACGCTGGCCGGATGAAGAGAGAGCGTGCGGTTCAGCTCACTGGCGGTAGAGGGTTTGATGTTGACCGAAACCCGATAGGGGTTGAACCACGCGTGGACTTTCATACCGCGTTTATGCGCCTCATCCAGCATAAACTGCAGCGGATCGTAACCGGGATCTTCGCCGATTCTGCCGGTCAGCATATCGGACCAGGGCAGAATTTTAGAGGACCAGAGCGCTGTGGCATCGGGCTTCACCTGGAAAAAGACCGTGTTAATTCCCAGGCTTTTCAGTTTATCCAGCTTGTCGATAAGCGACTGCTGCTGCATCCGGATGCGCTCTGCCGGGCTGGCACCATTGACCGATGCGACGGGAGGCCAGTCAAGACGGGATACGGTAGCTAACCAGACGCCGCGCATCGGTTGTCGGGCCTGAGGCTGCACCGGCTGGCTGGCTGGCGGTAACGGCTGTTTCGTGACCGGTGGAAAAGGCGTTACCAGCGACCGCGGCGGCTCAGAGGCGCAGCTGACGAGCAACAGTGCCGCAGCCAGTGCGGCCCCGCGCCTTAACGCCACGCTGGCTGCGGCAGGAATAAGATTCAGTGCGATGATAAACTCCAGTTTTATCTGGTCGTGACGCAAAGAGGAGTATTCTCGGTGACTCTGATTAAATGTCAATGCGTTAGCGCTGGGGACTGAACATAATACCGGCCGCCGCCAGACAGGCTTTGAGGGTGCCAAAGGCATCCTGACACTGCCGTTCATTGACGCAGGCATACCCCAGCAGCAGACCTCGCGTCTCCTGAGGATGCATATAATATTGTGAAAGTGGCCGCACCTTGACGCCGCGCTTCAGCGCCTCGGCGGCAATGGCGACATCATCACTGCCTGCCGGCAGCGGCATCACCAGATGCAGACCGGCTTCATGGTTAAAAGCCGGTAAGAAGGCAGGCCCCAGATAGCGCTCGATCAGCCGACAGAGAAACTGCCGCCGCTGTCGATAAAGCAGCCGCATCCGCCGGATATGCTCCATGTAATGACCCAGCCGGATAAACTCCGCCAGCGCCCGCTGGATCAGCAGATGTCCGCCGCGATAGAGTTCCGCTGCCGCGATGCGCATCGGCTGAGCCAGCGGTTTTGGCACCACCAGATAGCCAATGCGCAGGGCGGGATAGAGCGTTTTACTGAACGTGCCCATGTAAATCACCGGCGCATCGGCTTCCAGCCCCTGCAGCGAGGGATGCGGCTGTCCGGAGAAACGAAACTCGCTGTCGTAGTCATCTTCGACAATCCAGCTCTGATGACGGCGCGCCAGTGTGAGCAACGCCTGACGACGTGCCAGGCTCAGATGCACCCCCAGCGGGTACTGATGGGAAGGTGTGACAAACACCATTTTGGGTGGCGGCCCGCTGTCGGGCACCAGGCCCTGCTCATCCACCGGCATGGCCCGGATTTTCAGGCCATTCATCCGCAGCAGATTGCGTGTCCCCCAGTAGCCCGGCTCTTCCATCCAGACCCGATCGCCTGGGTCGCACAATACCCGCGTGACCAGATCGACCGCCTGATGAACGCCCTCAGTGATCAGAATCTGATCGGCATCGGCCTGCACGGAACGCGCCACCCGCAGATAATCGACCAGCGCATGACGCAGATCGGGGCAGCCGCCGCCGCTGCTGTAAACCAGCCGATGGACGTCAGGCTCCCGGTTCAGGCGCGCCTGAATCTGACTGAACAGCTTATGGGGAAATTCGGTCACGTCGGGCGCGCCAGGCACAAATGCTCCCCACTGATAAGGGGACGCGGTGGCGTGCCCCAGCAGTGTGGCACCGCGCTTCGACAGGGTGGCCGGTCGCTGCGCCTTCACGGCGGCCAGGTCGGCAATCGCATCACTCTGCAGCGAACTCTCCGGCAGCGTCTCGGCAATCCACGTGCCGCTGCCGGTGCGCGCGGTCACGTAGCCCTGCGCCATCAGACTTTCATAGACATGCATGACCGTGTTTCGCGACACGCCGAGTTCACGCGCCAGATCGCGGGTGGGCGGCAAACGACTGCCGCGCGGAAAGACCGCTTCCGTGATCGCGGCCTGCATACAGTTGAGCAGTCGCTGATGCAGGGAACCGGTTTTCATAAACTGTAACCGTGCTAATAGATGATCGGCGTACAAGAGTCGCAATTGGCTCCATCCTTCCTCTGATAATTGGCTCTGGCAACTCACCACGCCTCAGGCATAAATAAACGTGTTTGTCGGGAATTGTAAACACGCATATCAATGAGGTGGATCAAATGAGCGAAAAAAATAACCTGATGCAGGAACGTAAAGCACAGGCTCTGCCTAAGGGCATCGGTACGCTGTGCGACTGGTACGTTGCCCGGGCAGAAAACGCCACCTTATGGGATCAGGCTGGTAACAGCTGGATCGACTTCGCAGGCGGCATCGCCGTGCTGAACACCGGTCATCGCCATCCACGCATCGAGCAGGCGGTGGCCGAACAGTTAACAAAGTTTACCCATACGGCGTTCCAGATCACCCCTTACGAAAGCTATATCGCACTGGCTGAACGCATCAATCAGCGGGTGCCGGTTGCCGGTGCAGCGAAAACCGCCTTCTTTACCACCGGTGCCGAAGCGGTAGAAAACGCGGTTAAAGTGGCGCGTGCCTATACCCGTCGTCACGGCATCATCACCTTTGGCAACGCGTTTCATGGCCGCACCTTTATGACCATGGCCATGACCGGCAAAGTCGCCCCCTACAAGCGCGATTTCGGCCCGATGCCCCCTTCCGTTTTCCACGCCCGCTACCCCAGCGCGGTGCAGGGGATCAGCGTTGAGGCGGCACTGACCAGCCTGGATGAGATTTTCACACAGGACATTGCGCCCCATGATGTTGCGGCAATCGTACTGGAACCGGTGCAGGGTGAAGGCGGATTCCATGCGGCACCGGCAGAATTTATGGTGCAGCTGCGTGAACTGGCTGACCGTCACGGCATCCTGCTGATTGCGGATGAAGTACAGAGCGGATTTGCCCGCACCGGCAGGCTGTTTGCCATGGAACACTATCCGGTAAAAGCCGATATCATCACCATGGCGAAAAGCCTGGCGGGCGGGATGCCCCTCTCCGCCGTGGCCGGTCGCGCCGAGGTGATGGACGCGCCTGCCCCTGGCGGACTGGGCGGTACTTATGCCGGAAATCCGTTAGCCATCGCGGCGGCTCACGCGGTGCTGGATGTGATCGAGGAGGAGCAGCTCTGTCAGCGCGCCGTCGATCTCGGTGGCCGGCTTGTCGCTGAACTGGAGGCGCAGCAGCGCAAACACCCTGATATCGCCGAAGTGCGGGCGCTGGGTTCGATGGTGGCAATGGAGTTCTATCAGGCCAGCACCGCGCAGGCCGTTCAGAAGATGGCGATGGAACAGGGCCTGCTGCTGCTGACCTGCGGCGCGAAAGGCAACGTTATCCGCTTTCTCTACCCGCTTACCATTCCGGATGCCCAGTTCAGCCAGGCGCTGACCCTTCTCTCCACGGTGATCGATCGCTGTGTTGCCCCTGCCGGACACCCTGTCGTCCCGGCATGATTACACTGGCTCGTTAATCGCAAGCCCCTTTCCTGTTCGTCCGGCCAGCATGGCCGGGCGTCCCCCGGAGACGTTGACATGACGATGACTCAGAGTGCGAATGAAGATTCGCTGGCTCAGAACCTGAAACCGCGCCACGTGCGCATGCTCTCGATTGCCGGCGTAATTGGCGCCGGGCTGTTTGTTGGCTCCGGCCATGCTATTTCTGAAGCGGGCCCCGCCGTGCTGATCTCCTATGCTGCCGCCGGGTTGCTGGTCGTGCTGATCATGCGGATGCTGGCGGAGATGGCGGTGGCCTCACCCGATTCCGGATCGTTCTCCACCTATGCGGAGAAAGCGCTGGGACGCTGGGCCGGGTTTACCATCGGCTGGCTCTACTGGTGGTTCTGGGTGCTGGTGATCCCGCTGGAAGCCAATGCGGCAGGCACGATCCTGCACGCCTGGTTCCCCGATGTGGCCATCTGGCAGTTCACCTTCGCCATCACACTCTTACTGACTATTACCAACCTGCTGAGCGTGAAAAACTACGGTGAGTTTGAATTCTGGTTTGCCCTGATCAAGGTCGTGGCGATCATCCTGTTCCTGGCGGTCGCAGGTGCCGCCGTGTTTGGCCTGCTGCCTGACAGTCACACCAGCGGCCTGTCGCATCTTTATGACACTAACGGCTTCATGCCAAATGGCCTCGGCGCGGTGGTGGCGGCTATCCTGACCACGATGTTCTCTTTTATGGGCACCGAGATTGTCACTATCGCCGCCGCAGAGTCAAAAAATCCCGGCCGGCAGATTACGAAAGCCACCAACTCGGTGATCTGGCGTATCGCGCTGTTCTACCTGCTGTCGATTTTCTTCGTGGTGGCGCTGGTTCCGTGGAATACGCCAGGCCTGGTTGAACAGGGTTCCTGGCAGACCGCTCTGCAGGCGATGAGCATTCCTCATGCCCGGCTGATCGTCGATCTGGTGGTGCTGATGGCGGTGTGCAGCTGTCTGAATTCGGCGCTCTACACCTCCTCGCGCATGCTCTACTCGCTGTCACGCCGCAAGGATGCGCCCGCTGCGGCCTCACGCACCAATCGCAGCGGCACACCCTGGGTTGCGGTGCTGCTCTCGACTGCGGCGGCGTTTCTGGCGGTGATCGCCAACTACCTGGCGCCCAGCGCGGTCTTCGAATTTTTACTCGCCACCTCGGGTGCCATTGCGCTGCTGGTTTACCTGGTGATTGCCGCATCCCATCTGGTGCTGCGCAAAAAACGCGAGCAGGCGGGTGAAGTCCTGACTTACCGCATGTGGCTGTTTCCCGGTCTGACCTGGGTTACGATTCTGTTTATCGTCACGGTGCTGGTGATCATGCTGTTTGATCCTAAACACCAGACAGAATTAGTGGCGACGGGCGGTTTAACGCTGGTTATTATTGCGACCAGCCTGCTGCTGCGCCGTAAAAAGGCAGAACAGAAAAGCACGCGCTATTTTGTGCAGCGCTCCTCTGACCCGTCATAATTAACTGAAGCGCATTAACAGTGAAAAAGCCCACCTTTTATAAGGTGGGCTTTTTTTTGCATCTGGTTCCCTGGTGCTGACAAAAAGGGTCTGGCGATATAAGGTTTTCTCTGATACCCACTTTTTCGCTGTGGGTTTGGTAACATTACTTTTATTCCTGTTTCGCCCCGGGCGCAATCAATTTTCGTCAGAATGGCAGAAAAAATTAAAGATAAGTGAGGGACAGAATCCCTCTGGTTTTTTCGGCGTTTAACCAGTGCATTTTCACTTCTGCAGGTAACCTGTCAAGGGCGTGGAGATTTCTGAGATCAGCCGTCGTCAGCGTAGTCTTGCCCCTGCCAGAATCATAACAACTGAACACGACCTGATTCTTTCCGGTGTTCATATCACATGAATCATTCGTCACCATGCCGCGAAAGGTAATCGTGCCTGAATCCGAACCAGCACTTGCAGCCCCGACGATTGTCATTAAGAGCGTGGTAAAGCCAGCGAGTAAAAATGATTTCATCCTGCATCCTCCTGAATGTGTGTCAGGAGTTATCGGCGCAGATCGCAAAAGATTAAGCACTGAAAAGAGAATTAAATGTAAATCTTCGCCAGCCGGACTTTTCATCGCCCTCGATTTTTTAACATCGATAGTAAAAAAAGAATTTTTGGCGTTAACGGTATAAATAACATCAACACAGAAGAACAG
>Ga0157365_10001334_pt1 | contig 10190 bp, 8 predicted proteins | sample AttsexASBM3_FD_111478 | JGI IMG/M metagenome (GOLD analysis project Ga0157365, IMG submission 111478) | Fungus gardens microbial communities from leaf cutter ant in Ribeirão Preto, State of São Paulo, Brazil - Atta sexdens ASBM3 | ecosystem: Host-associated > Fungi > Mycelium > Unclassified ... | reverse complement strand
TCGCATGACCAGCGGATGGTGACGCTACGGAACAGGAATGCCTTGGACCGACACAGCCGGTACAGCCGCAGGGGCGAGAAATGCAGTCGTCCGAAAATCTGCGGGTCCGGGGTAAAGCGGATCTGCGTGCCGCGCCGGTTGTTGACCGGGCCAATCTTTTCCACGCCGCTCAGCGGGTGGCCGCGTTCATAGACCTGCCGCCACAGTTCGCGGTCACGCGCGATCTCGACTTCCATGCGGGATGCCAGCGCGTTGACCACCGATGACCCCACGCCATGCAGGCCGCCCGATGTGGCGTACGCCTTCCCCGAAAACTTGCCGCCCGCATGCAGCGTGGTCAGGATGACCTCCAGCGCCGAACGGTCGGGAAAACGCGGGTGCGGGTCCACCGGTATGCCGCGGCCATTGTCGCGTATGGTCAGGCAGTCACCAGCTTCCAGCGATACATCGATGGTGGTGGCGTGTCCGGCCACGGCTTCGTCCATCGCGTTATCAAGGATTTCAGAGGCGAGGTGGTGATACGCCGTTTCATCCGTGCCGCCGATATACATGCCCGGACGGCGGCGTACGGGTTCCAGGCCTTCCAGTACCTCGATGGCGCTGGCGTCATAGGCATCGGGTCCGGTTTTGGCGTTATCTGGCATGGGGGCAGGGGAAACCTTGCGTCGGGTGGGCTTTGCGGGGCCAGCAGGTGCGGAAAAAAGATCGTCGTTCATGAAGCGTTCTTTTTGTTCTGTCTGATCGCGTCCTGTCAAGCCATAAGGCCCTGCACGCCGCACGGACTATGCCTGCACTTGTGCGCATGAAAAAGGCCGGACACGGGTCCGGCCATATTTTTTCTTCATGTCCGCATCGGGGACTGGTCTAGCTGCGGACCGTGCGGCGGGCCGGGGTGCGGCTGCGTGTGCTGGTGGCCGGGCGGTTGGGCGCGGTGCAGGTCAGGTAGGATGCCGGCTGAAGGATATCCTTGGCCTGGGCATAACTGGACAGGTCGGCGGTGCTTTCAAGCACCTGTACTTCATCGAACATGGACATGCGCTGCTGGCAGAAGGCGGTGCCGGACTTCAGCCCGCGTTCGGACTGCACATTGGCAAGCTGCGTGATGTAGTCGTCATGCTGGCGCTGTGAATTGCGGCCGTAGGTGCTGTTGAAATAGCTGTTGAGAACATGCTCCTCCGCCGCCAGCTTGGGGCGGAATTTCGTGACGAAGCTGTTGTACTTGTCCTGCGCGCCGCATGACAGGGCCGTGACCATCAGCTCGCTTTTCAGGCCCTGCACGTCAAAGGCTTCATGCGCGGGGGAGGGGGAGCAGGGGCCGGCAGCCAGTGCCTGCCCACCATTAACCAGCCCCATGAGGGCAAGGGCAGCAGCGCCAGCGCGCCAGATCGACATGGACATCAGGACGGGTTCTCCAGATATTGGGGCAGTTGCCAACGGGGAATGCACGGACCCCGCATATTCCGGCAGGAATGAAATCCGGATCAGGTCTATAGCGCAAACCGGCACGCGCCAAAAGGGAGGGATATCCTTCCCTGTTCAAAAAGATGCGTCAGGTCCGCCACGTGGGATGACAGCGCCCCCGGCGCGGGGTATGCCACACAGGCAGGACCTGTCCGCTTGCGTAAAAGGACCAACAGGTCTTTCCCACGGGGGTGCGTTGCTCTAGAGCATATGCAAAACCGGTTAGCCGTTGTGCCGATCCAGACCGTTACGGGACGGCGCGGGCGAAACTGTCCTGATAACGGGTATGTATCAAATACAGCGGAGCTGACGAGTGCGACTGCGACTGTCTGCAATCATGATGACGACGGGCATTCTGCTCGCCGGATGTGACAATAAATCGGCCGTAAACCTTGGTGGTATCGGCGGAACCCCCAACCCCTACAATTACATGAAGGCGTCCGGACAGTGCCAGGTGACCGGCCCCACCGCGGCTGGCAAGGACACCAGGGCTGCCAGCATGCAGGTGCGCAGCGATGATGGGTACTGCGCGATCGAGACGCGTGCCTCCGCGGGTCACCCCTATGCGTCGTTCGGCGTGTCCCCGGCGCCTGAACATGGCAAGGCGTTCATCTATAATTATAACGATCACACTTACGTGACGTACACGCCCAACACCGCCTATTCCGGCGAGGACAAATTCCGTGTGGTGCTGATTACGGGTGAAAAGCAGCCGCGCGAATACATAGATGTGACGGCCAACGTCACCGCACCGGCCGTCGGCGCGAAATAACATCCGCATCCCGGCTCCGGTCAATGGGGCCGGGATGCGTGCCGCGGCGTCTGCCGACCCGTATCAGATGGAAAAGGTAATGGGTTCGGGCAGGGGGCGGCGCATGCCGGCATGTTCGGCCCGGCGCACCAGGTCGTCCAGGCTGATCTTGCGACATTCCTCATCCAGCATGGTGTCGAATTCCTGCCAGCAGGGTTCCACCACCTTCTGGAACAGGCCGCCGATCGGCCCGTCATCCGTGTTGTCCTCTGCCGTGATGACGGACAGGATATCCGACAGCAGGATATCGCGCCGCGGGCGCCCCAGACGGTAGCCCCCGCGTGGTCCGCGCACGCTTTCCAGCAGCCCGGAACGCGACAGGGTCTGCAGCAGCGGTTCGATCCCGCGTCGGGCCAGTCCCGCGCGCTCGGCGATGTCAGCAGCGCTTATGGTGCCGTTGCGCCCCGCGTGAAAGGCTACATCAAGCATGATCAGGATTGCGATCATGGTCCTGTCCCGCCGGAGCAGCATATCGTTCAGCCTCGCTTTGAATGGATTTGGAAACCAGCCCGCTTCATTTACCAGCAATCCCCCGATTTATCCACGCTTCTGTTCAGGAGGATGGTGGATTATGTACAGATTGTATGCGTGAATAGGCCATTTCCGCAACAAGGAGTGATAACGAATGAAAAAGACCACCCCACCAGATCGCACGTATGGTTTTGCAGCACCTCGTGGCAAGGTCTACGACTCCATTGTCGATACCGTGGGGGGAACGCCACTGGTGGCGCTGCCGCATCTGACCCGTGAGGACGGGTTGCAGAGCCGGGTATTGATGAAGCTGGAGTTTTTCAATCCCCTGGGTTCGGTCAAGGACCGTATCGGCGCGGCCATGATCGAGGATGCGGAAAGCCGTGGCGAAATCCATCCGGGCAGGACCACCCTGGTCGAACCGACATCGGGCAATACAGGCATTTCGCTGGCGTTCGTCGCGGCCGCGCGTGGATACCGCCTGATTGTCACCATGCCCGAGGGGGCATCCATCGAACGGCGCAAGATGCTGCGCCTGCTGGATGCGCAGCTGGAGCTGACGCCGTCACGGCTGGGTATGGCGGGGGCAATCGCGCGCGCCGAGGAAATCCTGAAAAAGACCCCGAACGCCTGGATGCCCCGGCAGTTTGACAATCCGGCCAATCCAGCCATCCACGCCGCCACCACGGCCGAGGAGATCTGGGTCGATACGGCGGGGGAAGTCGATATCGTGGTTGCCGGACTGGGCACGGGCGGGACGGCCAGTGGCATCGCGCACGGCCTGAAGCCCCGCAAGCCGAGCCTTCAGGTTTATGGTGTCGAGCCGATGGAAAGCGCCATCCTGAATGGTGACGAACCGGGACCGCACGGCATTCAGGGCATCGGTCCGGGTTTCTGTCCCCGCACGCTTGACCTTGCAGCGTTGGATGGGGTGATCCCCGTATCGGAACGTGAAGCCATCGCGGCGGCACGGCGCTGTGCACGGCTGGATGGGGTGCCGGTGGGCATTTCTTCCGGGGCTGCGCTGCATGCGGCGGTACAGCTGGCGGGACAGCCGGAAAACGCCGGCAAGACCATCGTGACCATTGCGCCGTCCTTTGCCGAACGCTACCTGTCCACCTCGCTCTTTACCGGACTGGTCTGATCCATTGCCTGTGCGCGGCCTGACGGGCCGCGCATATGGAAAAAGCGGCTGCCCCCATCGGGCGCCGCTTTTTTCTTTTCCATAATCAGATGGATCGCGGGATCAGTGCAGGATGATCTCGACGCGACGGTTCTGGGCTTCACGCGTGTTGGCCGCAGTCTGGACCAGCGGGTTGGCGTCGCCATAGCCATGAATGTCAATGGATGGGCCGGGTACGCCATCGCGGACCAGTTCGGCCTTGATTACCTGCGCCCGCTTGATGGACAGGGCCTGATTGTATTTCTCACCCTGCGGGCCGGGATGTGCAGCCGAGTTGTCGGTATACCCGTTCACCTCGATCCGGGTGGTCTGGGTATTGGTCGAAGCCTGTGCCGCCACGGCCACGATGGACCGGGCACGGTCAGTCAGGTCGCTGCGGTCCCAGTCAAAGAATACGAGATACGTGCGGTTTTCCGCCGGTGCAGGTGCTGCGACGGTCGCAGGCGGCGGCGGTGGCGGCGGGGCGGGATTGAACTCGTACCGCAGCCCGAGCATGAGCGAATGGTTGAAATCGGTCCGGCTGTCACGGTTGCCGTTACGGAAGCCATAATCGCTGTTCATGGCCGACAGGGCCGTGGCGCTGCCACTGACAATGGAATGGTGCGACTGCGGACCCAGCATGGTCCAGAACCGGTATTCCGCCGTGGCGGACAGGCCCACGACCCACGGCATGGGGAAGGACAGGCCGAAAATGCCCTGATAGGCGAAGTTGCCATACGTACCGCCCACGTGCTGACTGTAGTTCTGGCCATTCACGTTGCCGGTAATGGTGCTGTTCATGTTCTGCCAGCCATAGCCGATACCCGCGCCGAAATACGGGAATAGCCAGCTCTTGCCGATATCCAGGTCGAACAGGGCATTGGCCATAAGGCCCGATTCCTGCTGCCGGCCATCGGCATGGGCATGGTACGCGGCATTGCCGCCCACCGTTTTCATGTCGTTGTTGCGGTAGAAGCCTTCAAGTTCGACGCGGAAACCGTTGCCCAGTCCCCAGCCAAGGCTGCCGATGCCGGTGGCTCCTGTCTTGAATTCATCACGCGCGGAAGAATGGCGTATGACCTGCCCCTGGTTGAAGCTGGCGCCGCCTTCACCGGTGATATACAGGCCCTGGACAGGCTGGGCGAATACAGGGGCGGAGACCAGTACGGAGCCCAGGGTAACCGAGGCAGCCAATAAAGACCCTGCAAGCAATCCGTACCGCAGATTCATACTCTTCTTCTCCCTTCGACGGGCCTCTTCCGGCATATCGGCCCGGTCGGGTGCACGTGCCCTATTCCCTGAAATGATCAGCATCAGCTTTCTTTTGCTGAAATAAACCAGCCCTGACAATCCATTGACGCCACCTTATCGACCGCTTTGGACGGCTGCGCCAACAGTCACACCGGAGTGTGTGCGAGATGCCACACCCCTGTCCGGCCCGGTTTCCGTGTTGTTCACTCCTGAGGAATCACGTCTTTCATATCAACTTTGCTTCAAACGGTGGCATCAGGTCCGGCGTCTCGAATTCAAGAACCCATAAATCCGGGTCCCGTTCCATCTGCCTTGTAACATAGGCATCAACACCGGCCTGATCTACAGCCGCCTCTCCTGTAGCGCGGAACCATGCCCGGCGTCCATCGTGGGTGCGTGTCTGGGCCAGCACAGACATGTGTCCTGCCCGCCCCAGCAGCACGACCAGCACGCCGCCCGCGTCATCATCGCCATGGTGCAGGACCATGCCCGGATTTCCCTTTTGTCCAGCCTGGCGCAGCATTGCCCTGACCCAGATGCCGGTTTTCAGACGCGTTTCTTCCATTGGGGCTGACTTCTCCGGTAATGCAGAAAAACAGCGGGAGGTATGCAGGAATAGCACGGTTTCCCGCATGGTTGTGACTTACCCGCCATTCGCGGGCGCGGCCCCTTCCTCGGGTATGGTGGACAGGGCGGCATGGTACTCGACAGGGTTGTCCAGCAGGGAATGGGCGGCATCAAGGTCGCTGTCCGTACCAATGGCGGCGGGACACGCCTTGCGGATGGTCAGGATTCGCGACAGGTCAACGGGATAGCGGATCTGGCGGGCTGCCGCGACCCATTCCCGGCTGTCCGCGCTGCCTTCCGCCAGGTTCTGGAGCTGGCGTTCGAGTTCACTTTCCCCAAGGCTGGTGCAGACCTGCGGCATGACACCCAGCCCCTGCAGCGGCCAGCCCAGCGGCGCCAGCACGCGACTCCATGTGACAAACAGTTCGGCCCCGTTGGGCATCTGGCCAATGGTCTGCACCAGGCCCTTGCCCAGCGTGGCGCTGCCTATGACCACGCCGCGTTTCTGGTCCGCCAGGGCTGCGGCCAGTATTTCGGCAGCACTGGCGGTCCGTCCGTCCACCAGCACGATAATGGGCAGGCCGTTGGTCATGTCGCCACCCTGCACGGCCCAGACATGGTTGGCCTGCGGGTCACGGCCCTGTGTTATGGCTGCAACACCGTGATCAAGCATCAGCGCCGAAGTGGTGACAGCCTGCTGCAGCACGCCGCCCCGGTTGCCACGCAGGTCGATGATCAGGCCCGAAATGCCGGGCACGTTCATGGCTTCGTCCAGGTACTGGCTCATTTCCTCCGCCGTGTTGGCGGAAAAGGCGGTGATGTGCAGCACCACGTGCTTGCCGCTGGTATAGGCGAACACGGTTTCGGGGGGGGTGGAGGCGCGATGCAGCGTGACCGTGCTCTGCCGTCCTTTCGACTCGACGGTGATGCGTACGAGGCTGCCAGCGGGACCGTTCAGCCATGACGCCACGGTTTCCAGACTGCGGGACGCGGTGGCGCGTCCGTTTATGGCCCGTACGATCTGTCCCGCCGCCAGGGTGGTGGGCCATGCGGGGCCATTCGCGTTGACGGCGGTGATGATGATCGCATGGTGATCCTGCCCCAGCGTCAGGCCCGCCGTGGCCTCGCCCCCGGTGCGGATGCTGCGGTCCGATACGGCCGCCCCCGGCGGGACATAGCGCGAATACGGGTCAAGGTGGTTGAACAGTTCGTCAAAGAAACCCTGCAGCACGCCATCCTGTCCCGTGCTGCGCATGGCGGGGGAATGGTGCCATGCCACATCCAGTATGCGGGTGATTGCCGTGCTCCACCCCGCGATGTCGTCCGGCGCGGGCACCGGCAGGGCAAGGACGGTTTTCTGTGTTGCGGCAAGCTGGAGGAAGCCGTGCTGTTCCTCGATGCTCAGCGAGGGGTCCAGCGCGCTCAGCCCGTTCAGGCCCCACAGCGCGAAATCATGGATGTCGTGGCTTTCCAGCGTACGGGGCTGCAGGAATGACAGACTCGCCTGAATGACCGAGGAGATGACCCCAAGGTCCATGCTGGCGCCATCGGTCGCCTCCATGCTGTCTTCATGCATGGGGGGCTGGGGCGTTGGCGCGCGCGGGGTCGTGGGGATGTCATCGGCGCAGGCCGCCGTGGTCAGCCGGACGATGACAAGCAGCAGCACGATCGTGTCACGTGGAATATGCCCGAGCGTGGAGATGCGCCGCCGCCATATCCCGGCGTGTTCGCCCCCCCGGGACTGCGGACGCAGGACAATGACCGGGAACCGGCTGCGTTTCATGTCCGCCGCCTGCGGTGGCTGGGTGGTGTGTCGGGCAGTGCCAGCAGGACTGTCCCCCGGATGGCGCATGCTTCTTCTATCCGTACGCGCAGGGCCTGACCGGGGCGGAATACCATGGTCGTGTCGCGTGCATGCAATGTCTGCGTTTTTTCGTCATGATGCCACTGATCTTCCGGCAGGGCAGACATGGGCAGCAGTGCGGACGTGCCGGTTGCATCCAGCACGGTGAAGATACCGAATCGCGACAGGCTGGATATGTGCGCGTCCATGACCGTGCCCACGCGGGCCTGCAGCCATGTGGCGGCGTAGCGTTCCAGCGTTTCGCGTTCGGCCTGTGCCGCGCGGCGCTCGGTGCGGGTAATGGCGAGTCCCGCTTCCTCCAGTTCCTCATGGCCGGGGGCCGGGCCGGGTTCCAGCCCGGTGGCGACCAGCAGGGCGCGGTGGGTCAGCAGGTCGGCATAACGGCGGATCGGGCTGGTGAAGTGGGCATAGGCGGCCAGGGACAGGCCAAAGTGCCCGACTGGTTCGGGGCTGTATTCCGCCTGGTTCTGCGCGCGCAGGATCAGTTCGTTCACCAGTCCGGCCTGATCCGTATCACGGACCTGCTGCAGGATACGGTCAAGGTCGGCGGCGCGCAGGCTGCCCACCGGCGGCAGTTTCAGGCCCATGGTGTCCAGCGTGCGGCGCAGGCTTTCCAGCCGTTCGGGCGTCGGCGGCGCGTGGATCCGGTACAGGCAGGGCAGGTGCCGCCCCTCCAGGCAGCGTGCGGCGGCGACATTGGCCGCGATCATGAATTCCTCGACCAGGCGGTGGCTGTCGAGGCGGATGCGCGGCTGGATGGCCGCGATCTGTCCATGGTCATTCAGCCGCACCTGCCGTTCGGGCAGGTCAAGGTCCAGCGTGCCGCGCTGCGCCCGCGCCGTGGACAGGCACCGCCATGCCCCGAACAGGCTGTCCAGCAGTCCGTCGGGCAGGGCGGCAATGGTGGCATCCGGCGCACCATCACGCGCGGCCTGCACCTGTTCATAGGTCAGGCGGGCGGCGCTGCGCATGATGCCGCGCCCGAATCGGGCGTTGCTGATGGCGCCGTCAGCGGCCACATCCATGTTGACGAAAATGCAGCCCCGGTCTTCCCCGGGGCGGAGCGAACACCACCCGTTGGACAGGTCTTCGGGCAGCATGGGGATTACCCGGTCGGGGAAGTAGACCGAATTGCCCCGCAGGCGGGCTTCACGGTCCAGTGCGCTGCCCGGCCGCACGTACCACGCAACATCGGCAATGGCGACGGTCATGCGGAATCCGTCGCCAGCGGGTTCGGCATAGACCGCATCATCAAAATCACGGGCGTCCGCGCCATCAATGGTGACCAGTGGCATGTCGCGCAGGTCGGTGCGCCCCTGTGCCGTCACCCCGCGGGCAGCACTTGCCTGCGCCAGTGCTTCAGCCGGGAAGACATGGGGGATTCCCAGCATGGCCACCGCGATCATGCTTATGGTCCGGGCATCCCCCTGCGGGCCAAGGCGTTCGATGATCCGCGCGGGATGCAGCCCCGGTCCGGACTGGGGCAGGGGGGTGGCGATGACGATCTCGTTATCGGGAGTGTCCGCGTCCTCGCCCATGGGAATGACCCATTGCGCCTTCGCCCGTCGGTCGGCGGGGATCAGCGTGCCTGCAGGGCGGTAGCGCGCAGGCGCGGAGGCCACGGGATCGGTTTCATCAAGGGTGCGGAACAGGCCCACGACCTGCATGGGCGCATCGGTCAGGCGGCGCAGCGTGCGGCCTTCGTACCGGCCCGGCCCGATGCGGCGCAGGCGGGCGACCACGCGTTCACCCGGTGCAAGGGCGGCGCGGCCACGCAGTTCGGGATGCATGAAGACGACGGGTGCGCTGCCGTCGCCATCCCACTGCACGGGGCGGGCAATGGGGTCGCCATCCGAATCCGTGCCGGTGACCTGCACGACCATGGATTCGGGCAGCCGGTCCGAAACACGGAACCGCCGCGCCCCGGCAGGGGCCAGCGTGCCATCCAGCGCCATTTCACGCAGCATCTGGCGCAGGGCCTGTTTATGTTCCGGACCCAGACCGAATTCCCGGCTGATCTCGCGCTTGCCGATCCGCCCGGTTGCGTTTTCGATAAACGCGCGAAGCTGTTCACGATCCGGCAGGCCGCCCGCACGGGCCTGTGGCATGCCCGTGGGCAGGGTGTCCGGCATCTCGGAAGTTGCTGGACGCTGCCGTTTCATGATCAGTCGCTCTCGCTTTCGGTCTTGGCCGGGGTGGCCTTCTTGCGGGTCGTGGTCTTGCGCGTGGTCGTCCTGGCTGCCGTTTTGGTCGCGGTCTTGCGGGGGGCCGCCTTCTTCTTTGGTGCGGGCGTCGCGTCTTCCTCCCCCTCAGCCGTCTTGGCCCTGGTCTTGCGGGCCGCGGGCTTGCGGGTGGTGGTCGCCTTCTTGCCCTTGGCCTTCAGTGGCTTGCCCTTTTCGGTCAGCAGCGTCAGCGCCTCGTCCATGGTCACATAGTTCATGTCCTGACCACGCGGCACGGTAGCCACTATGGACCCATGCTGCACATAGGGACCAAAGCGGCCCTTGCGCACCATGACCGGTTCACCATCCCTGGGGTGGGGACCAATGGTACGGATGGACGCCAGCTTCTTGGCCAGCGCATCCACCGCGCGGTTCAGGCCC
>Ga0157365_10001332_pt1 | contig 10197 bp, 7 predicted proteins | sample AttsexASBM3_FD_111478 | JGI IMG/M metagenome (GOLD analysis project Ga0157365, IMG submission 111478) | Fungus gardens microbial communities from leaf cutter ant in Ribeirão Preto, State of São Paulo, Brazil - Atta sexdens ASBM3 | ecosystem: Host-associated > Fungi > Mycelium > Unclassified ... | reverse complement strand
GACCCCTTTGATCACCTGCTTATGGCGCAGGCGCTGAGTGAACAGGCGTCATTTCTGTCCGGTGATAGCCAGATGGTGCATTACTCAATCGAGAGGATAAACTGTTCATAGTTGTTCGGTTAGATTCTTTATAAATTGCGCGTGTTGTCCAGAAAACGGTGGTCTGCCGAACGCACCAAAAAACGGCATCCGGGACATTCGGACCTCAATTGACGAGTTAACATTTTCGTCAAGTTTTCAATGTCCCGGTTTCGTCAACGAATCGGCGTATCGGGGATGCACGGGTCTCTACGGAAAACCAGCATCTGGACCTGGAGCGTCACGCGCTTCAGCGGTCGGGGTGCCACGTCATCTACGAGGAAGCTGCAAGCGGGAAAAATGCTGAGCGCTTGGAGCTTGAACAATGCAGCAAAGCCCCGCGCACCGGTGACACGCTGGTGGTGTGGCGGCTGGACCGGCTCGGCTGTAGCTTGCCCGATTTGGTACAGATTGTGGCCGCTCTCGAACGCAGTGGTATCAGCTTCGAAAGCCTTAGCGAGAAAATCAAGACAGAAAGGGCTGCTGGGAAGCTGGTCTTCCATGTCTCTACCGCCCTCGCGGAGTTCGAGCGCAGCCTGATCCCCGAGCCCACCCATGCCGGGCGCGCCGCGGCGTGCGCCAGAGGCCGCTCAGGCGGTCGCAAGCCCAAGCTCGGGGAGAAGCAGGTGCGCAAGATCAAGTCCCTCCTGCGCGACCCGGACATCCAGATGGCCGATGTGGCCGCGGCGCTATGGAGTGTCCATACGACGCTTTACAAGCATGTCGGCGAGCAGCGGCAGCACTGCCTAATGGACACCGGAGATTGAACTCCGCCCCAAAAGTCCGCGCAAGGGGTTGATTGTAGATATGGGTATAGTTTATATACCCATCATCAAACAATTCTGGTGGGTGCGCTCGTCGCACCCGTTTAAAGAGTACTTGCCATGCGCTGGGGTATCGAAAAGCGGTTAGAGTTCATTGAATTCCGCCTCTTTTGGGAGGGCGGGATCAACCGTGCCGACATCGTAGACCAGTTCGGCGTGTCCGTGCCCCAGGCCTCGAAAGACCTGACACTCTACGAGGAGAAGGCACCGGGAAATCTGATCTACGACAAGAGCGCCAAACGCTACAAAGCGGCGGACGATTTCAAGCCTGTTTTCATGCAGCCCAATGCATCCACGTACCTGGCCCACCTGCGCGAGACTAACGGAGGAGCGTCTGGTGTAACCGAAGCTTGGCTTGCATCGGCGCCCGAGCATGATGCCCTTCCTATTCCACACCGACGCGTGGAAGCCGACGTCCTCCGCGATGTCCTCAAGGCCGTTAGGGAAGGCCATTCCATAGAGGTCTTCTACCAGTCGATGAGCGCCAAGAAGCCCACCCCCGAGTGGAGGCGGATTTCTCCCCACGCTCTCGGCAATGACGGACTGCGCTGGCATATCCGTGCCTTCTGTCACATCGACCACAAGTTCAAAGACTTCATTCTCTCGCGATGCATGAAGACCCGAGAGCATGGACTGTCCGGCGCGTCCGCGAATGACGACAAGCTTTGGCATGATCGCTTCGCGGTCGCGCTCGCACCGAATCCAGCCCTGAGCGCGAACCAGCGATCGATCATCTCCCAAGATTATGAAATGACGAACGGGCGCACTGAAGTCATGGTGAGAAAGGCGCTGCTCTACTACTTCCTGAAGCGTCTCCGTCTGGATGTCGCAGACAAGCTGGACAACCCCCACGAAGTCCCGGTCGTGGTCGCCAACCGACCTGCCTTTGACGCAGCGCTCGCGGAGGCGATGGCATGAGGTCTGTCAATTTCGAAATCCTTCGCGATGGCTGGCCTGAACTCGCAGGTCTTGGTGCCTTTGCAGAAGCCTATGCTCACGCTGATCCTGCTAGCGCACTCGTCAAGCTTCGGCTCTTCGCAGAAAATCTGACGAAGGATATTTACCGCGAGCTCCGGCTGCCAAAGCCTGACTTGCCCACATTCGTTGATCTCTTGAAGAACGACGCCTTCATCGCAATCACGCCGAAGGTTGTGCTCGACAAACTCCACGCGTTGCGGATTCACGGCAACAAAGCCGCGCATGGCGAACCTGTAAGGAGCCAACACGCGCTATGGCTGCTCAAGGAGGCACACGATCTTGCTCGCTGGATGTGTGTCCGGTACGGGAATGCGAAAGCAGACCAGCTTAACACCTTCCAGCAGCCGGCTATTCCAGGTCAGGTTGAGGAGCGGGAACGGCGCCAGGTACTCGAAAAATTGGCAGTCCAGGAAGCCCAGATGGACGCGCTGCTTTCAGAGCTCGAAGAAGCGCGCACGAAAGCAACCGCCGCCCAGAAGGAAGCGGCTGAGCTCAAGCAGCTTGCAAGCTCGGCACAGGCAGCGGCCGATGAACTTCAGTTCAGCGAAGCAGAAACCCGAACGCGTCTCATCGATAGCATGTTGGCGAGCGTCGGATGGGATATCGCCGAAGGCCTCAAGAACACGACACAAGTGGGCAAGGAAGTCGAGGTCGACGGACAACCTACGGCTACAGGCATCGGTTACGCCGATTACGTGCTGTGGGATGACAACGGGAACCCGCTGGCCGTTATCGAGGCGAAAAAGACCTCGACCTATGCCGAGCTTGGTCGACATCAAGCCAAACTCTATGCCGATAGTCTTGAAAAGCGGTATGGGCACCGCCCGGTCATCTTCTACACGAACGGCTTCGACATCTGGATTTGGGACGACGCACAAGACTTTCCTCCGCGGAAGCTCTATGGCTTCTACTCCAAGGACAGCCTTCAGCATCTGGCGAACTACCAACGGCACAACAAGCAGCCACTCGACACGGTCGCGATCAGCGATCAGATCGTAGATCGGCTGTACCAGCTGGAAGCTATCAAAAGGGTTTCTGAGCGGTTTTCGCAGAAGCACCGTCGGGCGCTGGTGGTTCAGGCCACTGGTACAGGCAAGACACGCGTTGCGATCGCGCTGACGGACCTTCTGATCAGAGCCGGTTGGGTCAAGCGGGTCCTCTTCCTCTGTGATCGCAAGGAACTCCGGAAACAGGCCAAAAACGCCTTCAACGATTTCCTGTCGGAGCCCACGCGGATCATCACATCGCGCGTTAGGACGAACGCCAGTGAGCGCGTCTTCCTTGCGACCTATCCCGCGATGCAAAAGGTCTTCCAGTCTTTCGACCCTGGCTTCTTCGACCTCATCATCGCGGATGAATCTCATCGAAGCATCTACAACGTCTACGGAGACATCTTTCACTATTTCGACTGTCATCAGGTGGGACTTACCGCGACGCCAGTTGACTTCGTTACGAGGAGCACCTTTCGCCTCTTTGGGTGCGAAGGGCAACTTCCCACGTCAAATTATGATCTCGAGCAGGCGGTTCAGGCAGGCTACCTGACCCCATTCGAGGTCTATGAGCACACGACCCAGTTTCTCCGCGACGGCATCACCCTCGATGCCCTATCGCCCCAGCAAATCCAGGAGCTCGAAGACCAGGGGGAGGACCCGGCGCAGTATGATTTCTCCTCGGAGCAGATCGACAAGGTCATCTATAACAAGGACACCAACCGCGCTATCCTTCGAAACCTGATGGAAAACGGGATCAAGGATGCGACCGGACAAATCTTAGGAAAGAGCATCATTTTTGCACGGAACCATCAGCATGCGATGCTGATGCGTCAGCTCTTCGATGAAATGTATCCGCAATACGCCGGCAAGTTCTGCCAGGTGATCGACAACTACGATCCGCGTGCCGAGCAGTTGATCGACGATTTCAAGGGCGAAGGTACCAACAATGATCTGACCATAGCGATCTCGGTCGACATGCTCGATACCGGGATCGACATCCCGGAGATCGTGAACCTGGTTTTCGCCAAACCCGTCAAATCGCCAGTGAAGTTCTGGCAAATGATTGGCCGAGGTACGCGTCTCTGTCCGGACCTCTTCGGCCTCGGCCAGCACAAGAGCGTGTTTCGCATCTTTGACCACTGGGGCAATTTTGCCCGCTTCGAAATGGGCTATCGCCCTAGCGAACCTACACAGGGCAAGCCGCTTGCTCAGCAGGTCTTCGAAGAGCGTTTAAATGTTGCCGAGATCGCCCTTCAGAAGAGCGAAATCGCGGCCTTCGACGCTGTGATCGACCTTGTGGCACAGGATATCAATGCGTTGCCGGAAGAATCCATCGCCATTCGGGAGAAATGGAAGGAGAAGCGCGCGCTATCTCGTCCTGAGTTATTGAAGGCGTTCGCCCCGGCGACGGTCGCGAGCCTTCGCCAGGAGATCGCACCTCTGATGCAGTGGCGAAACATCCGTGGATTCAGCGACGCCCTTGCGCTCGATCTTCTCATAGCGCGGATGCAAATCGCAGTGCTTAGTGGCTCAGGCGAGATTGCCGATCTGAAAATCGAGCTCCTCGACCGCTTGGCATCTCTGCAGATGCACCTGAACCCCGTGCGCGAGAAGGCGGAAGTCATCAAACGCGTAAAGTCGAATGCTTTCTGGAAAGATGTAGCTGCCGCAGATCTGGAGGACGCACGAATTCAGCTGCGCGAAATCATGCATCACCGTGCCAAGGGCGGTTCGCAGGGCCTTCCTCCGAAGGTGGTCGATATCACCGAGGATGCCGGGCAGATGCAGTTTGCACGGCGTTCGGCGAGCCTGAAATCCGTCGACATGAAAGCCTATCAGCAGATCGTCGAAGCGGAGCTCAAGAAGCACTTCGAGACCAATCCGATCCTCAAGAAAATCCGTGCCGGCGAGGCCGTGTCCGACCGCGAAATCGACTCGCTCGTGTCGCTTGTTCTGACTCAGCACCCGGACGTGCGACGGGAACACCTTGAGGAATTCTTCAGCGAGACCGCTGGTCCGCTCTATCTCGCCATTCGAATGATCGTTGGGATGGACCCCGAGGCCGTCCGAGACAAGTTCACCGCCTTCGTCCAAAAGCATCCGAAGCTGAGCGCGAAGCAGACACGCTTCCTCGCGCTGCTGCAAAACCACATCGCGCGCTACGGTACGATCGAGGTCGCTCGGCTCTACGACGATCCATTCACCGTGGTCGACGCCGACGGACCGGACGGGGTTTTCGAGGCCGAGGCCGACCTCACCGATCTCATCAATATTGTGCGTTCCTTCGGTCCCACGGTCGATGAGCGCCCAGACGACAACCCGAACGAGAGGAAATAATAAATGGTCACGGGTGAGCTCAAGCGGCGCGTCGACGCGATCTGGACGGAATTCTGGCAGGGCGGGATCACCAACCCGCTGACGGTGATCGAGCAGATCACGTTCCTGATATACGCGCGTCTCCTCGACATCAACGAGGCGCGGGACGAGAACCGCCAGAAGCGGACGGGAAAGGCGTATCAACGCCGCTTCAAGGAGGACGAGCAGCACCTGCGCTGGTCCCAGTTCCGGCACCTGGGATCCGACCAGATGCTGCCCCTCGTGCGGGACAAGGTCTTTCCGCATTTCCGCTCCACCGTGGCCAGCGGAACGGCCTTCGCCGAGTTCATGAAGGACGCGCAACTGATGATCCAGAAGCCCGGACTTCTGGTGAAGGCCGTAAACATGATCCATGAACTGCCACTGACAGAGGGCGACACCAAAGGCGATCTCTACGAGTACCTGCTCAGCAAGCTGACGACGGCCGGCATCAACGGGCAATTCCGCACGCCACGGCACATCATTCGATTGATGGTCGACATGCTGGAGCCCAAGCCGACCGACGTGATCGGCGATCCCGCCTGCGGCACCGGCGGCTTCCTCGTCAGCGTCATGGAATATCTGCTCGAAACCTATACCTCGCCCGAGGCCGTGATCGGGGAGAAAGACCCCGAGACCGGCGCGGTCGAGAAGATCTTTACGGGCGACCTGCTCGAAGAGCACCGCGACCACATCCGCAGCAGCATGTTCCACGGCTTCGATTTCGACGCCACCATGCTGCGGATCGCAGCGATGAACCTGATGCTGCACGGGGTCGACGATCCTGACATCCACTATCAGGATACGCTCAGCACCGGTTTCTCCGACAAGTTCCCGCGGCAAGCGAGCGAGGGCTTCGACGTCATCCTCGCCAATCCGCCCTTCAAGGGCAGCCTCGATTTCGAGGACGTGCACTCGGGCCTCCTGCGCCAGGTCAAGACGAAGAAGACCGAGTTGCTCTTCCTCGCGCTGATCCTGCGCATGCTGAACACCGGCGGCCGATCCGCGACCATCGTGCCCGATGGCGTTCTGTTCGGCTCCTCCGGTGCACATCGTCAGCTGCGTCAGCTCCTGGTGGACCAGAACCAACTGGAGGCCGTGATCTCGCTGCCCAGTGGGGTGTTCAGGCCCTATGCGGGCGTGTCCACCGGCATCTTGGTCTTCACCAAGGGCGGACGCACCGACAACGTCTTCTTCTATGACGTCGAGGCTGATGGCCGTTCGCTGGACGACAAGCGGGAGCCAGTGGCCGAGAACGATCTGCCTGACTGCCTGGCTCGCTGGCGCTCGCGCAATCCGGTGACGGACACTGACCGGAAGTCGAAGGCTTTCTTTGTGTCGGCCGCCGAGATCAAAGAAGCCGGCCATGACCTTTCTCTCAGCCGCTACAAGGAACGTGTGTATGAGGAGGAGGACTATGACCCGCCTCATGTGATCCTTGGTCGGATGAAGGAGCTTAACGACGAAATTGCCGATGACTTGTCTGAGCTTGAGGACATGCTCGGATGACGTACGCAGTTCAATTGGGCGACATCATTCAGCTTCGAAAAGGCAAGAAGGCGTCCGAAGTTCATGACCAGCGCGTCAACGGTACCATGCCTTACATCCAGATTGATGAAGTGCGCGGGGCGGCACCCCAGAAGTTTGCTCATGACACCAAGGGGGTGATCGTAACGCCGGCGGATCTCTGTATTGTGTGGGACGGTGCGAATGCTGGGACTGTCGGATATGGGGTCGATGGCCTGATCGGCAGCACCGTCGCCAGAATGCGTATCAAGGCGCCAAACGAATGGAATACGGAGTTCATCGGCAGACTGCTTCAGAGCAGGTTTAGCCAACTTAATGACGAGGCACAGGCCCGCGGAGCCACAATCCCGCACGTCGACAAATCGAAGTTGGAATCGATTGAGCTTCCACGCATTGGTCGATCGGAGCAGCGGCGGATTGCTTCAATCCTAGCGAGGGCTGATGGCATCCAGCGAAAGCGCGAGCGCTTGATCGATGAGGCCCATCACTTCGTGAGGTCTGCCTATCTGCACACAGTCGGACATCTCAACCTGAACCATGGCGATTGGAAACCGTTCACGATCGATGCGCTTGCTGAAAATCGAAAGGGCGCGATCCGGTCGGGACCATTTGGCAGTGCGCTGCGTCACGGCGAATTCGTGGATGAAGGCATCGCGGTCCTCGGCATCGACAACGCGGTACAGAACAAGTTCGCTTGGGCCGAGCGGCGCTTCATTACTCCGTCGAAGTACGAGGAACTGCGTCGCTACAAGGTTTTCCCGGGCGACGTGATCATCACGATCATGGGCACTACCGGTCGCTCCGCTGTTGTGCCGGACGAAATCCCCGAAGCCATCACGACGAAGCACCTCGCGACAATCACCTGCGATAAGAAGTTGATCCACCCGGAAGTGCTATCCTTCGCGATCCATTCCGATCCGCTGATCATCCGCCAGATCAAGTCCTTCAATAAGGGCGCGATCATGGACGGATTGAACCTCGGGATTATCCGAAAGCTGGAGATCAACCTGCCTCCGATGGAGGATCAGCTCCGGTTTGTCGCGATGCTGCGGAAAGCACGAGCGATCGAAGCGAATTCGCAGTCACCGGACATCTCTGGTGAAGACCTTTTTCAATCCCTTTCACAGCGCGCTTTTCGCTGGGAACTTTGAGGTGCCGCCATGCGCTTGACTCGGATCGAAATTGAGAATTTCAAAGGCATCGGTTCGCGGCAAAAGATCGACCTGCGGCCGATCACGCTGCTCTTCGGCCCGAACAGCGTAGGCAAGAGCACGATCCTGCAGGCGCTGCACTATCTGCGCGAAATCCTCGAGCGCGGGAACGTCGATCCCGACCGGACCATTGCTGGCGGCCTCATTGATCTAGGAGGCTTCGCAACGCTAGTCCACAACCACGAGCTCGACCGCACGGTGCACCTGAAGGTCGTCCTCGACCTCTCGGATGAGCAGGGCTCGGACGTCCTGCCTCTGAACGATGGCCTCTCGATCGGAGAGCCCGAGTTCACAGAACTGCCCGTCCGATATCTGGTCGGCGAAAGCGAGGAGTATCGCGACTACGCTATCGTCCAGGAGGTTGGATTGGAAGCTGACATTCGCTGGAGCGCGCTGGAGCAGGCACCCTATGTCTCGCGCCTTGCTATTGAAATGGACGGCAAGCCGCTTGCCGCCATCGTTTCTCCTCCAGCAGAGGGCCGGGCACAGCTAACCGACTTCAACTTTGCCCACCCACTGCTCCAACGCGCCGTGCTTCCGGACGATATGACGGAGGACAGCGATGAGGACTTCGCCACGGGTTCACCGCTCGAGGACGAAATCTGGTCCCTCGCACGTGAAGCTGCCGCTGACCGCTCGACGCCAGACACCCCCGATGACCAATTGCGGATAGCCGTTGGCACGAGGCTGGGCGCACTGCCGCGGCTGGACCTCGATCTCGTCCTCGATATCCGCGACCCGGACGTGAAGAAAGCGGAGCTGGAGGGGCGCACACCGCGTGTGAACGGCCTCAGGGCGCTCCTCTCCGAAATTGTCCTCGGCCCAGTCCGGCTGGTGCGTGAGCACCTGATGCAGATGACCTACATCGGCCCGTTGCGCGAGATCCCTTCGCGCAGCTATCGGCCGCAAGTGACGCCGGATGAGGCTCGCTGGGCCCAAGGGCTCGCCGCGTGGGACCTGCTTTACAACGACCGTCGCGGCGAGCTCATGGGCGAGGTTAACTGGTGGCTCTCAGGTGAGGAGCGGCTGAGAACGACTTACAGGCTGGAACGGGTGGAGTTCAAAGAAATCTCGGTTCCCGGCGCCATGCACCAAATGTTCGAGCGCGGCCTCAACGAAGACGACATTGGCGACTTGCAGGAGCTTTATCTTAGTCTCGCAACGCGGACGGAGATCGCCTTGCGGGACTTCGAGAAGGGCATCCTCGTGGCACCGGGCGACGTGGGCGTCGGCATCTCGCAGATGGTCCCTGTAATTGTCGCCTCCTTGCGGAAGCAGGACGGCGTTTTGGGGGTCGAGCAGCCGGAACTCCATGTTCATCCCGCCATCCAGGTCGGCATGGGCGATCTGTTTATCAAGGCTGTGAATGGCGACCAGGACAAGCTTTCGTCGGGAAAGACTCTGATCATTGAGACGCATAGCGAGCACATCATGCTACGCCTTCTTCGCCGCGTGCGGGAGCAGACCGACGGTGAGGTTCCGCCGGGCATGCTTGGACTGACGCCGGATGATCTTTCGGTAATCTACGTCGAGGCTTCGGTCGAGGGCGTCCGCTTCTGGCCCCTTCGCGTGAGCCCGGACGGTGATTTCGTAGACCGATGGCCACACGGCTTCTTCGTAGAACGGGCCGAGGAACTGTTCTAATGCTGTCGGAATACGCGGTAGATCCAGCAGCCATAGGCGCGGACTGGCGAACCTTCAAGGATCTGATCGACCGCTTCGGCGTCGACAAGGGGCGGCTGATTTCACGACTGCCGACAAGGTGGGAGAAGAAGGTCATCCAAGCAGCAAAAGAGGCTCGCGTGCCGGATGTTCGCATATCCAGCATCATCGAACAGTTGAGCCAATCGAAGCACAAGGTCGTCGATTTTCATCGAGCCTATGACCACGAAGTCGATTGGATCGGCAACGCCCTACGTGAACACGGCGCCCGACCCTTCAAAGCAATCATATGCGGTGCCGGAACAGCTGCTTGCGCTGAAGCAATGGAACCGGACGACTGCTCTGATGCGCACCTACTGTTTAAAGCAACAACCAGCTGCGACGTAACCAGGACTGCTGACCAGATTGCCGATTCCTTGCATACCCTGACAGTGGTATCCAAGCATGTTGACCCTGCCCCGAACGTGCCCTCAGTTCTGAGTTAGGGTCTGTGTGTTGCTATATGCCTTGGTTGCATGTTGAGCGAAAGCCTCTGGGGTCATGCCATTGAGGCTGGTATGGGGCCTGACG
>Ga0157365_10001330_pt1 | contig 10200 bp, 8 predicted proteins | sample AttsexASBM3_FD_111478 | JGI IMG/M metagenome (GOLD analysis project Ga0157365, IMG submission 111478) | Fungus gardens microbial communities from leaf cutter ant in Ribeirão Preto, State of São Paulo, Brazil - Atta sexdens ASBM3 | ecosystem: Host-associated > Fungi > Mycelium > Unclassified ... | reverse complement strand
TAGGCTCATTCTGAGTGGTATGAAGAGGGCTTCTCTGATGCCTAAAAGCAAAGCTTAGATCGTGGCAGTTTCCGAGATATTGGTGATTTAATAAACAGTACCATGGTGGTTACCAGTTGATCTGCCTAATATCTTGGCCAATATTGATCACTTCGAGACGTGACTGGTATTGATTGAAAGGTCTTCTTAAGGGCTTTAAGCTGGCTTTAAGACCATGGGAATCGTTGAAGAATTGGTGGAGATATGACTGAATGAAGTTTGTGACACAAAGCACCCATCACAAATAGTAAGTGACCATTTGTGATAGTAAGTCCAAAAGAAAAAGAAAAGAAAAGAAATATAAATAATGACTTAGCTATTTTGCCAAGTCATGACAATTTTTAGGTGTTTCAATCCAATTTTTTCTTCATTTTATTGTACTCAGGGAATTTACCCCATGCTGGACATTTAGTATCTATAGTGAAAAGAACTAGTTATTTCAAGACCTCCATGCCCTAATGTGATACATTCTTGTGCTCACTCTCCCTGAGTTTGGCATTGAACTACTGTTTCCAACAACATCACCCTTCCTTCACCACTTCTCTGAGCTGCTGAGGTACTGATTTTTGGACGGCTGGGTCCTGTGGGGTTCTTGTCTCCCTATAGGGCAGAGCTTGCTCTTACCACCGTTGGGTGGTCGAAAGAAATCTCTTGAGCATGCAAATATCATAAATGTTAATACCAGAAAATTCATCTACTGTTCATTAGAGTGTGTATTGAAAATGTTCTCATGAGATACAGGGGCTAGGGAAATTGAATTATTTCAAGAATAGATTTTCTTCGGAGATATTAAAGATCATTGACATGATAACTTCATTACAAGACCAATGTGAAGAATGCAAACCGAAATTGATCAGATAGCTATATACAACTATTTTTTGTCTATGGTCTACCGATCCGTGTATAGCTTGTGATAGATTGCCTAGAGCTGTCCAGTTATAACATATCTAATAAATCGATGAAAGAATTCACAAGGTCTGAGAGCACTGGGAACCTTCGTCGACCGACCAGATGGGGTAATTCAGCCTACGAGACATGATTAGACTGTCCTTGATCCAATTCCAGTCAACGGTATGGGTTTGTACGCAATCTCGAGTATATTGTTCCTTTTCTCGAAGAATCAAGAGATTATATTGCGAGAGCGGATTTGTAGCGTGGCTGATATCACGGACGGCTTCAACTCGTTTGGCCCCCATAGCTAGAATGATGCGAATTATGAAGCTCGCTTTATCGACATCCTAGATCTCAGGATCAGTAAGGACTAGAGGGACAGAAGAGCTGTCGTACTTTGCCTCTCGGTGTCATGTCGGGCCCAGCACAAAGAACTAACTGGCCTTCGAGAAGTCGTGACGCAACAGGATTCTCCATGATATTGGATAAATGTTCTGGTCTTTCACCCCAGCATAGATCGACTTGTTGAGATGGCAGGACAGACTCGAGAATAGTAGGTCGACCTTGTGGCAACAAGAAGGGACGCCAATCGAGTTCTCTACTCTAGTACTGGGTGTGAATGCTTGTAGGCATAATGAAGACCATCACACTTACTGCCTCAAGACAGGCATATAGCCACTTAATCGACAGACATGGTATCCCAAGAGCAAGTGCCATCAAATACTTAGGCTTAAGATTGTAACTATCGGCTATTAGAAACAAGCGCTGAAGTTCCTTGGGCTCTCCAATCCACTGTACACTGTCACGTTCAATGATCCAACGGTGAGTCGAGAACAAGATATCCATCTTCAGGTATTTGAATAAATCATCCACTACAACTCCGCCGCTGTCCCTCACAGCACGGAGAATATCAGAACGAGACTTCCCATCTTCTGTCCTGTCGTTCGTATTGCTACCAAGGCTGACAATCAAACCAACCTTCTGCAAGAACTTGTACGATTGCCGTGGTCCCTTGGCATTGGTACTGAGAGAATGCAAACTCGTGACCGATCGGGAGGGTGATGGAGTTGCCTTGACATCAATATCACGTACAGCCGCAACGACACTTCGAGGATCGACTAGACGATCTTGCCAGGTTGAGTTGATTACTTTTGTGGAAATACCAATGTCTTTGAATTCCAGCATGTCTGGTTCGCCTTCAATAGCGGCAGTATTAGACCGGTTGTTAACCTTGGTAACTTGGATATCTTTGTTTCCCTTTCCAAAGCGTACAAGATCCCCAACACGCAAATCATTTGTTCGCATGTGCTCCGTGCTGACAACTGCTTCGTGATCATCATCAAATTTGACCATGTAGGCGCTGGCAGAAACATGTTCATAGACAATTCCAGAATACCACAGCTTGTTCTGCTTCCAGAGAGCGAAAACTCGAGTGGCATCAACTTCCGAAATAGTCGAGCCAGCAGACTTTAAGCGTTTGGTTGTCCGTGTCTGTGGCGTCGTTAAAAATCGATTGATGGACTGGCTCTTTGGTAGCCGACGGCGTTTACGTTTAAGGCTGTGTCGAGCGGCCTCTGGTTCCATGTACTCCTCCTCTTCACTTGCGTTATCTTCTGTGACCCTCTCATTTTCATAAACAACTTCTATGTCAAGGTCTCGGCCGTCATCAACCTCAGCGGTCGTGGAATGGACACTTCGGCTAGACCTCGGAACAGATATCGCTCGAGATCCTTTTCCTTTTGTATCCTTCTCCTGAGCTGCTATTGCAGCCTTAGACTTCTGGAAGCGAACCAGAGTATGATCTTGATCTGGAACAGAAGAAGGCACGGCACTCTGGTGGGATGTGTCCCCAACGCCTGTGCTGGAACCCTGTTGACCTCTCTGCTGACGAGATTGTCTGATCTCAGCGATAGGATGGGGCCTGTTCGTCTTTGTCTCGGACTGAGATGTAGTGAAGAGACAGCACCATAAAAGTAGATCTCACCTTTGACTTCAATGTGTATACATGTGTGGACCCTGAACGTTCCTTTCGAACAGTGGCTACAGGGTGTCTTTTTCCTTTGTGGAGACGGGAGAACAGGGGCTCGTCGTCGTCGTCATCGCTTATGGCCCGGTCAGAGGCATATTCACTTCCGACAGTATCTCTCCCTCCTTTTTCATCAGCTGGCCCTCCTTCTTCCTCCTTTCCAGGAGCGGATTTTTTCGGCATAGTTAGGACATCACTGCCCTTGTTAGTTTCATTATCATTGGGCAACCTTTGAACACCACCAGTTCGAATCTGAAAGCCCGCCCTATCCAATCTTGATACCAGATTTTCCAGCACCGGGGATTGTACCTGCTCTTGCATAGGTTCCGAATCTGGTACGATGTCCATGGTATCTACAGAAGGAATTTGGTGAGGTGCAGGCTTCTTTGGAGAAGGTTTACGCGAAGGGATCTGAACAGATGTCACTCCAGAATTAGATGGAACCTGTAGCTCTGAAAATATGGAAGGTTGTGTTTCAGCACGGTTCACTCCAGAGAGTTGTCGCGAGACTAATGATTCTGGTGAGGTCGGAGAAGGCCGAAGGAGGTGCTGGTATCTGCCTCGTTTGCTTGGATCCATGTGATTTAACAAACTTCGCGGGCCGGTGTGAGTATAAGTGGAAGAGTTGGTCTGTAGAGTTATAGTTGGAGTTTCTGGGACAAGAGGCTCCTCATGAGTCTGGGTTGCAAACTGAGTCCCTCGGGACGCATCCTCATGCGCAGGCAGCGAGCGTTCGGGACGCGTACCAGAATATAGGCCTTCAACCTCTGCAGCTTCTTCTTGGCCATCAAAGCCTTGAGAATATTGAGAGCCTTTGCCGGATTCACTGTCAGATACCATGCGGCTGGAATTTCGACTTCTTTTGAGGCTATCCTCGTCTTGAGGGGATTTCCAAAGATTCTCATCCTTGGAATAATCTGAGCCTTCCGACTGGGAAGGCGTAGATGGGACCAAGACGATAGGCGGGGGCTCATCTCTCTCATCACGAACTACTGTCCGGGGGAAATTGGTAGTTTCTACGGACTGTGCTCGAAGGCTAGATTCAATCAGGAGGTCATCATCATCGCTGCGAGCAAGATCAACCAAAGGTGTTGTGAATTTCTTGGAAGTGACAAGGTATTGTTCCTCCTTAAGTTGCGTATCACCTCGAGCAAAAGAATCTTCTGAAAGAGTAGGAGAACAGGAGCGGTCGGCTCTTTGATGAGAAGGCTGAGGAGGTACAAGTTTTTCTTTAGAAGTTATTGAGTGAGGAGTCTGCTGTCGAGGTATCGGGTTTTTGATGGGAGACAGGAGGGTCACAGCCGGTAATTGTGACTTTTGGAAGGAGATGGTGCGGAATGAATGACATCAGCAACCTCGTATCAGATTATGAAAGGTTAGCACCTTTGACGGCTTCGAGGCACGCCCTTGGCCCCCTGCTCGTCCATCTATGGTCACATTATCCTTGATAGAGAGCCCATGTGGTGAATAGGGCCGGAGGTTGGCAGATGACATATCCTGATTTGTATCTTTGCTTGGTTTCTCACTCGCTGTTGCGAAATTTTCTTTTTGTGAACTTCCGGTTTTCGCAGTAAATCCGCTATCACCTTCGTTCTCATCATCAAGTTGTGTGTCTATCTGAGTTCCAGCTAGACCGTGAAAGTGGTACTGGAATCCAGCGTTTACGCCAGAGTTTTTGGAAGAGGAGAAGGAGTCGATCGAGATAACACTATTGTGCACACTACTTGCATTTCCTCCTTGACGTTCTGAAGGCTCTGGTAATTTTTTAAGTGCTGCTTGTATCAATTGTGTTGCTTGAGACTCCTTCGCGTCCATATCACTACAAATGGCGCGTCCGAGATCAAGAAGCACCGTAGTAAAGACGCATCGATCTTACCTTAAGTCACCATCAGATGCGTTCATTTGGCCAAGATACTTATGTGCACGTTACGTTGCGGATTTTTAGATTGCGTAACGTGAAAATTTCGGGCTGAGCGTAAAAATGCGAGTTAGATTGCATCAGTTATTCGCTATTGGTCGAACTGCTGAGTGAAACCAGCTACCTGAAGCTGTCACTTGGCTGACTTGACGCTCAGTGACTTGCAGTTATTCTACTCTGCAAGAGTGACACGAATGACCGTGAATGAATAGTGCTCTTTACGTCCCATCCCATTTTTTCCAAATTCAGGAGCCTCGGTGGCACGTGCCATCACGTCGATCTAGACGAGAATCTGTGTCTAGAAGTTCGCGAGCTGCTTTGTTTCAGACTTTTGTTTTCTTCGTTTGACTGTGGTCCTCGGGTGAATCAACACACTGAACTCGCGCTGGCCGCATCGTACGGCAATCTGGGTCTCGTCTTTAGTCTTTCCATGGGCGTCATCTCCTTGATAAGAAATGTGGACAATGATGCTGCCTTCTTGTTCTCCCCGCCCATCAACAGGTCTAACCTTCTGTGATTTAGCTTCTGCCAGTACTGAACTGGTAATCTCTTGTAGAAAATTTCTCCCTATGTATGAACGAGCAATTATCTTCAAAACCTATGGTTGGCAGTTTGAAAATCAAAGGGAACCTTCGCATATAACCGTGGAATACACTGATCATCAAATCAATAAACCCAGTGATAGCACCACTGGACTTGTTACTATAAGCACTCCTGGGCCCACTCCTCTGCGCACACATATGACCGTTTCCACGCCGGTAGATACTAGTGGCACAACACTACCTAGCTTATTACCTGCAACTGGTACAACCCTCATCTTACCACCTTCTTCTATGAGCTCGACTGTACAATATCCCACCACAAGCACAATTGTGCAACTTACAGATATAGGACCAACCTCCACCATTTCCAGTTACGATCTAGAGGGCTCGACAACCTATGACTCGCCTCCTTCGAGTCCTACATCCATCCAGACAATCAGTAACAAGCCTAATGTTCAGCTCCACCTCCCTGTTTCAGCGATTGCCGTTATCTCTGCCACTGGTTTCTTTGTTGGAGTGATATTCTTTCTTTGGCTTTTCTGGCTTCGAACTCCACGAAGACGCCGTATTCCGATTCCCTCCTTACCTAGGCTTGAAAACGGTGACATTGAGGAAAAGCATTCCAGTACAGAATCTCCACTCTTCGGCCCCAAAGAGCGGTTTTCGCAACGCACCGAACTTCATCCTCAGTGGTCCTGGGTCACATACCCCCAGAATAAATCGACGTGCGAGGGTAAGTCTCAGGGAGCTGACAATCACAACCTGAGAACAGGATCCACCTCTGTGCCCCGGCTTCCGGATGTAGCTATTACTTCTCACCGCAAGAGTTCTTCTATTTACACTACTAGTGGGCAATTCCAGTCCCTCAGTGCTCCCGTTGGCTCTCCACAGTTGGGTGCAGGGCATCCATCTCTCCAGCAAGTCCAAGCTGCCATCACCCGTGCCACAAATCGCATGTCGGCCATGTCATTCACGTGCGCGTCAAAGTATCCGGACGAGAACAGCAAGGATTTTAACACCGCCTTCACTGCCGATGGACACAATGTGATGAAACGCCGATCCAGGACTCTGAGAAAAAGTCGCAGTAACTCTATTTACGAGGATCGTCATAGAGGCTCTCGTTTGCCAACTGGCCTTGCATATGACGGTGCTGACGTGACTTCCCCGATACCTGCAACTGAATTTGCGGCACTGGACTCACCTAATTCGGACACTGGATATGGCATGGCCAATGCAGAAAGGCGGACCCGTATACAAACACCTTATTACACGCCTGGTTCATATCCTCGCATCTCATCCGCCATGCCGACGACTTATGGGGTTGCAACTCGAGTTAAACTTGGTGACGGGACCTCGATCAGAGACTTTACATCCTCCAAGTTTAAAACGGAAACCCAACGAGCGAAAGAAACACAAGCGCTCACGCGCGCACTCGGACTTTCGTCTCCTTCAGCTCGAGAGCCAATTCCATCACCCCAACCGACACTAGGGCCTGACGACTCTCTTAGTGTGGTTGAGCTAAAACGCTCGTTGAAACGAAGAAGCAAACGTGAATCAACATATTTTGGCGGCGACAGCCGATCTCATCAAGACGCAGACGGGCACCGACAACATCATATTACGACGCCAGCAAGGAGCGTGATCGCTGTCGCATCGGGAAGCTTGATTTCGGCTGAGGATATCAAAGCGCAATCCTCTAAATTCATCAATAACACTGCCGGTACCGGGCTGACATTTGTGAACAACAAGACAATGGGAATGAAATCTGCCCCAGCGCCATTGAAGATGGAGAGTCGGGCTGGTGATAAACCTCCCCGTGTGCCCTCGCCTCCACCATTACCGTCGTTGGCACAGATGGCTTTAGAACAACACAACCCAGTTGCATACGCCGAGTATCGCAGTCCGACGTACAGCATCTACAATCTATATGATGACAATCAGAGAGGTGCTGTGTATACAGGAAGTAAGCGTTAGCCAAGGGAAGAGCGGCGTGGGGAAGGGGCGGTTCGGTACTATCTGTAACATCCTAAAAGACATAATAAGAACGTTTGATGTTGTTCTGGGTGCTAAGGTGGGTTCGCATGGCTGTGTGTCAGGATCTGTTGAAGTTGGAGTGATTTGGAGCAGATGACTTTGGCCGCCGCAGCAACATGATATCCAAGAAAGGAAGAGTCCGATCAATAAGGAGTGCAGCTACTTTGAATTTATTAAATCAATTAAATCATTGTTCGTCGCTATCCTCTTTCCTACCATGGCCCATCCCTCCTCCCTTCCTCCTCTCTATACCCCTTTTGTCCGAAGGCTCTCCAATGACCGCAGCGACGATGGTGACAGTGACCTCGGTCTTGCGAACAACTCCCCTATCATCCAGTCTGTTCCTTCGTTATGGGGAATTCCACTGAAATACATCTCGTATGTTTCTCTCTGGCAGTCTTTGTTTGATTCAACTCACAAGCACACGCAGATTGGTGACGCTGGCTGTTCAGAATTCAGCATTGACGCTCATAATGCACTACTCTCGTGTTTCCGCTTCTTCGTCGCGAATATACTCAGCAGCGACTGCTGTCCTCATGAATGAACTCTTCAAGGGACTTATCTCGCTTGTAATTGCATTCATACGGATGGACGTCGGTTCGATGTACGACCTGACGCAGGCGTCGTTTTCTGCTGGCGACAGAGGGGTAGTGGTTCGAATACGGAAATTATGGAGGGAAATCTTCAGTCCAGATTGTTGGAAGCTCTCGATACCGGCTATACTTTATGGTGCGTTCTCATCTGCTGCTGCTCTAGAACAAGCTCTCATATTTGAGCCTCTAGTAATTCAAAATAATTTACAGTACGTCGCTGCAACCAACCTGGAGGCCGCGACGTTTCAGGTTACCTACCAGATGAAAATCCTCACCACGGCCGCATTCTCGGTCATACTCCTCCGCAAGAAGCTTTCGACTGTGCAATGGGTGTCATTGCTATTTTTGGCGCTTGGTGTGGGCATCGTGCAAATCCAAGCTGGTGTCCATAATGACGCAGCAGGAAGCCCTCATACCCCATCCATGAACGTGTTGAAGGGCTTTGTGGCTGTTGCAGCAGCCTGTTTCACCTCAGGCTTGGCCGGGGTCTATTTTGAAATGGTTTTGAAAAACTCCCAGGCTGATCTCTGGGTGCGAAATGTTCAGCTATCCCTCTTCTCCCTCTTGCCTGCATTGGCTCCCATCATCGTCACATATGGTTCACAAATGGCGAATGGATTTGGAAGCTTCCTTCCACTATTGTTCCAAAATTTTGGGCCCTGGGCATGGGCAACCGTAGCGGTCCAAGTTCTTGGTGGACTGCTTACAGCAATGGTTATCAAATACTCCGATAATATTCTGAAGGGCTTCGCGACGAGCTTGAGTATAGTCATTTCATTCCTGGCGTCTGTTGCTCTATTCAATTTCCAGATGACGTCCACGTTTCTTTTGGGATCTGTTGTCGTCCTGGTTGCGACATGGTTATACAACTCTCAACCCAAACGGCTGACAGCTTTCTTCCCTATTTCTTTACCAAAAGAACCTCTTCCTTTGGCATTGACATGGGTTGGAAGGAACGAAAAGCGGTATACGGAGTCGATGCGGTCACCCACCCCCGAAGCTTATCCTATACGTACACTTGGCGGCGTTACCGCAGTTTCGTCAACAACGTCCTTGTCATCGGTATCCTCCTCACTCGCATGCCTTCCTTTCCCAGACTCAGAGAAGGCAAGAGTTGCCTATACACGGTGATGCACCATCAAAAAGCGGATGTCTGTTGGAGGCCTTTCTGAGATGAACCTTCCGAACTTCACGTATAATACATAATTTCCCTTATACCTGCTCTTATTATGAACCATTGAACGCCTATATTTTTTATTTTTTTTATTTCTAGAGACGAATACCGCCTTTTCTTGTTCACTTCTGTGAACGCAAAACTTCATCGATTCGTGTTTAGCAACAGTTGTCATCATCGTCATTGGTCATCTCCAGACTTTCTTCTAAATTGTGACGCAATCTTTTCTTTTTCCGTGATTGTCCAGATTCGTCGACTTTTCGATTTGATTCGAACTTTTTCTTCTTTTCTTGGCATGAGATGTTTGCAGGGACTTTTGGCTACTCAATAGCAATAATAATTTCTAGTCATTTCACATGAGCAAGAAAAGGAGAGACTTGTAGTAACACAATAATGAAAGTAATGAAGTAAGAACAAATTGCATTGGCCAAACGACGGTACAACTCGAATACAGATATGCTACCAACACATGGTTTTGCGATCAGCCGCGTGCTTCTAAGCCGCGTTTGATAGCTAGACACCGAAAAGATAGGTTAAATTTCGTTGTGGTAAAGACGCCATACTACGTACTTTCACATGTATCTTTCGCATCTCCAAAGAGCATCTTAGTGCCAGGCATATAGAACATAGGATTTGGTACATCAGCTAACATTGAAAGTCATGAGTTTAGCGTCACCAGCGATAAGTAATCTCATACCATAACCACTGGCCAATCCACGTTTCATCACGATTACCTGCTTACTCTTCCATGCGTGAAGCACAGGCATACCCTATGCCATGTTAGCCAGTGTAATAGTATGCAACAGGCTTCTACAGCTACTTACGGCAATAGCAGACCCAGGCTCTAGGGCAATAGGGTTGACTGTATCGTTAGCACCAATAACTAGTGTTACATCAGTATCTTTGAAATCGTCGTTGATCTCATCCATCTCGAGCACAACTTGGTACAATATTGAGTCAAGCAAAGAACAATACGGAAAACG
>Ga0157365_10001329_pt1 | contig 10205 bp, 14 predicted proteins | sample AttsexASBM3_FD_111478 | JGI IMG/M metagenome (GOLD analysis project Ga0157365, IMG submission 111478) | Fungus gardens microbial communities from leaf cutter ant in Ribeirão Preto, State of São Paulo, Brazil - Atta sexdens ASBM3 | ecosystem: Host-associated > Fungi > Mycelium > Unclassified ... | reverse complement strand
TGTATGTCAATCATCGGACAAGGATCCCTCGATTGAACACTTACATTCCGCGGCCAGGCATGTTACCGCCGATCTTGAATAATAATGGTGATGGAGTGAACGTCGAGCCACGATCAGTTGAAATGAGTATTTGCCCATTTTTCGGATCCCATGAATTTGTTAAAATATGGGTGCTGCTACAGCAGCAAGCGGCAGTGGTGAGCAACTTTATAGAATAGAGATTCGTGTACTCGAAGTCCATAAATCTTCAAAATTTAGATCTATTAATGTCATATCTCCTCGTCAAACCATAGTCGAATAGCTTTATCCTTATCCATGCCTGCGGAGGCTACGATACCGCGCGAAGGATGTGTCTGTAACACTGTTTGATCAAAAGTTCTCACATGACTGTCATTGCCAGCGCACCGCTACAGAAAGAACAGTATCTAGACCGGAATATAAGTATTAATGTGTTCACAACGTATCCTCATTCGTACCTCGGTGTCCATCAAGGCACTGAACTACATCTCGCGTTTGTATATCCCAGATATAGACCTTATTGTCTTCACTCCCGCTGATGATAAATTTTCCCCGGTCATAGAGGAGAAAGCATGCGGGAATGCAGTAGGTTCGGTTAACGTGACCCACATACGTTTTCGCACACCGAGAAGTGGAACAATTCCATAATCGAATTGTCGAGTCTTGTGTAGATACCAAAACAAATTTGGAGTTAGGGGAGAAGCGAGCATGAGAGCTAGCTGACCATGAGGACAAGGTGGTAGAGCACAAAGAGCAAGTTCTATACCAGATGGGATTATCGTCATCGACCAGCGTCTTGAGACACTGCCCAGAATCTGCGTCCCAGATCCGTCTTTCACAACATCAGGACCTAGCGCACTAAAAGAGGAGCGATCGTTACCTACATCAACCCGTCCATCGCGCAAGAAACAATCAAAGAACCATCATGATTAAAGCTCACCGCGGTCACTGGGTCGGAGTGAGCAGGGAGAACCTTTAGTTGTCGACCTACAATGTCACTTATTGAAGTTTGATCGTGAAAAGGCTACGATATACCTCGTGCGACGTCCCAAACACGAATTGTCTCATCGTAACCTCCGGACACGAGTAGATTGGTATCGGGGTTAAAATTGACACAGAACACGAAGTTGGTATGTCCACGAAGTGTTTTGAATGCTTCGCGCTAGTGAAGTTCTAGGAATGGACCAAGTGTAAGAACTCACTAAAAACTCACATCTTCTAAGCTCCAAACAATGATGGTCTTATCGTCCGAGGCCGATGCTAAATAGTCTCCATCGACGGACCAGGAAACATCCGAGATCCCTTCCGCATGGCCTTGAAACGTGTGGACGAATTGTCCTGTGTCTGTTTCCCAGATTTTGATGGTTTTATCCGAAGCTTTCCTCCACTGTCAGTCAGGCATATGCTACCAGAACCTGAATAAGTACATGCTGATGCAAGATAGGTACCGCCGGGGCTGAATTTCAAACATGAAATAGCCCGTTTATGGCCATCGAGGAGAAACCGAAGCTTGAACTGAGGGTAGTCAATACCTGCCTGATCTTTGTTTTGCAGTCCTTGCTCAGGTCTGCTCTCCGAATCTTTTGACAAGGGCTTGGATGATATAGGAGAAACAACAGTGTCTTCCATTTCGATATCTCCAACAAGGTCCATGGCAAAGGCGTCAAAGTAAAAGTAGAGATAGTCAGATTGTAAGTGAGAAAGCACGTGCTCAAAAAAGTCTATCTCTCCCCAAACTAGAAGTTACAATGGACAATACAGCATCCTCATGGATTACGCCTCCCGCACGCCCTGAGCTCATTGAGAATCTTGTCTCTGGCGTTGGTCAGCCCTTTGCCTATTTTTTCTTCCTTGCAAAACTCAACCCCAGTGCAGACCGTTACAATCCAAACAATGTGAGCATCCTGGAGGACTATCTCTACCACCAGATCCGCAACGAAGAATACGATTGCCTTGCTAACCTTGCCATTCTCAAATTGTGCGTGTGATGAACAAACCGCGAAAATGATCTGATAGTGCTTCAGGTATCAGTTCAACCCCGAATTGTACAATCCGGACGTAGTCATAAACATTCTCATAAAGGCGCTTACTGCGGCCCCTTCTCCCGATTTCAATCTCTGTGTATCTCTGCTTGATGAACGGCCCATCAACGCACCCTTGGATGAACCAGACCCACTGCCAATCCTTCTCCCTGTCCTTCGGAGTCTCCATGATCTACTTTTCCGCTGTCGCTTCCCCACCTTCTGGGATATCTATCGCTCGGATGAACTCGAAATTCTGCGCGATAATTATACAGTCGAAGTAGTTGGCTTCGCCAATGCAGTGCGAGGAGTTGTTATCCGAGCAGTCAAAGCTACATTCACGCGAATAAGCACTGTTCGACTCAGTTCTTACTTGGCGCTGTCTGGTGCGTCTGAGATGTACTTGTGGTCTTTGTGCAAGACATTAATACGCCTGACTAGGGGAAGATCTGTTCGAATATGTCACCAGGCTTGGATGGTCTATTGACTCAGCTAGTTCTGTTGTCAGTATACCACCAAACCCTGATAACCAGATTGAAGCCACTGTTGTACAAGAAGACATCAAGCTGCCACGTACGCTTCATTATTCACTCTCCCCAATCACTCTAATAGTCTGAATTTCCAGAGCTTGCCAAGTTAATCTCGCATTCAGCTCTAAAAGCCTGAACTTGTCTTAGGCATCCAATTCAGTATACACACATTATCTATCTATCATGAACGATGATAATGCTAGGCAATGATATGAAAATATATACACAATTCTTGGTCGAGATCAAAGGTTCAAGAAGGCTGCAATGGTTCCCCAGACCGCCATAACTGATCCTGCGAACATGACAGCAGCATCAAATAACCCGCATGTTCCTTCAAGTTTCACTTTAGCCGCTATGGGACCCACAATGGAAATAGAAAATGCAGAAAAAGATCCCAAGAATGCCATCGCCACGCTGAACCCAGGAATATAGATAGATACAGCTACGGCAACAAAGGTCACCACGACTCGCTGTACAGTTGCGATGACCTTTTTCAGTAGAGCCCGTTTGACTCCATATGGCGTTGGAGCTTCGATTTCTTTCTCATCTAGGGGGTCTAACCCCATAAGAATTTCCAAAGTCGACATGAGCTAGATGGGAGTCAGTTTAACTTGACCAGATGTCACTTAAGGATCGAAACTTGGTACGCACAGGTCGAGTATTGAGGGCAAATTTGGACCTGCTCAATGAACAACTGAGTCCAATGAGAGATCACGAAACTTACAGAGGGTTGAGAACAAGCATCCAAAGTACAGCATGATTGAGCAAGGGATTGAATCCAGGTGTATTGAGTATATCAATGCTGATCTATTGAGTTGAGAGGAAGAAAAAATCCGGTCCCCGCAGCAAAACGTACCTCTTCGCTTACATTGCCCCCAAACATTAGATAGCCAGCATAACCAATCAACATGTAGATCACTGACGCGACCACAAAGGCCCAGCCGATCATATAATCGAATTGCGAAGGATCAATCATATCCTTCGCCAACGAAGGGATGACAGCGTGCCCCGCGAACTGAATACCATGCCTCCGTTTATCGTTATCCACACATGACATGGTAGATAATTGAACTTACACCAGCCATAAATAGCCCAAATGCTAGGCCAAGCTTGTTCGTGCTCACAACGCCAAATGTGGTTTCGGCAGGATCCCAGAAGCTCCCGGGCGCTTCCATTTTGAAGGCACCATCCACAATGACAACTGCGATCAGTAATATGATCGAAATGAGACCAAGAATTGAGGTGTAAGAGAGCAATGACAATGGCAAGAACAGTGTTGGGATCAATCTGTGTAGATGTACTTCACATCAAAAGTTTCTCGTCGTTTCGGAATACAACCACTTACAATGGGAGACTCCAGAGCTTATACACATCAGCCGAGTAGGCTGGCATCAACGTGTGTAACGAGTCAGCGTACAAAGTGACCAAGATGACACTACAAATGCACCATGTCGATTCGATGTACTGAGGATGCAATCAGGGATACCTATAACTCACCTAACAGCGAACAATTCTAGGCAGAACATGAAGTTAACGAACACCGTCGCGCGTGGACCGAATGCCTTCCGACCGATGTCGGCATACGTCCTCAAGCGTGAGTCTGAGCAAATGATGCGGGCAAGGATCTTTGCTCTATAATGACGAGGATTTATGAGTAGTAGAATCAAGGAATGTGCCACCTGAACCTACGTATAGCAAGCCATGGCACCATACATCAAAACGAGGATAGTGCCCACGAACCAGCCCGAGTAAGCAAACGCCAGGGGCTCGGAGAGCATCCCAACACCGAGGAGAATAGCAATCGAGTTAAACAACTAATCACGAACACATGAGACCTCAGGTCAAATTCAATGCACACCTAGACCAGCTAACCGTCTGACCAAAGGTACTCTGACCATGTCGAGTACTTATTGATTTGACACTCCTCTGTATCGAACTATTCGAAAGTCGTCGCGCCACATGACAAGGTACATTTGAATAATGATGTTCTGCTATAGCCACCTTTCTTGGAATTTGCTTATGTGGGTTGTTCGCCAACAAAGGCGTCGTCTCTCCTAATTTTGGCAAAGATGCCGGTGACACTCCGGGTAATGCCGATTTGTGGAAACATTTTGATGATGCTTGATGCACCTGAAAACTTTCCGATACAACCAATGGTGATTGTTCCGAGCTAAGGGAGGCAGCGGCAGGATCCAGTAAGTTAGACGCAATGGAATCCTCATCCCACTCCAATTGGCCAACGAATTCGTCTTGAGGCGGTCCCGCGCGAGTCGGTATGCACTGAGCTTCTTGGTCATGCTCATCGAAATGCCCGACCAAGGCTTCTTCATCTTCATCAGAAAGTACAATTTCATCATCTGCCCTGGTAGATACACGCGTAGAATCAACAACAAGATACTGTGCACGACGATCTACCAAGTCAATGAGTTTGTGGTATGGACAAAAGGAGGAATGATGTACATGATGCAATGACGTCGCGAATACCAGATGCTGCGGATATTGTTGAGTCCACCTTGGACGGCATAGACAACGGTAGAGAGGTCATGAGGGAGGATCGTAGGGAAGACAGGGAAACTTGGCGAAATTTTTTGCGACGGATCTAATATATCCTTTTGGTAGGAACTCGGGTCTTTTCCGGCCGTTATTTTGCAGCTGCTCTCCTGTCAAGATAACAACAGAAACACCCACCAGTCAGTATCATGGCCTGAGTTGCTCGCGACCGGTGAATGTAACTCCGATAGCGCCACTCGGATATTTTGACCAGGCTCCAATATTCCGATGTTTTGCATATAGCCATTATTGAACTAATCATACACCAGTACAGGGGTATGCAACCTGCCTTTGACGGAGGATGTAAACTAGAAATCTCCTGGCAGGATAGATACACTAAAGATCTAAGAAAGCATAGCAGACCGTCCTACAACGAAATGAGAGCTTCAAAGAAAGCAGATCAAGTTATCAAGTCATCCTTGGTAGGGTTGTTGAGAGAAACAAGAATCTTGACATGAGGCATTACTGGGTATGCGTGAGAGCTCTTTTGTTCTTCCATTGCATATATGACTGCTGGGAAACATCGTAACTTGACCCTATCTTGTTGCGAGAACTACGGCGGGCATCCGGGACTTTGAAATTGGTATTGAGGTCCTATGGTCGGGAGCGTCAGAGTGAAAGGGCAGAGTGTGGTGGCCGGTTACTGACGGTGATTCGCTTCTTCATCCCTGCTGTAAGGAGACTCCACCACTTGCTCAACACCGTTTTGAGAGCGAGTTCACGATGCCCTTTCGTATTTAACCATGCCACATACTCTTCAAGCTAGCAAAATGGTGCAATCAGGCGGTCAGCAATCAGACACAGGATGAACCTCACTTCTTCGACAGTTGAATAGGCTGCCCAATCCCCAGGACTAAGTACGCCTTCCGTCCCTTCTTCTTCCACTCGCCTTGCGTCGATATCTTCCTCTCTTCTCTTGAGAATATCTAAATCAAACTCACTAGGACCTTGAATGAACAGTCGACCAGTTCCATAGTGTCCGAGGGCCAGATTGTTCGTCGCTGTCAAACCAAGACCATCAAACCACCAGATACGGTTGTAAAACCTATCCTTCCCAAGGGGCTTCGCACGAACACCGCCAACATGCTGTCTGAACTCGCGTTCAATGTTTTCAAGCCGCCTTTCAAGTTTGCCGACTTCCTCATCCAGCCGCCGATGCTCTGCAAGTGCATGCTTTTGTTGTGCTTGCTTGGCACGTGCCGCATTTCGCGCCTTGGCGGTGATGCGAGCGTCTTGTTTTCTGCCCTTCTTTTTGTTGTCGAGATATTATCTGTTGCAGACGAGTCCGAGAGCTCACTGGCATCGTTTATGGACACGTCTTCACCCGTGCCGTTTGTTACATTCGGTGTCAATTCTGCCTCAACAGCAAGAGCACTCATTTCTTGTAAGCTGAAAAGGATGTTTGTTGAGATGATTGGAGGCCAACATGACACTACATACTATTGCTTTTTGAGCCGATTAATGTCAATTCTGGTTTTGCGATATTCTGTTAAGGCCTCTTCACAGGCTTCCATGTGAGCGCGAACTGTTTTGCTAGAGATAGCTTGGTTACAGAGGAAAGAGAGTATCGCGATTCGGTCTTCGGAAGAAAGTGAATAGTAGCGTTCAGCGGGGGATGCAAGAGACGTAAGAAGCTTATTTTCAGGAGAATCTAACTCCACTGCATTTTCAGGTGGTGCAAAGAATAGTAGTGTCAGAATTTCTCTTAGTCGAGGAAAGTTGTCAAGATTGGCATGCTAATGATAGACATGAGCAAGGAGAAAGCAAGTGTAAGGAAGACACTGACGTCTTTGAGGCAACCAATCAATGCATCTTCCCAACCTTCTCGACCTTCGGCGTGCCGCAAGGGCACTCGCTCCCAATTATTGCCCACTTCATCCATAGCGTTTAATAGGTCTTCGATGGTGATGCCATAGACTTGATGGTTAGGTCCAAGAGTTTGCTTGAGCCTGAACAGCGAAAGTGTGGCGCTGTGACGGGTGCATGCCACAGTTCGAAGATTGTAGATGAGGTTCGAGTGTATCTCGGCGAGAAGAGGACAGGGTAAATCAGGGATTGTATGCTGCAGGGCGCTTGCTAGATCATCCAAAGTAAATAACCAGATATGAAGTGGCTCGCTGCCAAGAATGTTGAGTCTTATTGGAAGGATGTAAGAGTGAATGACTATTACCCATAGGCATTTAGGAAGTTCCAACAAAGCAGCAGTGCCTCGAAAGTATTTGGTGTTTCATTCAGTGGGAGTCCAGAGCGCTGGGCCATTGGACGTTGCAAACTTACTCCAGCCTTCCTGTCCTTGTCTGATAATCGTATATCGAGATCTTCTGTGGGATAACGAACAGGTCTCTTCTTCTTTTTTTCTGCAGCAAGGCGCTCAGCTTCTGCCTTCTCCAGTCTTTCCTTTTCAGCCTTCTCATGAGCCTCGCGCTCCTTCTTTCCAACTGAGCGAGTACATCGTCAGATTCACAAGTGATTCCCAAGGATAGATAGCATACCCTTTTCCTCCTGTGCTGTAGTCGCCTTCTTCTGCTTTTTGGTGGGCGGTCCCTCTCTATCCTCCCATACTTTCTTTCGTTTATCAATCTCACCCTTCTTGATGTCTTCAACACCTTTGCGGGTTGCCTCAGGCATGATGGTGTCCACGCCGTAATGTTTGGCTATCAAGGGTTTGACGGTCCATGGAGAGGCAACGGCAGCATCACGATCAACGCAATCTCGAATAAAACGACGAAGAATGGACTTTGAAAAAGACAGGCGATCTCGGCTAGACATATGTAAGTGTCGCAGAAGAGTTAAGGACTTTGACAGAGATACCTCATGATTCGACAATGACACTCCATGGTGCTACCAATGACTTGTGGCATGACCTCTTTTTTGCCCTTCTCGCCCTTTTCTTTCTCGAATTCAAGGATATATATCCAGTAATAGTAGAGTTCTGGGTCGTCCCTCTGATTCGCGTCTGGAAGTGGGATACCGAGATCACTGCCGATGACATGGGCTTCTTCATCCACATGGTTGAGGGACGAATCGTCGTAGGTGTCTTTCCTCTGTTCGTCCGATTTGAAACGGGGAGGGTAGACCTTCATGACGAGGCCATAGTATCTGAGAGGCACGTGGGTAAGTATAAAAGTCATTAGCTGCAGAGGAACTTGCTTGACACCCTCAATCTCAACAATGACCTCTGGAGATGGGCATGAGTCGATGAGGACACGATAATGAACGGCAAACGCACTTTCATCTTTGAAATAGCGATCCTTGAAGCGGTCGTATACGGCTTCGACAAGGTGATCAAGGCGGCCCATGACCTCTTGAGAAGGAGTATGAGTAGGTGGTTCTGCAGTAAAAGGGAGAGGCCATACGCCACTGGACTGCCTTGAGGACACGGGACTTGAGAGGCTCGGGAAAACGGGTGTGCAGGGTGCGAGCCTCCTGACGCTCACTTTCTACTGCCTGGAAATAGTCCAAACCACTTTTACCGGTGACTTCGCACTGGAACTGCCTGAGGCGATAGAAGGACATGCGTGCAGCGAAGGCCCTGAAAAAAAAGATAGTCTAGAAGGGAGCGGAATATGAGAAAAAGACGCACTCGTATGACTCAAAGATCTCGCCGGTTTCCTGCAGGTAGAAGACTTGGCGTTCAGGATCTGTCTGGAGAGCATGGACGAGGTCGTCAGAGGGCTCTATGAGGACGACGCGCTTGCGACGACAAAAGGGCATGGGTGGGGCGGAGGCGAGGCAGGTGGTAAAAAGGAGAAACAGAATGTGGGAGGAAAGAGTGATGGCGGGCGGACAGAAAGGGCCAGGTGGCTTGTCCGAGCTCCCAAGTCCTGTCTCCACTTACCGCGCTCTCTGCCCCTCTGCGTTCTCCTCCCCCTCCACTCCTGCATTCCTCTCCCAGTCCACACCGTCCCCGGCACCCACGATGCCCAAATACCGTGCTTGATTTCTGTGTCCGTCTGTGCAGCGCACATCCGGACTAACCCTAGCTTCGTCCTCTTGCCATATATATTCGCTTGCCCCTGGCTCCTCCCTATTTTTTCTTTTTTTCCGCTCGCAGTCCTTACCTCTGCCGCTGCTCTGGCGGCCTGTTCGGTCATACTTCGACCCTCTTGCCCTCTTGTGATACGCCGCCCTTCTCCGTCCACCTTCACTCATATTTCAAGGTGCTGCACGTGCTTAATCACGTGAACGAATTCAACATTAGATTGTTCTGTGGCAAAACATACTTTATCATGTAGTATACTATACTCTTCAATAGGTTGTCAAACCTTTGTTGTCCGGCAAACATGAACCCTACCCTGCCCAGAGCCCCTCTGCCAGTGAGTGTTGTGGATGAGAGCAGGTGCCCGGAATTACGGTCCGTCAAAGCTTTGCGGTCCGCAATCCCCTTCAGTTTCTCTCTCAAGAGCCAAGCTCAGCCATGCCTTAACCTCTCTTCTTCCCCACCTTCTTGCACGTAAGTCTACAATGTCAACAGCTCCCAAATTGAATGTCTTGATGTGTAAGTCGTCCAATTACTTCTCCTCTCGTCTAATACATCTATCCGACAGGTGGTACTGTAAGTGATCGCACTGGTTCTGATTGATTATGATTATACCTACTTTGTGAAGGGAGAGTACACCACAGGATGGACTGGTTATGGAGCATCAAAATCGGATAAAAAGGTTAGGATTTCAGTTAAAAAACCTGTCAAATAGCAAGTTCACCTCTGCGATAATTAGATCGGCGTATGTTTTTTTATCCACTTTTACTGAAACCCGCATGCTCAACCTATCAAGGTTGTTGCTTTAACGCTCTTTGACCTTCGACGACTGGGCAAGGTAATCGCGTCACTGCACGATGCAGAGCATTTGGCCTAACCTTATATTTAGGTCGATAAACTCGGTATGGTAGGTGTGAATGGCAAAAAGTTTCCCGACATTCGCCAGCATCTGGCGAACAATATTGGCCAAGTCTACAGAGATATGGACCTCGAGAAAGTGCTTTTGCTACCCACGAATTAGCCTTCTGACCGGTACATCCAGATTTGAAGAGTTTCCAAAGAATGGCAATGTTGACCCCGACGCATGTGAGTGAAGGTATCAACACT
>Ga0157365_10001328_pt1 | contig 10211 bp, 6 predicted proteins | sample AttsexASBM3_FD_111478 | JGI IMG/M metagenome (GOLD analysis project Ga0157365, IMG submission 111478) | Fungus gardens microbial communities from leaf cutter ant in Ribeirão Preto, State of São Paulo, Brazil - Atta sexdens ASBM3 | ecosystem: Host-associated > Fungi > Mycelium > Unclassified ... | reverse complement strand
CGTTGCAGTCTACACGTCACAGGCAAGGCGGATGGCAGAACGGCAAGACTTCGACCTTCCTGCGGCCAGACGCGAGATCATGACGTTCTGGGAGAGCTCTGGGAATGACCTGCGGAAATTCAGGCATTTTCTGTCGAGCAAAAACTGGCACATGCGGGTTGGAGATCGAACAGATCGCAGGCGTGACGCTCATATCATTGAAACTGAAGACGGTTTGCTCATTGGATCATTCACGCGACTGACGAAAGTCAGAATGAAAGACTTCCGACAGCTTCTTGAAGACGAAGCGTCCAAGAAGCTGCTTCTGGACCTGCGTCCTATCCGTCAAAAGAGTGAAGCACGGGAAACCAGACGGACCTTCCTGAGCCAGTGGGAACATACAGACGAGACGAAGGCAGAACGGCTTCGGATTCAAGAGCGTCTGCCCCGCATTGTGCCATTCAATAACCCTGAGCGTCTGAGCCCCGGATTGCAAATCTATTTCAATGACTGGAAGACGGAGATGCAAGTGGCTCGTAGCGTTCTGAACGCGAGGCATCCGTTGGAAAAGAGATATGGACCGGAAATACTGCTCGACATTCAATCCCAGCGGATCATGGCCCTGATTCAGCAAGGAAGAGAGCGCCTGAAGAAAGCCCATGACTCTGTGCAGCGTGCCCGCGAAGAGCTGGAGGAACTGGAAGCCGAGCGTTGGGTTCTGTTCAAAAAACAGAAAGTCTCGAAAGCAGAAGAGGCTCTACAACAAGCGTTAGCGCAGCTCGGTGAAATTCTGCGCTATATTGTGCAGGCGGTTCTTTATTATCTCGGACTGAGTGGCACGAAGCCTGCACCCTTGCAGCTCCCGGTTCCGATTGAACGGCAGATGAGCCGTCAAGAATATGTGGGGAGTAGGCAAAAGCTTCTCCGCATCCTTCTCAACGAGAAAAGTTGTCGCGCCTGGGTGAAAGGGCATTGTCGCGATACGGAGCACAAGCGTGCCCGTCTTATTGAACAATGGCATGAAGAGCGTGCGCCAGAGGTTGAGAAGGCGGAACAGGCAGTCGTTCAGCTTCAAACGCTTGCACGACCGCCACGCCGTATTCCGGAAGAGGTCAGGGCCCGCATCGTGACACTCAAAAGGCATGGAGACTTTCACGGGGCTCTGAATGAAGTCAGACTGCTTGACGCTGTACCTCCGTCTCAGTCTGTAGGGCAACCAGTGAATAGGATGCCTCTTCAGCTTCTTGAGAGGGGCCGAAGAGGGCATCAGGAACAGAAGATGTCGCTTCAGTAAGCGGGGGGACCGCTTCCGCCTCATGTCGGACATACAGTGGCCCAGATCACTCTCCGCATAGCAGACATGGGTAGCAGGATTGCTTGTGACCGAGTTGGGTATCAGAATTTTAACTCAATATAGGGCAATTGCAGACGTTCAGGGCATGCAAATCAACTTTAGCTGCTCAAATAATTCGCACGTCCGTTGAACTTACTTGCGCATTCTCAAGACTTGTATTCTACGCCCCAAGAGCAGACATGAACCGGGCTACAGATTTGAGTGTAAGTCGGCTTGTTCAAAAGGCACAATCGGCCTAACCGTTTCTGAAGGGCACAGTCCGAGAAGCTTTGTCAAATGTTGTAGTGCGCTAGTAAGTTTTCGGGGAGGGAACGATGACGGGAAGGACGAAATCAGATCGACTTCGACGTCTTTTGTCCCATGGCTACTTCGCTCCAGAGTTGCCTCCGTGCTTTGTCTCGCAAGACCTAGCAAGATTTCGAAAATCGGTTGTTGACGGCATCGAAGCTATGGCACCGATAAAAGGCAAGCCTGCGTTTCATCGCTTTATTTCTGAACCGAGTTGGTTCTATTTTCCTCGCTTCGGTAAGGATGACCGTCGCCATGGTGTGCCGAACCCTATTTCCTATTTACTTCTATCTCGGTTGGTTGCCGATAATTACATCAAAATGCGAACCGCCGCTAAGAGGTCGCAGATTTCTTCCTCGCCACCGATCTTTGACTGGAACGGACCGCGCGCTCTGGTCAGGCCGAGTATCGATTTGCGCGATGACTTTCGCGTTGATCTGTCATCGAGGCGCGAGGAATTTGTAGGCGCTGATATTCGCGCCTTTTTTCACTCGATCTACACCCACGCAATTCCCTGGGCAATTCATGGTAAGGCTTTTGCCAAACAAAATCGTAGTACACAGCATTATGGAAATCTTATCGATTTATTATGCCGGAACGCACAGGATGGGCAGACTATTGGTCTGCCAGTTGGGCCCGATTGCTCACGCTTAATTGCAGAAGTAGTCGCTTCAGCAATTGATGCCACGCTGCGTGCAAAGGTGGGGATCGGTCCGCAGGATGCCTCACGTTACATAGATGATTATACGATCAGCAGCGGAGCTAACCATTCTAGCAATAATCTCATCGCTGCGCTTCGCCAAGCGGCCGCGGAGTATGAACTCGAGCTCAACAACGACAAGTCGATAATTCTATCAACTGCAACTCGGCACGATAATGGCTGGAAGCAAGAGATACGGTCTTACATACCGCAAAAAATGAGCGGCAATGACGAATTCCAACATTTTTTCTATCGCGTCGGACGTATGTGCAATGCCCATCCAGACATCAACGTTGAAAAATACGCGTTTCAAAACGCAAGAGTAGCATTCGTTTCGGCGAATAACTGGGGTAAGATCCAGAGTCACTTAATTGCGGCGTACCGTCGTAACGCTAGCCTGGTCGCATTTCTTGTGGAGATCAGTATTTTGCGTCAATTCGAGCACAATGACGTTGATTTGCCAAAGCTGACCGAATTTTTAGAACATCGGCTACCCATACTTTCTCGTGAGAACCGGACCGGTGAGATCATTTGGTTTTTATTTCTTGCTGCCCGCTTAAACCTCTTGCTTTCGGCTAAGAGCGTCGAACCGCTTACCGAAATCGACAATTCAATGATCGCGTTGCTCACCGCATTTTGCGTCAAGCGCCAACTCGTCGACGGCGCGATCGATTTAACCAAGTGGAATACAGCACTTTCCAGTGACGGTCTGCGTAGCGGTATGTGGTTGTATGCCTATGAGAGTGTCGGCCTCGGCATCAATCCTATACAGTCCACAGCGTTTATTGAAGCGGACCCCTATTTTGCGCTGTTGCACGCTAAGAAGATCCGCTTTCTTTCGATCTCTACCGGGTTTAGATCTCTCAGCACCACGCTTCGCTCTCTGCGCGAAGACAATGTCCAGCTGCAGCGCGTACGCGCCGATTTCCTTGATGATTTCATGTTCGATTTAGATGAGCTCGACGGTGCCACTAAGCATGAAATCGAAGACGAATCTTACTAGATCAGATAGGAAAAATTTGGCGCTGCCCTCACCGGGAGATTGCGTTCTGGATTGTTACAAAGCCTGTCAAGCGCCGAACCTAAGGCGCATAGTGGTCTCAATTACCAAGCCCATAAGTAGGAAGCTTCTTACTTACCAACGTGCGATAACAGACATTCAGCTTTCCCTTGATCTGCCTGTTTGCTTCAGTGAGGCAGGAGCAATAGTTTTGTACCATAAACCTGATTGGATTTATCAACATGGGCCTTTTTGACTATGTAAGATAATTTTCTTATATTTCTCAGTAATCTATGGGGTTCCGCTCATTATAATATGAGAGAATAAAATGATAAATTCTTTACCATCTAATCTTCGAATACTCATGTCACGCATCGAAATAGCTATAAAAAAATGGCCAGTCCAAATATCTTTGGATCATGCATTAAGATGGGTACTCCAGTTTGATAAAGAGGATTATCCATTAGCTGTTCAAATTATAGAACATCTCGATGTGCTTGGATCGAGCCAAATTAGATCAGCTCTGGAAGTTGCCCATACAAAACTTGTTAGGAATATTTCAAATAAAGGATTTCCCATGAAAGGGGATAATACACTTTTTGCTGCTGCTGGTAAATCGGCAAAAAGTGGAGCATTAATTGCATATCATTACAGGGTGACTTCCGAAATTTCCGAAGATAGCTTTGTTTCCAGTGATGAAGAAGACCAACTAGATCTATCGAAAATAGAAAATATTGTTTTGGTTGATGATATAATTGGAACGGGAAAAACGATTACCAAGGAAGTAAGTCGGGTAGCAGAAGAAGTTTATTCACTTTCTCGCGCAAGGAATATATTTGTTCTTACGGTTGCTGGGTATGAGGCAGGCATAAAGCATGTAATAGAAAAAACAGGAGCCTCTGTCGTAACGGCGTTAGAATACAGTGTAAGAGATACTGTAGCAGATTTAGATGCTGTATTTTATCACGGTATGAGAATGTCTGAGCGAGAAGAAAATCTCGAAACTATAAAGCGTTACTGCAAAGTCGTTTCAACTTCTGAGTTGGGTTTTATGAACATGGGAGGACTATTGGTTTTTGACCATAATACTCCTAATACGACCCTGCCAATAATATGGAGTAGAGGTAAAAATTGGCTTCCGCTATTCCCGCGAGCAGCAAACATTCCGGGCGCGGCTAAAGTAATCAGAAGCGTTGAAAACGAACGGTCAGTCGCTTCTGAGACAAAACTTAGGACTAATTCAAAAACACCTCGTATTGAAACGGAGATTACCCTTTTTGTCGAAGGAAAAATAGACGAGATTTTTGTTGATTATTTTGTTGAAAGACAGAAGCTCTCAGAGAAACTTGAAGTAGGTAAAGTAAATGCCGTTGCTTTAGGTGGACTATACCAATCACAAAAACTTATTGAACTTTTACAGGAAAGTAAAAAGAATGCAGTATTTGTGCTTGATAACGACGTTAATGCAAAGAGGGCATCTTCACGACTGAATGGTTTAGAAAATGTTCCTGTCATGCTTCTACGCCCGAATTTTATCGCGCTTCTTGATATCAATAAAATATATGCCAACAAGGAGCGTTTCCCAGACTTGCCAGAGGCACCTTCATCTATTGACGATGAAATGGCAGATAATTCTGATGGAAAATGGCTGCATACCTTAGAAAAAGCGACCATTAAGAAAGGATCAATCATTTCAAAATCGGATGCAATTATTAAGTTTATTGACGAATTTCTGGATAAAAATAAATATGAAGAATTTTGCAGAGAATTAAAGGAAAAAATCAATAAGTTTTTTTCTGATCGATCTGGGGATTAACCATGTACATCTAGAATATTAAATGGAGAGATATAAAGTCTCTCTAGGTGTTTATTCCCAGGGTTTGGTGGTGACGTCCGCTTCCAAGTTTTCCTGTCCGGAAGCAGACAGTTTGTCTGCTCAGTGATGCAGGAGCAGACAGGCCGCAGTCGCCTTCATGTCGGACACCCAAGCGGTTGGAAGAGTTTCCCGAAAGCCGACATACAGTGCCTCTTCGGTCGATATCGCCGAATGCCAGAAAAGGTCCTGAGCACCACGTTTGGCGGACAATCCGGCGAAAGGCCATCGGCTTTTAACATATCGGCATATATGCTCGATGACGATGAAGGGTGGGGGCAACCACAAGTGCGAAGTTCTATTTGTCAGCGGAATGCTGTTTCTACATTCGCCATGGCGAAGTTCTGATGACACCGATCATTCGCGGCGAAGGCCTAACCCCATCAGAGCAGCGGCTGGCGCGATTCGCCGATCGCGCATTCCTGCGACTTTGGTCCTATCCAAACACTTTCAACGATCGCACCAAGACGGCTTGTGGCGGCGGTCAAGAACTCGCTGACCTGCTGGCGGTGTTCGAGAACCATGTCGTGCTGTTCAGCGATAAGGCTATCAGGTGGCAAGAGGGCAAGGCGATCGAACTTGCTTGGTCGCGCTGGTACCGGCGCGCCGTCAACGATGCTGTCGTTCAACTTAACGGCGCCGAACGCTGGCTTGATCTGCATCCCGATCGCGTGTTCACCGACAAACATTGCACCCAGCCTCTACCTGTTCCGTTGCCCGGCCAGGCCAACCGTATTACGCATCTGGTGGCCGTCGTCAGCGGCGCCGAAGCCGCATGCCGCCGCTATTTCTCGGATCCGCGTGGATCACTGATTATCGTGCCCGGGTTGAAAGGGGATGCACATGTAGACACCACACGCGACGATTTCCGCCCATTCCTCGTCGGCGACGTTAATCCGGGAGGAACTTTCATACACGTGTTCGATCCGGTCGGCCTCGAGTTCGTGATGAGTGAACTCGACACGGTCGCGGACCTTACGGCCTATCTGACCGCTCGCACGAAGTTTCTGCGCTCTGGAAAGATAAACCTTGCCGCCGGCGAAGAACATCTGCTTGCAGCCTATATGATGAACGGCTTCAAGGATGGTAAGCCCGGGTTCATTCCCGAGAAATTGCGCAAGCGAACGCGGCGCGCACAACTCGTCATTCCTGAGGGCGAATATGAGACGTACGTCTCTTCCCAGCTCTATGCAGAGATCGCGGGACTCAAGAAACAGTCGATGCTGTGGGACGAAGTGATTGAGCTTGTCACCGAGCATGTTCTTGATGGTACCTCGATCTCGATCCTCAACTACGAGCCGAGCGTTGCGCTGTCCGAAGAGGCGCTACGCGTCATCGCCGCCGAACCTAGAATGAACCGAGTGTCGCTTGCCCATGCCCTCTGGGGTGCGATGACGCGGTGCGTCATGGAGGGCATGGCGCGGTTTGTAAGGCGGACTTCCGTAACCCGCCGCTTTCCAATGCATCACGTCGGCTATCTCTTCCTGATTCTACCGCAGGATAAGAGCGCCGGTAGTTATGAGGAGTATCGTGTCTACCGCAGTAGGATGCTTCTGACCTATTGCCTTTCGCTGTTCCGAGAACAACCCAAGCTCGACACCGTGGTTGGCATGGCGTTTGACGTCTATCTTGAAGACGGAGAAATCCGTACCCGGTCTGAAGATGTGCTGGCGCTGGCACCGCCGGATTGGACGCCGGAGGAAATCGCGAACCTTCAAGCCAATCGCGCTCTGTTCGAAATGATGGACCTGCGCGAGCTCCAAACCACCACCATCAGCCGTCGCATCCGCAATCCCTTCCGGGCCAGCATGCGCTCACCGTGAAGTCGACTTTAGACCACCCCGCCGATTTGTGTAACGTACCCGTCATGGTAGAAGGTCGGCAACGGAGGAGCTTTCGTGTTTATCCAACGTGTCGTCGTGAAGAACTACCGTTGCCTGAAAAAGGCGAACGTCACGCTTAATGAGAAGTTGAACGTAATCGTCGGCAACAACGAATGCGGGAAGTCGACGTTACTCGAGGCCGTGCACCTCGCGATGACAGGACAACTCAACGGACGGCCGCTCCTCGTAGAACTGCACCCCTACCTGTTTAATTTTGACCAGGTGAAGGCCTACGCGGATGCGCTGGTGAAGGGTGACGTCACAGAGCCGCCCAGCATCCTCATCGAGGTCTACCTCGCCGACGATCCCTCACTCACGAAGCTCAAGGGCAACAACAATAGCCTCGGCCTGGACCTGCCAGGCGTCTCGCTGGTAGTCGAGCTCAATCCCGGCCACGCCGAGGATTTCCGACAGTATGTCGCTGATCCCTCGGAAATCCGGACGATGCCGGTGGAGTTTTACTGGATCAAGTGGCGCGACTTTGCGGACAACGACATCATAAACGCACGCGGTATCCCGCTGCAGACCAGCCTCATCGACGCCAGCACGATTAGGAACAACGCGGCCGCAAACCGCTATGTCATCGACATCGTGAAAGAGAGCCTGAGCAGCAAGGAGAAGGTTGACCTGGCGCTAAGCTACCGCCTGATGAAAGACCGCTTCCTCGAGCAGCCGAAGGTAAAGTCGATTAACGAGGCGCTCGCCGCGAGGAAGGGAGGCATCAGCGATAAGATCATCTCGGTGTCGCTCGACGCGTCTTCGCGAGCGAGCTGGGAGGCGGGCATCATGCCGCACCTAGACGACATACCTTTGACGCTCGTCGGCAAGGGCGAGCAAAACTCGGTCAAAATTAAGCTCGCGATGGAGACCTCGGCCAACTCACACATCATCCTAATCGAAGAGGCGGAGAACCACCTCTCCTATCCCAGCCTGAATGAGCTGATAGGACACATCTCGGCCAATGCCGGTTCGCGGCAGATCTTCATCACGACCCACAGCAGCTTCGTTCTGAACAAGCTCGGCGTAGAGTCGGTGCTGCTCTTCCAGCGCGGCGAAGGTCTTCGTCTGACAGACCTGGAGGATAAGGCGACCCAAGACTACTTCATGAAATTACCCGGGCACGATACGCTACGGCTGATTCTCGCCCGACGGTCGATTCTGGTAGAGGGTCCGTCGGACGAGCTGATCGTGCAGCGCGCCTACGAGCGCAAGCATGGTAAGATGCCGCTTGAGGACGGCGTCGACGTGATCTCGGTCAATTCGCTCGCTTTCAAGCGCTTTCTACAAATCGCGGTAAAGCTGTCTCGCATCGTCGACGTGGTGACAGACAACGACGGGAACGTCGCCGCGCTGCGCAGGAAATACGCCGATTACCTGACCTCGCCCCTCGTCACCGTCCAATACGATGAGGACGAGGCCGCAACAACACTAGAGCCCCAACTGCTGAAGACAAACGGGCTCGCGGTGATCAACGCCGTGCTTGGTAAGTCATTTTCGGACGACGGCTCGGCCATCGATTACATGACGAGCCATAAGGCCGACACGGCGCTCAGGTTCTTCGAGACCAACGTCAACTGGTCGCCACCGGACTACATCGCCCGTGCCATCCGCTAGCCGCATCATCATTTCTGCTGCAGGCGGCGGCAAGACCACGCGCGTCGTCGATCAGGCGCTGGCGAACGACAGCGGGGTAACCGCGCTAATCACGTACACTCGCAACAACGTGCGTGAGATTCAGCTGAGGGCGTACGAGCGATCAACCGTGATCCCAACGAACGTCGAAGTGACCTCGTGGTATTCCTTCCTCCTACGCGAGCTTGCCCGGCCATATCGGTCGGTGATGCATGGTCGCCGAATCGACGGGATACATTGGGTGGAAGGAAAGTCGGTCCCGTACGTGCCCGAGAGCAAAACGGACGCCCATTACTTCCTAGGCGGCACCCAAGTTTATTCCGATAAGATCGCGAAGTTTATCTGTCGCTGCGATGCGCGTTCCAGCGGTGCCATCATGCGCCGTCTCAAGGCCCGCTATGTGCACCTCATCATCGACGAGATCCAGGACATGGCGGGCTACGATCTGGACCTGCTCGAGTTGATCCTTCGATCAGGCATCCCGACAACCTTGGTCGGAGACCACCGGCAGGCGACCTTCGCGACTAACAACGCTGCTAAGAACAAGGGGTTTGGCGGTCCGGCAATCATCAAGAAGTTCGAGCAATGGAAGAAAGCCGGGCTCGTCACGATAGACTACGAATGCCACACGCACCGTTGCAACCAAGCGATCGCCGACCTCGGCGACGGCTTCTTTCCACTCGAGCCGAAGACCATATCGAGGAACGCGGTGGTGACTGGCCACGACGGTGTCTTCCTTGTCGCCACCGCCGACGTCGACGCATACATGTCCGCCTTCGCGCCGCAGGCACTGCGTTACTCCGCAAAGACGAAGTGCGGACTCTACGAAGCGATAAATTTCGGCGAGGCCAAGGGAATGACCTTCGAGCGCGTCCTAATATATCCGCACGGAAAGGCAGCTTCATGGCTCGCGACAGGTGATCTTACGCACGTTCAGAAGTCCGCAGCCAAGATGTATGTCGCCGCCACCCGGGCACGTTATAGCGTCGCGTTCGTGTTCGACGGCAAGAGCTGTGCGATCCCCGCAACGCGCTGGCTAAGACACACGAGAGATCCAGTCTGAATCTTCGCTACAGGACGTTATCAATCGACAGAAATACGGCGGTCGCGTCTCACCGCGGTTTTCCCCATTCCGGCGTAAGCGCTTAACCACCCGACCGAGAGAGCAGCGTCATCCTTAGATGACACTTGCCACATGTTTGAACGTGAATGAAGTGCAACTCCGCTACTGGTAGGTTCAAGTAGGTGGTGATAGTGAGTTTTGGCTAAATCTGTCATTCTAGGCGCTGCTAATGAACGACCAGCTCTGGTCGGTGGCAGTCGTCAACACAAGCGCAAAGAATGGCTACTTTCGGTTATCGCTTCCCGATAACCGACTATCCGCTTTCCCCCGATAGTGTTGAAAAAGTCGCGCTTGCTTTGAGAGTGAAGCACTGATTCATTCTTCGCAGGAGGACCCTGCAAATGATGGGTGATCGAACGAAAATACAGGAGGAACTGTT
>Ga0157365_10001327_pt1 | contig 10211 bp, 12 predicted proteins | sample AttsexASBM3_FD_111478 | JGI IMG/M metagenome (GOLD analysis project Ga0157365, IMG submission 111478) | Fungus gardens microbial communities from leaf cutter ant in Ribeirão Preto, State of São Paulo, Brazil - Atta sexdens ASBM3 | ecosystem: Host-associated > Fungi > Mycelium > Unclassified ... | reverse complement strand
TCCGGCGTGGCCGTATCGGGTGAGGAAAAACAGCAGTTCGAGGCCGTGGCCCAGCAGGCGGAAGCGCAGTATGCCGCTGCACTCTCGTACCTGCGGCAGGCCCGCATCAACCTTTAACGCACCGAAGTACGCAGCTCGATCAACGGTTACGTCACCAACCTGACCATGCGCGCGGGCGATTACGCCAATGCGGGACAGGTGAACGTGCAGGTGATCGATGCCGATTCCTACTGGGTGGACGGGTATTTCGAAGAAACGAAAATCCACGCCATCAAAACCGGCGACCCGGTCCGGCTTGATCTCATGGGGTTTCATGAACCCCTGTTCGGTCATGTGGAAAGCATTACACGTGGCATCGCCAGCAACAATGCCGCCACGTCCACGCAGGGACTGCCAGCGGTAGACCCGATCTATACCTGGGTGCGGCTGGCGCAGCGTATTCCCGTGCGCGTGCATATCGACCGTGTGCCGCCCGATCTGGTGCTGGCTGCGGGCATGACCACGACCGTTACCGTGGTGTCGGCAGCGGGTAACCGCCGCCACATGTCCATCCGCGATGCGTTGCGCCATGTGGGCGATGACATCCAGCATCTGGTCGGTCACCGCTAGACAGTGCGTCACATCCGTTATCCACAGATTCAGGGGACGAATATCCGGGCAACCCTGTGGACAGACCCATCAGCAAACGGGGATAACGTGGGTGTTCACAACGACTCGTGAAAGAAAGGGCTGAATTCGCGCCGCATCGGCCCGCCGGTATTTTCATGGCGGGGCTGCCGGGTCAGATGCCCGGCGGGATCGTGTAGGGATCAGGCTGCGGGGTGGCAGCAGGCGCGCCCATGCGGTGGGCGCGGTAAAGCAGCCCATGGCCCAGTTTTTCAATCAGCACGCCACGACGCTGCAGGCGGTCACTGGCAATGGCGTAACCCATCTCACGCACGATCTGACCCCGCAGCACCTGCAACCAGCCACGCAGGGCAAGTTTCATCCGTGTCATGTCCCGCACGTTTCCTTCTCTCCACCAAGTCAGTCATCTTCCTCATGGCAGATAAGATTTAAATGCATGACTTTCAAGACCAGTCAGCGGGCTTAAAGGGTTATTTTTACGGAATTCATGTCATGACATGAAATCCATACCCGCCCACACGCACCGGGCAGGGTCCATTCCTGACAGGAATGGCCCGTACCAATCCTGCCATGGGGGATTCCTTGCGCTACCTGTTTATTCTACTTGTTCTTGTCGGCGGTTATTGTGTTCCGGCTTCTGCCCAGACCCCGGCGGCGCAGGTCATCAGCACATTGTTTTCGGACAAGCTGACCATGATGGATCTGGGCCTGATCCGTGCCGAACGCGCCATGCAGCATGAAATTGATATCCTGCCCGACAGCTATGACAGCGACATGGCGCCGGTGGCCGATTTCGATCCCCGGCGCAACAGCATCCTTGTTGGCATCTGGTACGAAAACCACGACAGCTTTACCCGCGACCAGTGCGACAGGCTGCTTGATACCGTCCATAAATCCTTCGGAAACCAGCCGACCACCATCATCGCGTCGTGGTTCCGCCATCATGGCTATACATCGCTGCGCGATGCGGGACAGTTCTATACCGGGCTGCGCAACATCATCTGGCTGGTGGTGACCGATGGGGAACGCGCGTGCTCCTATTCCATGGCCACCGGACAGCGGACCGTAACCGGGTTCTGAACGTTCCCGGTAAAGCTGTTTTCAGTCAGTCTTTCCGGCGTCGTCCCGCCCGCTCCAGAAACTGCGCTGCAGTTCCGCCGCCTCGGATTCCAGCAGGGGGCCAATGACATCCACCATGCGCTGGCCCGCTGCGAATACGGTACGGCACGGCAGGTCCAGCGTGGGGTTTTCCGGATGATTGCCGGTCATTTCCTTCAGGTTATGCTCGCTCTGTCCAAACACCACCCGACCGATGCCAGTCCAGTATACCGCACCCGCACACATCGCACATGGCTCGGCCGATGTGTACATCGTGCATGACGCCAGTGCAGCCGGTGGAAATTTCCTGGAAGCCCGCGTGGCCAGCAGTCGTTCGGCGTGCGCGGTCATGTCACCGCCTTCCGCCGTGTAGCCATTACCCTGTTCCAGCACCACTTCGCCCTGCGCATCGACCAGAATGCAGCCGAAGGGATGATCGCCTGCCTGCCGCGACCGTTCGGCCACGGCAAAAGCCCGCCGCAGGAAATGTTCATGATCGAGATCGGGCAGACGCGCGGTATCAGTCATTGCTTATCCGTAAAAAATATCTGTTGCCGTTGCGGCGTCCCACTATGGCTTTTCAAAAGCCTGGCGCAATCCCTGATCCCACGCGAAAGGGTTACAAATGCGGGCTGCACGACCGAAGAATGATCGCCCTCCCTACCGCCGCCATCCCGCCATACCGTCCGATATACCGCTCCATACCGGGCACAACAGTTACGTTTCTGGCATGAACAGGCACGGATGGCATGGTGCCTGATGTGTCGTGCCACTGGTGCTTGCCCCGGCCCGGAAGGGAACCGGAACCTTATGGTTTACATAGTGAACGAGCGGGACCACGTAGTAGAGCAATCCAGATTTTTTGTTTCTGAACGTCGGGGCTTTCCGTTCAGTAGACGAACAGGTTGAAGCACGGTCGGACAAGCCACCTGTACACGCCAATATTCATCCGTAGAAAGAGTACTGACACAATTCTCTGAAACGAGCCATGCTACGGCGCGAGGAACCGCTTCCGCGCGATAACAGGACATCCGAACCCATTCCGACAGGCTGCTCCACCATATGCCGGTCGATCTGTGGACTTCTTCCATACAGGGCGGCACCCTGCATCTAAGTCTGTCGTGGATGGGCCATGGCCATTGTAACCGTTTCCATCTCGTCATCCAGATATCCCAGAATATCCGCACCGTCATAGGCGCCATCGAAACGGATGGCCGCCAGTTCCGCGCGGATGGCGGCCAGACGGGCAAACCGCTGTTCAAGCTGCGCTACGTAGCGGGCGACCCAGGCGGGTTCGTCCGCCTCGAATCGGGCATCGATGGCAGCGGGACTACAACCATCGGGCAGATACGGATCGGGCATGACTGCCTCCTTCATTTGTATGAAAAAAATATACAAATTAGAGGCAGGCACGGAAAAATTCCGCCACGCGCAATTATTTTCTTGCTGCATGTGTGGTTTTTAGACACAAATTAAGTATGAAAAATACGCACACCCTTGCAGCAGCCGAGACTCCTGCCCGTCGCACCCGTCCACCCCGCGTGAACTGGCGCACACTCGCCCCTTCTGTTGAAAATCTTCGCACACAGGGTTATTCCACCCGCGAAACCGCACGCAGGCTGGGCCTGAACGTCAAAACGCTGGAGGCCTATCTGCGCCGCCATCGCCTGCGCCACGCCATCCCGCTGGACAGACCCGATCAGGTCCGGCGCAACTGCCTGAACTGCGACAGCGCCTTTGTCGCCGATGGCCGCTTCCTGCGCCTGTGTCCCGAATGCCGGGCAATGTTCGGTTAACCCGCTTCACATTTCCGTGCATCCGCAACCGGACCGCCAGTTTAAGACTTTCCAACCCATCAAGGTCAGCCCTCCGGACATGGATACACACATGCCTCTTCTTCCCCCGACTACCGCTTCAGGCATCGATACCGACGACAACCGCATCCAGATCCGTCTGGCCCTGCATCATCAGAATGAAACCGCCAGAACGGATAGCCGCGACACCGCGCGTCCCGTTACGCGCAGCGTGCGTTCCGTTGCCATGATGGCCCTTGCCCTTGTGCTGGCCAGTCAGGGTCTGACCGCGTGCAAGCGCCATCCCGAAACGGTCGGGGAAAAAGTGGACCACTTCGGGGACAAGGTGCAGGACACGTTCGACCCGCCCAAGGGACCGGCAGAAAAAGCGGGACGTTCGATTGACCGCACCCTGCACAACGACTGAACCGAACACCGGGCTCAGGGCGTGACACCACGCCCGATCGCGGCAAAGGACAGGTTCATGACCGGATAGTCCTGCCAGTCCGCGTAATCGAAATGCCACCATTCTTCCGCCAGCGGCACAAAGCCGGACGCGCACATGATACGCGCCAGCAGATCACGCGCGGCCCGCGCTTCGGCGCAGCCGCCAGCGTAGCTGGCATGGGCGCGCGGCGTCATTTCATCAAATCCGGATGGCATGGCAACAGCCCTGCCATCGGACAGGTTCCACAGGGTCAGATCAACCGCGCAGCCACGGTTATGCCGTGACCCGGTAGCGGGATCGCCCACAAAATCATACAGCATTTCGGGCACGGCCTGACGGAACAGGTAGCTTACATGCCACGGGCGGTAGGCATCATAAACCAGCAGGCCGTATCCATGTTGCGCGGCAAGGCTGCGGGCATGTGACAACGCCATTGCCGCCGGTCGCTGCAGGAAGGCCCGCGCGTCGGAATAGACCGGAAAACCCAGAAAATTCCCTGCCGTGGCGTAGCGGATATCCAGCCGGATCGCTGGATCAATCCGCGTGATTTCCACCATGTCGGCAGGTTTGCGCGCGACCGGAAAGGTGGGCATCCGCGCCGTCGCCGCGCGTTCCAGCAATATGTCGGGGGCCAGTTGCAACGGCGCCCGGAATGTATCGTCCCCTGCCCCCGTCATGACCGGGCGCGGCCTTTCAGCCCGCGTCCGTGCCACGACAGGCTGATGCCCGACGTGCCGGGTTTATGATGGCGGGGTGTAGGACTGCACATCTTCGACCGTGTGGCCGAGCAGGATCTTGCCATTATCGGTGGACTGCACCCATGACTGGGGAACGGTAAACGTACTTTCCGCCGGTCCATCGACCGTGATCTGGATCGTCGCATCGGAATTGACAGCCGTAAGGGTACCCATCCGGCCTGAACCTGACGCTATTACGTCCTGACCCACCATGGCCTGCGTTACCTCTGTCATCATTTCCCTTTCGCTGTCACGCACGAGGCCGTTCCATATCGTGCCCCGTGTTTTTCCGGCCTGCGCCTGCCCTGATCGCGCGGAACAGGGCGCCCGGATGGCCGCCCCAGCGTAACGCGTGGCAGGGACGGAAGTTGTATCCGCCTCAGTTCACGCCAAACTGTTTGCGCTGTGACATGACCTGATTCAACTGCGCATTGTAGCGGTTGTAGGTTCCCTTGGGTACGCAACCCATTTCTTCCAGATCCTCGAGCTTGATGCTGTCATTCAGCCAGGAATTGACATCATTGAACGCGATTTTCGTGGGTACGTCGCGGCCACTGAACACGACCGGATCATCCTGCCCCTGCACGTAGCCGAATTTCCTGAACACGCCATCGGGCGGCGGATTGTGCTGTGCCATTTCGCCACACACCACGGATGCCCCATCCATGGCGTGAACCGCGACATTACGGAACGTGGCCGTGTGCGGGTCCGGCAGCGTGGCCGCCGCGTGGCGTTCGGCCTCCGCTATGATGGTAGCGTTCCCCCCGCCCTGCGCCGCCGCATGGGCCTGCACCACAGGCTGGCCCACGGAATACAGGCATAGGGATGCCCCCAGTATGATGAACCTGTTCATGCTTCTGCCTGATCCCATCATTTAGATTGTTACAACCCGATCTTTCTGATGCGCTGCCCGTCTCCATCGGTCAAGCAGGGGGACGTTGACCATGGCTAAATCAAATGCATAACGTTCGATAATTCCAGTGGCCTGTTCGGGCAGCGCGAATTCATCTAACACCGTTCATAATGGTGCCGTAACGCAGGCACCGCTGACGACCCATTGCACAAAGGCCCGCTTTCATGCCGCAGCGCCCCACAACCGTCCCGGTTCCATCCGCCCCGCAGGATCAGGCCAATTTCGTGCGTGTCCGTGGCGCGCGTGAACACAACCTGAAGGATGTGGACGTGGCCATGCCGCGTGACCGGCTGGTGGTGTTCACGGGGGTTTCGGGGTCGGGCAAGTCATCACTGGCGTTCGGCACGCTGTATGCCGAGGCACAGCGCCGGTATCTGGACTCCGTCTCCCCCCTACGCAAGGCGGCTGTTCCGGCAGATGCCGGTGCCCGATGTCACCGCAATCGAGGGCCTGCCCCCCGCCATCGCCCTGCAACAGCAGCGCGGGGCGGGGACGGGACGCTCGTCCGTAGGAAGCATCACCACGCTGTCCAACCTGCTGCGCATGCTCTATTCGCGCGCGGGCCGTTACCCGGCGGGCATGAAGCGGCTGGAAGCGGAATCCTTTTCCACCAACACCCCTGCCGGTGCCTGTCCCCAATGCCATGGACAGGGCCGCATCATGGACACCACCACCGGGCTGCTGGTGCCCGATGACAGTCTTTCCATCCGTCAGCGCGCCGTCGCCGCGTGGCCCACCGCGTGGCAGGGCCAGAACCTGCGCGATATCCTGATTACAAAAGGGGTGGATGTGGACTGCCCCTGGCGCGACCTGCCACAGGCAACGCGCGACTGGATCCTGTATACGGACGAAACCCCGACCTATCCCGTCTATCCGGGGCTGGACCACGCGGAGGTACAGCGCGCCATCCGCCATGATATCCCGCCATCGTATAACGGCACCTTCACCGGCGCGCGGCGCTATGTGCTGCATACCTTCGCCACGTCGCAAAGCGCCAGCATGCGCAGGCGGGCCGAAGGCTTCCTGACCGCGACACCATGCCCCACCTGCCATGGCCAGCGTCTTAATCCCGACGCCCTGCGCGTGACGCTGGCGGGGATGAATATTGCGCAGATGACCGGCCAGACCCTGTCCACCATCGCGCGCACGCTTGCCCCACTGGCCGAAGGTGCGGCAACGCTGGACGATACCCCGCAGGCAGGGGACGCCACGGCCATCGCCGCACACCGCATGGCGGCAGACCTGATCGGGCGCATCGCGGTGCTGGAACATCTGGGGCTGGGATACCTGCAGGCCGACCGTTCCGTCACGACGCTTTCGCCGGGGGAATACCAGCGCCTGCGGCTGGGCACCCAGATCCGCTCCAGCCTGTTCGGGGTGGTCTATGTGCTTGATGAACCGTCCAGCGGGTTGCATCCCGCCGATGCCCATAACCTGCTTGATGCACTGGAAGGGCTGAAAGCGGCAGGAAATTCGCTTTTTATCGTTGAACACAACCTCTACCTGATCCGTCGGGCGGACTGGATTGTCGATGTCGGCCCCGATGCGGGCACGCGCGGCGGTGAAGTGCTGTATAGCGGGCCGCCGGAGGGCCTGCGTGACGTCCCCCTCTCCCGCACCGCTCCGTATCTTTTTGCCAGTGACGCCCCCATCGCGGGCACGCCACGCACACCCACACGCTGGCTGAAACTGGCGGGGGTGACATGGAACAACCTGCATGATCTGGGCATCGATATCCCGCTGGGCTGTTTCGTAACCGTGACCGGCCTGTCGGGTTCGGGCAAGTCCAGTCTGGTCAGTCAGGCGCTTCCCATCCTTGTCGCCAGCGCGCTGGGACAGAAACTGGCTACGGACACGGATGGGGACGATATCGCGGACCGCCCCGTCGGCACGCCGCAGGGGCATGTGGTCGGGGGGACAGGGCCACTGAAACGGCTGGTCATGATCGACCAGAAACCGATTGGCCGCACACCACGCTCCAACCTTGCGACCTATACCGGCCTGTTCGATACGATCCGGCAGATGTACGCGGCCACCGATCTGGCCAAGTCGCGTCGATACGATGCTGGCCGCTTTTCCTTCAACCTGCCGAAAGGGCGCTGTCCCACATGCGAAGGGGCCGGATCGGTCATGGTGGAACTGCTGTTCCTGCCCAGTGTCTATTCACCCTGCCCCACCTGCCACGGCACGCGCTATCAGCCGGAAGTGCTGGAAGTCACGATACGGGGCAAATCCATTGCCGATGTGCTGGACATGACCGTGGATGAAGCCGCCACGTTCTTCGCGCAGACCCCTGCCCTGTCGGCGGCACTTGGAACATTGCAGCAGGGCGGGCTTGGTTATCTCAAACTGGGGCAGCCCGCGACCGAACTGTCTGGCGGTGAGGCCCAGCGCATCAAGCTTGCCACCGAACTGCAGAAGCAACGCCGGGGACATACCCTGTATATCCTTGATGAACCGACCACCGGCCTGCACCCCGCCGATGTGGACCGGCTGCAGGTTCACCTGCAATCGCTGGTCGATGCAGGGCATAGCGTGGTGGTGGCCGAACATGACATGCGCGTCGCAACACGGGGAGACTGGATAATCGACATGGGACCGGGCGCGGGCGATGCGGGGGGGCGGATTGTCGCCGCGGGCACGCCGCAGGCCGTCGCGCATGACCCGGCCAGCCGGACTGCCCCCTTCCTGCTACCGCTGACGGGCTGAGGGCGTATCGGGAGACAGCGTTTTCTAACGCCTTCAGTCTTTGCCCGAATGCTCAAGCCCCGGGGGCGGCGCCATGCCGATCAGGCAGGCAGCACGCCCCACAGCGTGGCGACGCCCGCGAAAGCCAGAAGGGCGGCAACCAGCGTCATGAGGCTCCAGCTTTGCAGTCCCTCACGCACGCTGACACCGCACAGACGGGTCACAATCCAGAACCCGGCATCATTGACATGGGAAAGGGCCATGCCCCCCGCCCCCATGGCCAGCGCCACGAGGGCAAGATGCGTCTGGTCCAGATTCATCCGCCCGATCATGGGGCCAAGGATGCCCGCCGTGGTCATCAGCGCCACGGTGGTCGGCCCCTGCGCCACGCGCAGGATCATGGTCAGGACAAAGGCCAGCACCAGAAGCGGCAGCCCCGTGGCCGCCAGCAACCCACCCAGCGCATCGCCTACGCCACTGCCAACCAGCACCTGCGCGAACGCGCCCCCCGCGCCGGTAATCAGGATGATGATGGCCGTACCCGGCAATGCGGCTGCCACCACATCGGACACGGTGGCAAGCGCCATGCCACGGCGCAGCCCCAGCAGCCACGCACATAGCAGCACATCCAGCCCAAGGGCGACAAAGGGAATGCCCGCGAACACCAGCACACTGCGCAGGCGACCGGGCGACATGAGATCCCCCGCCAGTGTGCCCGCCACCATCAGTACCACCGGCACGGCAATGACGGACACGATCTCCATTCCGCTGACCGGATTGCGCTGGCATGCCTGCATGAAGGACCGGGCCGGTTCATCCGCCGCATCATGGTTGTGGGCTGCGGTCCGTGCCTCATCGACCACGGCGCGGATATCGGGCGTGCAGCCAAAGGGCTGCGTCATGATCGGGCGCGTGACCACATAGGTCAGCAGCGTCACCACAGCCGCCAGCGGCAACCCCAGCAGCAGCATGCGGCCCGCCCCGACCCCCAGCGCACCCGCCACCGCCACGGCACCGGGATGAGGCGGCAGCAGCGCATGCACGGTCAGCATGGTCACTGCCATCGGAATACCGAATATGGCGGGCGCGCGGCCTGTCTGCCGCGCCATGCCATAGACCAGCGGCATCAGCATGATGACGCCGACTTCAAAAAATACGGGAATGCCTACCCCGAAGGCGGCGATGACCAGCGCCAGCGGCACATGGGCCGCCCCCACGCGGCGGACCAGCCCGTCGGCCACCACGGCAGCCCCGCCAGACAGGTCGATCATACGGCCGATCATGGCCCCAAGCGCCACGATAATGGCGATATGGCCCATGGTCCGGCCCATGCTGCCCTGAATCGCATCGGTCAGTTTTGCCACGGGCATGCCGGTCAGCAGCGCCACGCCAATCGCCACGACCAGCAGGGCCACGAAAGGATGCAGCCGCAGCCGAAGGATAAGCAGCAGCAATACGGCAATGGAGCCGGTACCGGTCAGTATCAGCGCGAGCGACATCATGGGCGAATCCCGTGCAGAAGAACGGCCAGCACCGCCTGACCCTTCCGACCTTATCGGGCATCCCGCAACAGCCCGCAACGCTGCCATGCCGGAAAAACAGTACCGTCCGTCACGCGACGACTGTTTTCAGGGGCTGATCCATCCGGATTTCATGGATGGGGGAAAGCAGCCGCCCGCCCGCACGTCACCCGAAGGGGCTGTATCACCCCTTCATGCACGGACGATGTTTCAGTGAGCGGCGTGATGTCCGCCATGCGTTTTTTCCGCCGGGTGGGCCGTGGGTTCGGCCAGCCACTGGATGCGGACATTACGCAGTTCGAAATTACGCTGCCCCTGCACGCCCATATCGCCAAACGGGTCATACACCACGCCGCTGACCTCGGCCCGGCACTGTTCATGCTGGCC
>Ga0157365_10001326_pt1 | contig 10216 bp, 8 predicted proteins | sample AttsexASBM3_FD_111478 | JGI IMG/M metagenome (GOLD analysis project Ga0157365, IMG submission 111478) | Fungus gardens microbial communities from leaf cutter ant in Ribeirão Preto, State of São Paulo, Brazil - Atta sexdens ASBM3 | ecosystem: Host-associated > Fungi > Mycelium > Unclassified ... | reverse complement strand
GTTGTATACCCTGACCGATACAGGCCGTGCCTATCTGGACACCCGGCGCGAACAGGCGGCGACCATTCTGGAAACACTGGCCCGTATTGGCGGACGCATGGCGGAGGTGCGCGAAGCCTTCGCCGGTCCCGACGGCACGGACGGACCCGATAACGAAGTGCTGAATCAGGCGCGGCATGGAATCAGGAATGCCCTGCGCAGCAAACGTGGCTGCGGGCCGGAAGAAGCCAGCCGCATCGCCACCATTCTGGAACGCGCCACGGCAGAAATCCTCGGTCAGTCCTGACGGATGGCGGGGTGCGGGCAGGTCCCGCACCCATCGACTTTCCCTGCTGCCTGTCAGCATGACAGATCATGCAAACGACCATCCCGGCCCCGCACATTTTATAATGTCGGGGCTGAAGCTGTAGTCAGACACCTGTCAGGGCGATGCTGCCCTGCCCTTGCGGGCCTGTCAGGCGGATACTGGCAGCACATCCATGATGGCGGCAGTCATGTCATCAAGCCCCACGCAGGCTACAGCCCCCGTAGCGGTGATCTCGCCAGTTACGTCCACCGGCAGGCCGGAATTGGAATCAGAGGGAATTTCGTTCAGTCGTCCGCCCATCAGCAATCCGGCCTTCAGGCCGCATGCGTCCATTGCTGCCTGCACTTCGCGGCAGTAGCGCAGGGCGACGCCATTATAGGTGCTGACGGCGATAATATCCGCCCTGCCCGCCACCGCGCGCGCCACCAGATTTTCGGGATCAACAGATACCCCGCCATCGACAATCCGCACGCCCAGTCCCGATAGCGCACGCTCGACCAGATACTTGCCATGCTCATGCACATCAGACGTGCCAACGCATACACACGGAACCGTATCGCCCGCCGCGCGGATGCGGGCAATAAGCGCCCCCTGGGTCGTCAGCCATTCTTCCGCCATCTCATCCAGTTCGCGTGCCCACTGGGCGACCACAACCGGCATCCGGCTGCCGGTATCCGGCGCGATCGCACCGGGGCCGTATAATGCTTCCAGCGTGCGCGGCCCCGTCCGGCGTATGGCCAGCATGAGCTGCGCGGGATCACGAATATCCACCCCTGCCGCCGCCATGCCCGCCAGCACATCCTGCGCGAAGCGTTTTCCCGCATCCACCAGCCGGGTGGCCATGGCCTCCACCCGCGGCCAGTCGAACAGATCCTGATAAAAACCTGCATGCTGCACAAGGCGCGTGGCAAAGCACTGGGCGTCGATAATTTCGTCCACATCAGGGATGCGGCTGTTTTCCGTTACCGGCACGGGATTGATGGCATGGCCCGTGGGCCAGCGCCGCAATGCCGCGATATCGGCCAGCAGGTAATTGGCAAGGCTGGCGTAATTGGCGGCATCCGCCGCGCGATACGCCACCGTATTGCCGAAAATCATCGTGCCGGGTGTATCGTTGACCTGCCGTAACGCCGCATGAAAGGCCATGCGCGACATCGGATCTGAAAAATGATGGCCATAACAGTGTGACAGGGGCGCGCCGGTCAGATCCTCGATAATATATTTTTCTATGATCGCCATGCCGAGGCTACAGCCCATATCCACAAACAGCCCGGCAAAGCCGTCATCCAGATTGGAATGCACCAGAATTTCGGCATCCTGCGCCGCGATCAGACCCAGCGCCGTCACCGTTGCTTCCGTGGTGGCGACATCATCATCCCAATGGGGCAGACGAAAGGTAAAATACTGGCCCAGATTACCGATTGAGGTCACGCCAGCCGCAATGGCCGCCCGCGTATTGTCCAGCGCACCGGGCAGGCCGAGCATGAAATCCCCGAAATGCGTAGCGGCGGAACAGGCATTGACGATGCGGGCGAAGTCACTGGTGTCATTCATCACGATACCCGTGCCCCGTCCGGCCCGGGCACGCATTTCCAGCGGATATCCCATCGACCAGTCAAGCGTAATGCCGAAACGATCCACCGTAACGCCCCGCGCGGCGCATGTGTCGCGTACGCTGCGCATGCCTTCGACCGTGCGGCCTACATCACGAAAGCCGATATGGGCATGCTGCATGATGCGCCCTGTCGCACCGGTTGCGCGTTTATAGGCCGCTTCCGATGCAAGGCCGCTGGCGCGCATGAACGCGCTTTCCCCAAGGCGGCAGGTCTGCGCCAGTGCGCGTCCCGCATCCAGAAGGAGATGTCCGGGGCGCATGTGCGCATCCATTAATTGACCGGGGGAAGGCAGGATCAGATGCATGACCATCCCTACGAACGGACAGGAGGCATCCAGCCTACCCTGCCCGCGCACGGACGGTCAATGCAACATCGTAATATATTGCCACTGCCCGCCACCGCTCCGGCAGTCCCGCCTGCATGCACGGCGCGTGGAATGAAAATACCCTATTTGGTGGTATAGCCGCCATTGATCAGAATGGTCTGGCCGGTCATCCACCATCCCTCCGACACGATGAAGCGCACATAAGGGACGATATCCTCGATCTCAGTCAGCCCCGTTTTGCTGAAGGCGGACAGGGCGGCGGCGGATTTGTGGTAGGCCACCGCATCGGGCGCTTCCTGACCGTAGAAGAAGGGCGTGTCCATCGGGCCGGGGCCGATGGCGTTGACCGATATGCCGCGTGCTCCGTATTCCTTTGATGCAGCGCGCGTGAAATGTTCAACCGCCGCCTTGGACCCGGCATAGGTGGAATAGAATGGCGTATAGGCACCCAGAAGCGATGTGACGATGCTCAGCAGCTTGCCGTTATCCTTCAGGTGTACGCCCGCTTCCTTGATGAAAAAATAGGCGACACGGGTGTTGATAGCGAACATCGCGTCGAATTCAGCTTCGGACGTTTCGACAATCGGCTTTTTCAGCACCTTGCCCACGGTATTGATTGCAATGTCCGGCTGCCCGATTGCCGCAACCGTATCGGCAAACAGGCGGGCGACCGCGCCATCGCGCGTAAGATCGGCCTGCAGGGCCACGGCATGCACGCCTGCGGCCTTCAGGTCCGCGAGCGTCTTTTTGGCCTCGGGTCGCGTCGCCTCGCTGTTATAGTGAATGGCGATGGCCCCCGCCCCATGCGCGGCCAGATCACGCGCGATCAGACCGCCCAGATTTTTCGCCCCGCCCGCAATAAGGACCGTCTTGCCCTTGATGCCATGATCCGTCATGTCCGTCTTCCCTCCGTTACGCTTTTCAGGTGGGCAGGTTATCAGTTAGATTAACGGTATAAAGCGTGCATTCCTGACAACACATGTCAGAAATTACGAACAAACCATAAGCCTGCCCCGGGGTTATCGTGGATCGTATCGACCTGTTCCGTATCTTTACCCGCGTGGTGGAAACATCCAGTTTCACCCATGCGGCCGAGACCCTGAAAATGCCCCGCTCCTCCGTCTCCACCGCCATACAGGAGCTGGAGACCCGGCTGGGCACACGCCTGCTGGCCCGCACCACCCGTTCCGTCGCCCCCACGCCGGACGGAAGCGCCTTTTACGACCACTGCGTGCGGCTGATAGCCGATGTGGAGGAAGCGGAGGGCCTGTTCCGCCGTGATGGCGCAGGCGTCCGGGGCCTGCTGCGCGTGGACATGCCGGGCCGGATCGGGCGCCTGCTGGTTGCCCCCAACCTGCCGTCCTTCCTGCAGCGTTATCCTGAAATCGATATCGAACTGGGCGTAACCGACCGGGCCATCAACCTGATCGGCGATGGGGTGGACTGCGTGCTGCGTATCGGACCGTTATCCGATTCCGGCCTGATTGCCCGCAGGATGGGCGAACTGGCGCTGGTCAACGTGGCCAGTCCCGCCTATCTCGCCCGGCATGGCATACCCCGGACACCGGCGGACCTGACGGACGGGCATGAAACCGTGCGCTATGCCTCCCCCACCACCGGACGGGTGGAAGCATGGGAATGGATGGAAAACGGCACGGCCCGCAGCCTGACCCTGCCGGGCCGCGTGACCGTAAACAATGCCGAAGCCCTGGTAGCCTGCGCCCTTGCCGGGCTGGGGCTTGTGCAGGTGCCGCCCTATGACATCCGCCACCATATCGCGGCGGGCGAACTGGTGACGGTCATGCCGGAATGGCAGGCGGAACCAATGCCCATGGCGCTGCTTTACCCGCATCGCAAGCATCTTTCGCGCAGGCTCCAGCTTTTTGCGGACTGGCTTGAGACATTGCTGGCACGGGAAATGGCATAAGATCAGATCAGACCGCCTTCCGCCATCATCTGCTGCAGGTCCAGTTCATGTTCAAGCTGATGCAGGACCGCATCATGGATCGCACCGGTACGGTGCAGGCGTAGCAGTTCCTTCCGTCCCGCCGTGATGATGGCCAGCACCACCCGGTGCTGCGTGTCCTGATGGCCTTGCAATGCCTCGGGTTCATGGCTGAAACGCTCGGCCAGTTCCGCGCGATAGCTGTACTGTTCCAGCAGATGTCCGTGGATCAGTTCCCCATCCGCGCCATAGGCCAGTTCACGTATCGCGCTTTCCTGTGATCGGGCGACCAGCGCGCGCGCCTGCGACACGGACAGGTAATGCCACAGCCCTTTGGGCTGCTGTGCCCGTTCTTCCCCCATCATGCGGATAACCCAGCCGATGGTCGTGCCCTGCCCCAGCACGGTTACAAGAATGACCACGAAGGTTGCGATCTCCATGATGTCGCGGTTGGGCATTTCTTCTGGCAGGGCGAGCGCAATGGCAAGACTGACCACGCCGCGCATGCCACACCACCCCATGATGACGACAAAGCTGGAAAACATGTGCCAGTCGGGTCGCATTTCACGCGGCAGCCAGACAACGCGCAGCCCTTCGGTCACAAACATCCACAGAAAGCGGGAGATCAGGACCGCGGCAACAATACCCGCCACCGGGCCGAACACGTCCTGCACGACCCAGCCGGTGCCCATATGCCGCAACGCGATCGCATGCAGCGATGTGCCGATCAGCACGAACACAAGCGATTCCAGCAGGAACACCAACACTTCCCACACGGCCGCCCAGCGCAGGCGCTCATCCGCACTGAACACGTCATGCTGTCGCCAGCCCAGCACCAGCCCCGCCACCACCGTAGTGATGACACCCGAAACCCCGATCCGCTCCCCCCCGATATAAGCCACCCACGGCAGCAGCAGGGTCATGGTGATGCTGAGGATACGGTCACGCACCCTGTGCAGCAGCCTGATCCATACCCACCCCAGCACGCAGCCCAGAACCAGCCCGCCCGCAGCCAGCAACCCGAATGTGACCCCGGCATTTACAAGGCTGAACGCCCCCGTCAGCGCCGCAATGGTGGCGAAACGGTACAGGACAAGGCTTGAGGCATCATCCAGCAGGCTTTCACCTTCCAGCAATGTGGTAATGCGTTCAGGCAGGGACACGCGCCGCAGCACGGCCTTGGCCGCCACCGCATCCGGCGGGGCCACGATCGCCCCCAGCGCGAAACAGCCTGCCCACGGCATGGACGGAATAAGCCAGCGCGTGGTCACCCCCACCACGAAGGTCGTGAACGCAACCCCGCCTATCGCCAGTTGCAGAATACCCGCCAGATTGGCCCGGAACGCATGCCATACCGAAAAATAGGCCCCGCCCAGCAGCAGCGGCGGCAGGAACACGATCAGCACCAGATCAGGATCAATCCCGATGACAGGCAGCCCCGGCATAAGGGCGATGGCAATCCCACCCAGAACGAGTGCCGTGGCGGGCGGCAGGCGCAGCTTGCGCGCCGCCAGATCCAGCCCAACGATCAGCACGATGAGGAGCAGGATAAACTCGAAACGCTCTACATTGGACATGCGCACCATACCCGCCACGTGGCCAGCCCCCGGTACCGGCCCGGAATATCAACGTGGCAGAACGCGTCGGGTTGGCCCCGTAACAGGGACGGCATGACGGAGAATCTGACACCGCTCCCGCACCCCACAACCCGGTTCACCGTCCCATGCAGGCAGATGCAACCTTTCGCCCCCTGAAGGCTTTAAGGGCCAGTGTGTTTTCTTTGGCAAGACGGGAAAGCCATGACCCGGACATACGGTCGGCCCGACCGGGTAAAACCCGCCCCGCTGCCGCTGGGCAAGGGCGGATAGACGGAGCGGAACGTCAGGTCGGCATAGACCGCTTCCGCCAACGGCGACCACCGCAAGGCCCATGACACAGGCAGGCTCGATCGGTGGGCAGACAGGCTACAGTTTCCTGTTTTCCATGAACAACCCGAGTGAGAACCGCAATGTTGACACCCTTCACCCAGGTATCGGGCCAGCCGCCCTTACCACCGCCCAGCCCGCCCTTTCCGTGGGAATATCCGCCCGGTATTCCGAATGAGCCGTTTCCCTTTGATACACCAGCACCTCCCCCGCCGCCACTTCATTACCGGACCGGCAGCGTCATGAAGCCGGATGGTGAATATGTTCAGCAAGGAATCCAGACCATGCCCGACACAACGAAACCCGACCGGGAAAAGCCCCCTACACCCGAAGAACAGCACGAGGACGAAGGTCGTGATGAAGCGCTGGATGAAAGCTTCCCCGCAAGCGATCCGCCCGCGCAGGGGCGCACCACGGGGCCGGATAAATGAATTTGCTACCCTCGGGTCCCCATGACCACATATCGATCCATCGGCCTGAAACCGAAGGGCCATCGTGCATTCATGAAGGACTGATCCGGCATCTCGACACCGGGCCAAAGTAGAAAAAGATCGGCCCGGACCGGGTTTGCTCAGTGTTTATGGCAAGTCAGAAACCTGCCGCTGAGGGTAAGAAATCCCGCAGCAGCAACGGTTTTTCTGCGCAATAAACATCAAGAAAAAAATCGGGAAATGGGGTATAGCTGACTGGTCGTTACCCCTTGGGTCGCCCCCCCCAGTCATCTGCACACCCACAGAAAAATGACCGGGCGCATCACTTCCGCCTGCATTCTGCCGCCCGCGTCAGGGACCTGATGTGCCCTGACCCTGTCAGGCAAGCCTACCTACAGAACTTCATGCTGCGTTTCAGGTGCCCATAATGCACAGAGCCCCGCACCCGCAACCAGAAACAGCACGCATATGCCCAGCGTAAGGGGCGTGCCGATCACCCGCATGAGCACAGGCAGAACGAAGGTCCCGATCACCGAGCCAAAACGGCTGCACGCCGTGGCGATGCCTACGCCTACCCCACGCAGGTTCACCGGAAACAGTTCCGGCAGATACACCATTTCCAGCGAGGTCGCCGCCGAAAGGGTAAGCGCGAACAGCCCGAACAGCACCAGCGTCATCAGCACCGGCAGGTACGATGCAAAGGCCACCCCCGTCAGCAGTGCCGCGGCAATGGTGAAACTGCCGATCAGGAAAGTACGCCGCGTCAGGCGGTCAACCAGCCACAATGCGCTGGAAGACCCGATCAGCAGGAACAGGTTGAAGACGATACCGCCGGTATAGATATCCCGCACACCCAGCGCTGTGAACAGGGCGGGCAGGAATGTCCCGATACAGAAATAGGGCACGACCTGAGCCACAAAGAACCCGATGCCCACACCCAGCCTTACACGCCAGGGCGGAGAAAACACGGCGCGCCAGTTTTCATCCGGTTTTGTGACCGCCTGCACCACAAAAACGCGATCCTTGGGGAAACAGCCATCCAGCACGGCCTGCGCCTCGTCCGGGCGATTGCACGCCATGAGCCAGCGCGGGGATTCCGGCAGGAACAGTCGCAGGATCATGACCACGAAAGCAGGAATGGCGCTGCTGAACAGGCATAACCGCCAGCCATTCGCCCCATGCAGCGTGAAGAACATGCCAAAGATATTGGCCATGCTGTACCCCGCCGACCACCCGATGATCATGAAGGCAAGGAAACGGCCCCGCAATCGCCGGGGCGCGAATTCCGACAGATACGCCGCCCCCGCCACATAATCCGCCGCCAGACAGGCCCCCAGACATATCCGGGCCAGAACCAGTTGCAGCGGCGATGTCGTCAGCGCCTGCACGATGGACAGGATCAGGAACAGCGGCATGTTGACCCGCAGCAGCCTGCGCCGCCCCAGCCTGTCGGTCAGCGGACCGACCAGAAGGCAGCCAAGGAACAGCCCGGCAAGCGACGCGCTGCCGATCGCGCCGATCCACACATCGCTACAGCGCATGGCGTGTTCCACGCCCGGCAGGGCCGCGCCGATCGTTCCCAGCACATAGCCATCACAGAACTGTCCCCCCGATGTCGCAAACAGGGTGAGGAAATGGAACCGGCGCAGCGGCATGGCATCCAGTCGCACGCGGTCATCAGGTTGGACAGCCGGGCAATGGGGGTCAGGGGTCAAGCCGTGTTCTCCGTTGCGGGGAATGGAATACAGACAGTTGCGCTCAACCGCCAAAACGACCGGGACGCAGGGCGGCGGGGGACACTTCACCCGCCTGCGCCGGTGTAACCATCTGCGCTGTCAGGATGCGCGCCGTTACAGCCGCAAGCGTCAAGCCCAGATGCTGGTGTCCGTAGGCCGCGAAAACACCCGGCGCATCGGGCACCGGCCCCAGCGCGGGCATGTAATCGGGCAGCGATGGCCGCGATCCCGCCCAGCGGATGAAGGGCGATGCCACGGGCAGCCCCAGTTCGCACACATGGCGTTCCAGCCATTCCCAGCGGCGCGGCTGAAGCGGCGCATCCGCGCGGGTGAATTCGGCAATGGATGTGGCGCGCAGCCTTGCGCCAAAGCGGGTTACGACAACATTGCGATTTTCAAATACGATATTGGGCAGGGTCCACCGTCCGCCATGATCCCATTCCAGATGATAGCCGCGTTCCGCCATGAGCGGGACACGCAGTTTCTGCCTGCGCAGCACGGCGGCGGAACCGATGCCACAGGCCACCAGCACCTGATCGGCTTCCAGCGGGCCGTCATCGGTCCAGACCGTGGGACGGCCGCCCTGATGGGCGATGGACCGGGCGCGGCCACGCATGACCTGTCCGCCTGCGCGTACGAAGCCTTCCATCACCGTGTCCAGCACCTGTCGCAGGTCGCGCATCTGTGCCGTCCCCTGAAAATGTACCGCACCGGCAACCGGCACGCTTAGCTGGCTGGCAAAGCGGGCACGTTCGGCATCCGGGACGGCCTGGGTCACCACGCTGCCGTAATCGCCGCGCAGGCAGGCCGCCATGCCCGGACCGGGTCGTTCCCACAGCTTGTATGTGCCGGTGGTATCCAGCAGGTCAGGCCGCCCCAGTTCCGCTGCCAGATCCTGCCATTCCGGTAGGGCGCGGGCCATAAGATCGCGCAGAACGACCGATGCGGCACGGAACTGGCTGGGTCGGCACGCATACAGGTAACGGGCGAACCATGTTCCCAGCATGACGGGATGACGCCAGTCCAGCACGATCGGACCGCGCGGGAACAGCGTGCGCGGCACGCCGGGCAGGATGCGCGCGTCCGCAAAGGGCGTGACGTATTCTGCTGCGATATGACCCGCGTTGCCCCATGATGCGGGCGTATGTTCCCCTGAATCCAGCAACGTGACATCCGCCCCGGTCTGACGCAGGCGCAGCGCGCAGACACGCCCCACGATACCTGCCCCGATGACGACGATGCGCACAGGCCGTCCCGCCATCATGGCCGCTGCCATCCGTTGTACCCAACTGGTGGCATCCGTATCATCCCCGATGCAGGAAAATGGGCAGGGGCCGTATTCTTCCCCCACCCTGCCCCGTGTCCGTTCGGGCGATAACCGGCAGAAAGAGATCGGCATGATGGCGGGACGGCTACATATAAAGCCAATTCGTCCTCCATAATCGCAGGAAGCGCCCCGGCGCGCTCCAGCCGTATGATGAAAAGCACCCACGCGGCCATCCGGTGCTTCCTGTCGGGTGGGACCAGATGGTTTTGAACCTGATTCGTATCATTACGAAATCGCAAGTATATGCAATAGCTGGTTTTCCAAAATCGCACAGGCATCCCGGCCAGCGGACATCATTCCCTGTTCGGGCCAACTGGAATCATGGTAGCGATCCGGACAGGCGGCGCCCGGCCCATAACCGAATGATGGAAAAGATTTGCTGGTACATCCGCACCGGGTGTCATAACCACGGTAGAGATAATCTGCAGATTTATACAAAAAAACCAAACTGGAACACGCAATCCGGCAAATCAGTATGCGGTTCATACGCGCATGCTTCAGTCAGCGCGCGGGCCTTTATCCGGCAAGTAAGGTTTCGCTCATTATACGACGCGCATCGGTTGCGGCTTGCGCGCGGTATCCTGAAAACGGCTTTTAAGCGGCG
>Ga0157365_10001325_pt1 | contig 10221 bp, 11 predicted proteins | sample AttsexASBM3_FD_111478 | JGI IMG/M metagenome (GOLD analysis project Ga0157365, IMG submission 111478) | Fungus gardens microbial communities from leaf cutter ant in Ribeirão Preto, State of São Paulo, Brazil - Atta sexdens ASBM3 | ecosystem: Host-associated > Fungi > Mycelium > Unclassified ... | reverse complement strand
GGCGCTTCAGGGGCTCGATATCTCGACAGATTTCCTCGATCCTCACGAAGCCCTGCAGGTCACGCGGGAAGTCGTCTATCGCGAGTCCGCCGGATCGGCCTGGAAGCCAACCCTGATGGGCGACCGTGTAATGCCCCGGCTTCCCGACAACCCGGATGACCCGAAACCCAGTCCAGGTCACCTTCTTTGGCCGTCGATCAACGACCAGTTCTTCAACGCCGACGCGCATACGGTCGGCGGCCAGCTCGTGACGGTGGGCGACTATTGCTACGCCCCGGTCGACATGTCGGTCGGACCGGAAGATCCCCGCCCGTTTTCAGAATTGTCGTCAACACTTGGACGCAAGCGCGTGCCGTGGCGAAGCGCTACAATTCTCGAGGGCGGCGGCCGCGCAGCCTTCGGCCTCAAGGAAGTCGGGGCTGGCTTTCTGGCGATGTTCCCTGGCAACGGCGACATTCGGCGCGCCTTTGCAAACCTCAAGAACCTGCGTGAGCAACATAACCATAACTCGGTGCGCTTACGCATGACCGCAACGACCTGGGCACCGATCGGCGAGGAATCGAAACTCCGTCGCCAGGCGTCGGCCCTCTCCCAGGCGATCGAGAGCTGGGGGAGCTGCAAGACCAGCCGGGTTCCGGGCGATCCTCTCGAGGCGGCGATGGGCTCCGTTCCGACGCTGACTTTAGGCGGGACCGCTACGCCTTCCCTCGCACCGGTCGGCGATGCGTTCACGATGATGCCATGGGCACGTAGCGCCTCTCCCTATCAGCGTGGCAGCATTCTTTTCCGCAAGCCCGATGGTTCGATCTGGGCCTACGATCCGACTGGCGGCGGCCTGCGCGAGGCGGTCTGCGATCTGATCATCGCGCCCCCAGGTGGTGGCAAGACGGTGCTGTCGAACACGATCGATCTCGGGCTGGTCCTGAGTTCGGCCTCCCTGTCCGGCAAGGGCGCGAAGCTCCCCTTCCTTGGCAAAATCGATATCGGACCCGGAGCAAAGGGTTTTGTCGATCTCCTGCGCAACGCCCTCGGCCCCGAACGGCAGCATGAGGCCGTGTTCCTGAAGATGCAGAAAACGCAAGGATACGAGGTCAACGTCTTTGACCTGCAACTTGGCCTGGAGTACCCGCTCCCTCTTGAGCGCGTCTTCCTGCAGAATTTCATTTCCCTGCTCGCCACCCCGTTCGAGAAACCGCCCTTCGAAGGAATGGATCATCTTGTCGAGGACGTCGTGGACGAGGCCTACCGTCTGGTCACGGAAGTCTCGGGCGGACAGCCGAAAATCTACAAACCCGGGGTTGAGCCTATGATCGACGATGCGATCCTGCGTCTCGGCCTGAGGCTGCGGCACCATGAAGATGCCGAGGACCGGACCTACTGGCGCGATATCGTCAATGCCCTGATCGACGTTCGCGAATATCGTCTTGCCGGCATCGCCCAGCGGCACGCCGTGCCCGTTCTGCAGGATCTTCTCCGCGCGGCCCGCACGCCGGAGATCAACAAGCGCTACGAGAAAATCTCGATCGAGACAGGTGAAAGCCTCATCGACGTGTTCGACCGCTACATCATGAACGTCATCAAAAACTTTCCAACGCTCGCCGCCCCGACACGGCTCGATCTGGGGGATGCCCGCGTCATCATGATCGATCTCGCCGAGGTCGCGCCCAAGGGGTCTTCGGCCGCCAACCGTCAGACAGCGCTCATGTATATGCTGGCGCGCCAGCTTCTCGCCCGCAATTTCTTTCTCCATCCCGACTACGTCGACGAACCCATCATGCCGGCGAAGATGCGTGCCTACCATCTGGCGCGCTTCACGGAGATGCAGGAGACGATCAAGCGGATCGATTTCGACGAATGGCACCGTGCGCAGTCTGCTCCCCAGGTCGATGCTCAAGCCGTCCGCGACGTGCGAGAGGGGCGCAAACATAATATCCAGCTTGGCTTTATCTCGCAGTATCATACGGATTTCAGCGATGCGCTCTACGGGCAAAGCACTGCGCGGTGGGTTTTGCGTTCGGGAGATGAAAAGGTCTCGAACGCATTGATCGAGCGCTTTCAGCTATCTCCGTTCAGCGCCTACGTCGTTCGCAATGCCCTGCCTGGTCCAGGACCTGGCGGCGCGCCTTTCTTTCTTCAGATGAAGGCCGGTCAGGCGACGTATGAGCAGCATCTCATCAACGTGCTGGGACCGGTCGAACTCTGGTCGTTCAGTTCCACACCCGAGGACACTGCCCTGCGGGCCCGACTTTTCGCGGCGGTGCCTTCTTCGATCGCTCTTCGCCAGTTGGCGGTGGTCTTTCCCGGTGGCTCGGCCGTTAAGGAAATCACCCGCCGGAAGGAAGCGCGGATCCGCGAGTCCGGAATTGGCGCAGACGACGCTGAGGAAGGGGTTCTCGACGAACTCGCACGCGAAATCCTCGATGGTCGCGGGATTGCAGCAGGGGTGCATGAACGCGTGCGAGAGATGGACAACGATAACGAATATCTCATGGCGGCCGAATGATCTCGAAGTTGAGCGGAAGCATGGCGCGCCGCGCCGCGCCGATTTTCGCGGCGCTACTGACATCATGCACCAGTGTCGCGAACATGACCGGCGACGACACACAGGCGTTGAACCTGCAGGCGCAACAGCAATATTCGACAGTCGTGTCGCGTGCGATGCAGCGGAACATGCTTGTCAGGAGCGGGCCGGATTACGAGATGGTCCGGACCGTGCTGTTGCGGCTTGAGCCCGTCGCCGATCGGGCCAACAAGACCGGTGTCCCGTTTCAGTGGCACCTGGCCCTGTTCAAGACCAACGAGATCAATGCCTGGGTCATGCCGGGCGGGTTGGTCGGAGTCTATACAGGTCTGATCGACCGTCTGCACCTGACAGAGCCCGAGATGGCTGCCGTGTTGGGGCATGAGATGATCCACGCCCTCGAAGAGCATGCCAAGGAAAAGGCCGGAGAGCGTACGTTGTCCAACCTCGCAACGTTGGCTCTCAGCGCATACGCCGGGAGCGCCGCTGGCGCTGCTCTGGGCGCCGCATCGAACATGGGCGTCGGCCTGCCCTTTTCCCGCCGTCTTGAGACGCGGGCGGACCTTGGTGGCATGATGCTGATGGCGGAAGCAGGATATGATCCGCGTGCGGCGCTGAGCCTGTGGCGGAAGATGGCCAGCTTACAGGGGCAGGCGGGAAAAGAAGGGTTGGCGCAATTCCTTTCCGATCACCCTAACGACACTGACCGCCAGCGGGCGGTTGAGGCACAGATGCCAACGGCCATGGCTTCCTATGAACAGGCAATACAGAAACCTTGAGCGCACCCGGTGTCTCTCATCGGCGCAGCGACGTGACCATCTGACGACGCAGCCGACTGGATAGGTGGCAGTCGCGATTGGTCAGGAGCCGCCGTGGTCGATCCTTGCTTGTATACGCGCAGCCGCGTCACAATCAGCTTGTGGCGGACGGGCTGTCGGGATGGTGATTTTTTGGCACCTTGCCAGTTCAACAGCCCGTAGGGAATCATTCATGAACCGCGACGAGCTATTGGGACTGCCGGTCGAAAGATTCCGACCGATCCACAGGTGATCCCCGGCAACTGCGTTCTTGCAGTCAGGATAGTTCTCATACGTCCGATCGTTCGCGCACTCGCGCAATACCTGCAGGTCGTCCGGACGGTGAGTGGAGTACCAGTCTGACGAATGAAGCGCCTTGTCAGGACTTGGGGATGCTGCGGCAGCTCCCACATAGATGATCTTCGCAACTGTACCAATAATCCAACCACGCTTCATCTTCTTGATGTCTCCCGCTCGCGACAAAACCATTGTTACCTCGATAGAGGCTTTCGTCCACGGCGGCGCTCGGGCACCCTGGTAATTTTGATTTCGTCTGCATTATCTTCCAGCGCGGCCGCAAGCGCACGCGGGCCAACCTTCCGGCCGAGGCCGATTTCGCGCGCCAGCGCCGCGCGACGGGCCGCATAACTCGGCGCCACCATGGGATAATCGTTTGGTAGCCCCCACCGTGTGCGATACGTCTCGGGCGTCATGTTGTACTGCGTGGCCAAGTAACGTTTGAGAAGCTTCATCTTCTTTCCGTCCTCCAGGCATACGATGTAATCGGGGAAGACTGACCGCTTGAGGGCTACGGCTGGAACGGGCTTTTCCGCAGTCTCAGTCGAAGCCGCCAGGGCGGCATAAGTAGCCCTGATCAACGACGGCAGGCCCTCACTCACGACAACATTGTGTTCGACATAAGCCGCGACGATCTGAGCCGTCAGGTTCAGGATTGGCCCAGCGATGTTGCTTGCCGGATCGGTAGTATCAGCCATCAGTTCTAAACCCTCGCGTGACAAAGACAGATTCGGCAGCAGCCGATTGCGCTTCGTTCGGTGCCACCCGCCGCCGATAAAGCACTGTAGCAGAACAGAAAGATCGTGCTCGGTAAATAGGTTGACCAGCCAGGTGACGACTGTCGCGTCGCGAGCGATGACGCCGCTTTTTTTCTGGCCAAATGGTTTTTTTAGTTTCGGTCGCATGATGGAAGCGCAGGCTTCTCCCAACAGCGGAGAAGACCATGAAACGATCCTTGCTCACCGCGCCCGCGCTCCTTCTGACGTTGGCAGCGTGTTCCGGGCATATTCCCGATCCCGGCCCGGTCAATACCGGCGGCATGCCCAACCCCGAACTGGCGTTGCAGCGCTCTGTCGCGGCCACGACGTCAGACCTGCGCGAACTTGGCACGATGCGCGCCCCCCAACCTGTTGCTGTTGCCGCTCAGGCGCAGACGCCCGATGACGTCAACAAAAGGCTCTGGTTCGTCTGGAATGGCCCGCTCAACGGGGCGGTAAGGAAACTGGGCAAGGAGATCGGCTACACGGTCACCGTTTTCGGCAACAGTCGCCCGATCAAGGTCACCACGAACAGCGTGGCGCCGGCGCTCGATATCCTCCGCTCTCTCGGCGAACAGGCCGGCAGCGCCGCCGAGGTGCAGGTCGATACTCTCCATCATCAGATTGCGGTGGTCTACAATGCGTAAGTCTCTTCGGGCCCTGCTGCTTGGCTGCGCGGCTTCCCTTGCCGTCTGCGGAATGCACCCCGCCTGTGCGGCAACGGACGTCGCGAACGGACAGATCATTCCGCCGCGTACAGACGCGCCGCCACCAGCGCCGAGCGGCACACTGGTCCCGATCCCTCAACCACCCCAACCTGGGGCCGATCAGATCGAGGCGGCCGATCCCACGTTGGGGAATCCGATTAACAAGCCAATCACCGGGGCCAGCGAGCTCGACCGGATTGTAGGCGGCGAAGCCCCACCTTCCCTGGAAGCGTTGCAGGACACGCGACCGAACGACGAAGCGACGGACGGCCTCAAACCCGGCCGGCGGGAACAGCTTCAGGAAGCCGCGCATATCTATGGTGCCCAAGGTGGGTTGGCGGCGCGCGCCTTCGCGATCAACGAGATGCTGCGCCGCTACGAAGGCATGCTCGACGCAACGTACGACTTCCGGCCACTCGTGCTGCCGATTGGTAGCGGGCAGACCCTGATGCAGCCGCCGATCGTTACCGAGGCGCAGATGGCGTTCGCCCTCAACGACACCGGCCAGGTCGCGCACGAAACACAATGCGTCTTCGAAATCACCCGCGAAGCGCAGCTTACCTCCGCCCCCCCGAACTGGCGAACCTATCTCGTGCGCAGCTGGAGCAAGCCACGCCATCCGGTCGCGGCCTCCCTACCAGTCGACGACAAGGAGGTGGCCTACTGGAACAAGTGGGTCGCCGAAGGCTGGGCTTCCGGAGAAAGGCAGGCCACGGAGATCTTCCTCTCCGATCTCGCCCGTCTGCAACGCGACATCGTGGGAATGGCCCGGTATCGCGTGCTGCTCAACAACGGTCGCGTCGAGCAGCCGCATGTCGTCTTCGAGCAGAAGCCGTCCGTTGGCGGCGGTGACACCCTGCATGTCGGCGATCGCGTGATCCGTATAACCAGCCAGCCTGGTTTGCGGGGAACGCGGGGCGATAGGGGGTATGGTTACAGCGCTGCCCTCTATCCGGAGGGTTGCCGATGAATGCACCCGTCAGTCTCAGGACTCCCGAAACCTGGGAGAACGAAGGCGGCTTGCACTTCGCTTGGGTCGTGGAGCGGCGCAAACACGCGCCAGGCCTCGATGATCTGCTGAAATGGGCTTATCGGCTCGGTGCGTCGCGCATCGACTTCAAGACCGGCCATCCCGTGACGATCAAGGTCCATGGCACCACGCGTTTCGCCACCCGTGAGTCGCTGGACGATTTCGCAATCGCCGAGATCGTCACCCACATGTATGCGCAGGACGGCATGTCGATGCTCGCGATCTATCATGATCTCGACAGCGCCTACTCGGTCTCGCTCAGCCGGCGCGATACGCTGCGGTTTCGCGTCAACTTCACACCGTGCGAGGTGCTGCGGGGTCAAGGCGTGAACATCGTGATGCGACCGATTCCTTCCCGCCCGCCCAGCCTTGCGTCGCAGACGGTCGAACCGGAAGTGCTCGCCAGCAACGACGTCCGCTCCGGCATGAAGTTCATCGGTGGGGCGACGGGCTCGGGAAAATCGTCTCTGATCTTCGCGCTCGCCGAGGAAAAGGTGATGCGTCCCGATGCCAGTGTCGACATCGCCTCGGGGGAGGCCCCGGTCGAGTTTCTGATGGATTACATCCGGTCCCCGACCGGTTCGAAGATCACCCAGACCGAGATGCGCCCCCCCAACATGACATTTGCCAAGTTCGTGCGCGGCACGATGCGCCGGGAGATGACCGAACTGATCGTTGGGGAATGTCGCGACAGCGAGACCATGGACGCTGCCATTAACTGTGCCATCACCGGCGGAATCCTCGGCACCACGATTCATGCCGACAACGTGCCGCTGATGATCCAGCGCGCCGTGTCGCTGTGTGCCCGTGAAGAGCGGGACAATCTGGTGTCCGCGCTCGCGCAGTCGATGCGCTTCTGCCTCAATCAGCGTCTAGTGCCGCGTAAAGGCGGCGGTCGCATCGCCATCCGCGAGTTTCTGACCTTTCATCAGGATCTGCGCTTCCGGCTGATGCGGAACGATCCGGAGAGCTGGCCGGAATTCGTGACCGATGTTCTGAAAACCGAAGGTCAGACCTACGCGCGGGCCATCGACAGGCTTCTCGATCAGGACCTGATCACCGAGCAGACGGCTCTCGCCGAAAAAAGGAGGGACGACTGATGTGGCGCGCCACTGCCCTGCCCGTTCGCATACTGGTCCTCGACGCGAGGAGCTGCCTGCCGATCCTGCTGGCCGTCGTCGACTGGAGCCTCAAGACGCTCATTTTCAGCCTGATCGCCACCGCCGTTTTCGGCCTGATTTCGTTCTTCGGGCTGACGCTACCGGCCGCGCTGCGCTGGGGCCGTCGTCTGCTTGTTGGTCGGACACGCACCGCCGTGCCGACCTGGAAGCGCCGGAGGTTTTCATGAAGCACGAGATATCCGTGCCGATCGCCGAGATCAGCAAGGCGACGCTGGTCCTCCTCCGCAACATCAACAAGCCGCTGACGATCGAGGATCCGGAAGGCGGTCGCAGGACGGGTATTCCCTGGGAGGAAGCCTGCCTGGCCGAAGCCTATCTTCCGGTCGTTCTCCTCGCGGCGGAAGCCCTGTGGATCGATATCACCGGCACGGGCTTCGACCTCGACATCCGTCAGACCCCCGGCACGACGGTCGGCTACACCCTTCACGCCATCCGGGGAGCAACCTACGCGGTCGTCATGCTGTGCATCATCGACGTCCTGGAGGCGCTCGGTGCCGGACAGGACGAGATGGTGCTCAACGACCTGATCGAAATCTGGGTCAGGGGCCAGTCGAATTACGGCTCCGCACCGGCCGTCGTCGGGGGGGCGTCATGAAAGGGCGCCCCTGCATCGTCGTGGTTGCCCTCCTCGCGCTGCTGGCGTCAGGCCTCTCCGCAGCACGCGCCGCGGACATCGGCAACGCGCAGACCCTCGCACAAGGGATGCGGGTTCGCGCCTGCCTGGATGCGGCCGCACGGAACGCCCATGTCTCCCCGTCGGTCCTGCTCGTGTTGCTCTACGTCGAGGGCGGCCATCCGGGCACCGTGAGCGACAATCGCAATGGCACGGTCGATCTCGGCCCGATGCAGGTCAACTCGACCTGGATCGGCCGTATAGCCGCACGCTGGCGTACGACCCCGCAGCGCACCTATGCCGCGCTACGCGACAGCAGCTGCGCCAATATCGAGGCCGGAAGCTGGATCCTTGGACAAGCGCTTGCCGAGACCCACGGCGATCTCTGGCAGGCGGTGGCCTTCTATCATTCTCATACGCCGCGCTTCGGAGAGGCCTATCTGCGCCGCTTCTACAGGATCGCCACGTCAATGATGGCCCGCGCCCGAACGGAGCAACCTTCATGAGTTCCAGCCGCACCCCGTGGTCGTCGAGCGACGATTACCTGTTCTTCTCCCTGATCGCGATCGTGCTGGGCTCGGTAGCCCTGGCCTACATGGTCTGGACGACATGGCACGTCGAAATCGCTGCCGGTTATATTCGCATGCTCATGGCGCAGGTTCACGCCCTGCACTCGCACGATCCTGCCCTGATCCGTCTGCAGCAGCAGCTGGCGGGTGCATCACGCCGGCCTGACCAGGTGCGCGCGGTGCAGCTCTATTACGGGCTGGCCATCCTGGGACACGCCCTGAGATGGCCGGCCGCAATCCTGATCGCGTTCCTCGGAATCGTCTGTATGGTTCGGGCCGCACCCGGCCGCTTTTCCAGGGCGCTCGATCTGGAAGGGTTGATCGCCGCGCAGGCGCAGATGTTTCCGACGCTGCGTGGCATTGCGCAGCGCAAGCTCAACCGGCTGGTGGCGCCTGCGCCCGGTGCGCCCCGTCCGGCCGATCCGGCACTGAATCTCGCGGAATGGCGTGATCGGTTTGCGATGGACAGCCGCAAGCGGTTCAGCGAACCGGGTGCGATCGCGGCCCTGACATCGCAACTCGGCCGTCACTGGACCGGCCTGGACGCCGCCAGTCCGATCGAGCGCGTTCTGTTCGCCGCATTCCACCTGCATTACCGGCAGGAACGTGCCGAGGCGATGCGCCTGCTCGGCGCACTGTCCGAGAGCCTTGCCCAGAGCGGCCTCGACGGTCCGGAAGGCCCGGCGTCTCCCCTTTCGGTCTCCAGCGAGGTGCTCGCCAGAACGGACGCCGTCCTTCACGGAACCGGAATCCGAGAGTCGATCGACCAGATCTGCGAGCGACATGGCTGGACGGTCACCGCGCTGATGACCCTGCTCAATGAGGCACGTCGACGGTCCGGGGTGCTCGCGCCCCCGGCCTTCGTCATCGTCAAGCTGATCGATCGCCCTCTCTGGTACGCCTTGCACTCACTCGGATTTCCGACCGAGCGCCCCGAAGAGGAAATCCACCCCAACCCGAGAATCGAAGCCGCTGGCGCACGCGCCCACTGGGAAGCGGAGCGCCGCGCGAAACGCCCGCTCTACACGCCTGCGCTCGACGCCGCCCTCCATACCGCCCGCCACGCCTGAACGGCAAAGGAGTTCATCATGACCACCATCACCATCCAACACCCGGGCGCCACGCCCATCACGATCTCTCTCGGTGACGATCTCCGTGACATCTCAACAGGCACGGTGTCGCCGTCCGTGGCTCATCATCGTGTGGACGCGGCACTGGTCACGGCCCCGGACGCACCGCGCGCGACGATCCGCCCCGGCTGGAAGCGACATATTAGGCATTATGCGCCTGGCCTTGCGGTCGGCGTCATTGCAGGGCTGCTGATCGTCAGCACCCGTGGCCCCAGTGTTCCGGATGCGAATGCCCAGCAATTGCCGGCGTATGGCTATGGCACCACGACGCTTCCGCCTCTCTCCGGCGGCCCTGTGCGATCTGTCGGCACGGGCACCGGCATGCCATCGCAGAGCGCCGGGCAGGCGATGGCGCAGGGCCAGATGCTGCAACCCTACGGCACCAGCACATCCGGGGGCTATGGGTCGATCGCCCAGTCCAGCACAACCCAACCACCGCAGGGCAATCAGGGCGGCGCACCGACGGAGAGCGGTGCACCGGTTGACGGGACCACGCCGGTCGACGGCGCGCCCACCCCGTCGAAGAAAGCGCCTGCCGCGAACAAGCCACCCTTCGGACTGGAGCCCTGAGCCATGGTCAAGCGGCAGATCGGCGCGCCATCGTCCGACCAGCAGATC
>Ga0157365_10001323_pt1 | contig 10234 bp, 12 predicted proteins | sample AttsexASBM3_FD_111478 | JGI IMG/M metagenome (GOLD analysis project Ga0157365, IMG submission 111478) | Fungus gardens microbial communities from leaf cutter ant in Ribeirão Preto, State of São Paulo, Brazil - Atta sexdens ASBM3 | ecosystem: Host-associated > Fungi > Mycelium > Unclassified ... | reverse complement strand
TGGGAACGTCAAACCCGACCCAGTCAACCAACACTTGATGCGATTCCTGCTTCCACTTGCCTTTTGCCCTAAATTCGGGCATCAAAGTATCACAATCATAGACTGGAGTTAAAATGCGGGTGACAAGGACCCGGTCGACGAGAGCTTCTGGTGAGGGCTCAAGTGTTGCTTTGTACAACGATGCGCCACCAATGATGAAGGCCCGGTGAATGGGAACTGTGCGTTGGAGTCTGAGAGCATCTTTCAGTGAGCTGACGAGAACAGCCGTCTCCGGAGCAGCGTCTCTAGAGGGTTTGGTTATTGAGAATGCTTGTTGATTGCATAAAAATAAAATGACTATACAATGTGTAACCTGAGTTATTGCTAATAACGATATTAAGACGCTTTGACAAAGGTCTGTACTTGGCTGGGATGCTCTCCCAGGTCTTTCTACCCATGATGACCGCATTCTGAGTACCCTCAGGAGCATTTTGGGTTACATGCATGAAGTACTTCATGTCTTCGTGGATGCACCATGGCAGACGCCCGTTCTTGCCAATTCCATTTGCCGTGGTTGCGGCGACAATGATGGAGAGACGGATCATAGTGGATGTTGAGATGGAGAATTGTATTACATGTTCATTATGGACTTTTAATTCCACTTTTTCCATTCAGATCCGCTAGGCGGCGTCACCTCTACCCTCTTCTTTCCTACATTGCTCCAATCAGTACTTAGTGTTGTGCCTCCACTTTCCGAAAAGCTCTTGACCATCGCACGACGTGTATCCTCGTCTGCATCTGCATAGATCTTTTGGAAAAAACTATTGATCGTACTGTCACCCCCCACATTGGGATCTTCCTCTGTAGTCTTTTCTTTTTCAGAGCTGAGAATGTCATCCGAAATGCCTTCCCAGTTTTTAGTTTTTCTGGGTCGGGAGGTGGATTCGGAGGGTCTGTAAGAGGCATTTGGTAGGGCTATTGAACAGAATTGGGTTAGAAGTCAGGCAAGGCGATGGTGGGCGTTGCTCACGATCAGGAGCATCGCCAATAAGTCCTCCCCACCGACCCAGGACTTGCTTTTTAAGAATGATCTCGACCTTGACCTTTCCAACCGCGAACGAGCTCTTTTCGGGATCAATTTGATCCTTCAAGGGCTGTAGATCAAGAATTATCTCGCCGCGGGTATAATTGAGCTATAGCGCAACGTTATAGAGGATTCAGCCAAGAGTAGGTTATTGAAACACCTTTCGGGGTTGGAATGAGACGTTGATTTGAGCAGGGTCGGCGTTACGATCGAAAACGGAGATGTTGACTTTATCGTCTGTTTCGTAAAATTCATAACTAAGACCTGTCAAGTCTTACTCTGAAGGCGAAGGGACAGCAGAAACACGCACCGGGGAGTCATGTAGAAGTTTGTAGAAGTTGGAGGTCAAGTGTATGACGCTTCGAGTACATTCTATGTTACTCTCCCACGGATCCATGATCAGAAGAACAGAAGCTGTGTGCAACTGTTTGTTTCTATGTCTCTCAATCAACAGCTCCAAGCAAAATACGTGAGAACTTGTGACCCATGACAGAGTTGGGAGTGGTAAACTTGGATACCAGTTTATCCACACGTGACTAGACGGTGTTGCTTTTGATATTCTGGCCCATTGCGACTTCAATGCAGCCATATGAAGACTCGGACACTGACTGCGACGATCTCCGCAGATGCTCTACCACCGACCCCAGCGATCTCCACAGATGTCCTCCCACCAACCCCGATGACTTCCGCAGATGCTCTGTCACTGGCCCCGTCGATCCCCGCAGGTGTTTTGCGACCAATCGCGATGACTCCCGCAGACGCCCTCCCAACGACTTTCTCTTCCCCCCATCCGTCTCCTCGACCGCGACCTCAACACCCTTGCCCTCCCGTGCTGCCTCACCTCTCCCCCTGCAACACCGTATCTATCCTTCCTGGCCCTCTGACACAGATGACGAGCTATTTTCCCCGCTCATCTCGTATAATACTTCCCGCAGCTCTTGGTGGCCTGACCAGCGCGCCACTTGGTGGAATTCCTCTTCCAGACGTCGCTCTCGTAGTTGGCGTGCTACCCGCACTGCAAAGCGCTGGCTGCGCAACCTCGTACGGCATCCTCTCTTTCCTAGTCAGCCTATCACTATCGTATGTGTTCCTCCTTACTTTCTACCTCTCGCCTGATTTTTCATGCAGGTCCTGACCCTTATTCTCCTGTCTCTATTTGCCATCCTGCTAACTCTCCTGCTCATCTACATCCTCAATCCAGACAAAGACCCTTTGCCTTGGCGCGCATACTGTGCCTATCCTTCTATATACAATACTCATCAACCCCCCAACCCTGCTGCATCATATCCTAGTCCGAATTTTCCACCTTCACATGCTTTACCCTTCCCCCCTCCCGATCTTGACAAACTTCCTCCTGCTGGCATTTTCCTAGGCGTCTTTTCTATCGACTCCGCTATCGAACGCCGCCAATGGGTTCGTTCTACATGGGCTAACCACGCTAGGAGTAGAAACGGTGCCGGCGATGGCGACGGCGGCGTTGGAACCTCCCGAACCATTGTCCGGTTCGTACTAGCCCAACCCCGTGGGGATTGGGAGCGCCGCATCCAGCTCGAACAGCAGTGTAGGTGTTCCCCCTCCCAATGTTTGTCAGGGTTGCTGACCGGATACCCACAGTATACAATGATATTATCATTCTGCCAATGTGGGAAAACATGAACGACGGCAAGACACATACTTTTTTCTCTTGGGCTTCAATTAATGCTTGGGTACCTCCTGTTGTGGCCAACTCCACTACCCCGCCACCCAGCTTTACTTATTCAAATTACACTTCTTCCCCACCCGCTCTCGCACCCCATGATCCCCATGCTGCTTGGACCGAAGTTGCTTCTGCCAACCCAAGGAACTGGGTGAGACCGGACTATGTTGTCAAGGTTGATGACGATTCCTTTGTCATGCTAGCAGAACTGGAAGCTCGCCTCCGTCTTGAACTTCACACGTTCCACGATAGTCGTCACACTCCCACTACTTCACGTGGTGTGACAATGATGTTTGATGCCAATGCCCCGACCCAGCTGACCGACAGTGATCCGTTGATATATTGGGGGTATCTTGTGACCAACAAATACCATCAATTTATGGCAGGCGAGCTGTATGCACTAAGCTGGCCTTTGGTAGACTGGGTGGCAAAAGACCCAATGGTCAAAACGATGACCAAGGGTGCTGAGGATAAGCAAACCGCCAAGTGGATGCGAATACATCCTAGGCGTGACGAAATTCGATGGACAAACGAGCGCTGTTGGATTTACGATCATCCCAGGTCTGGCACCGTGTCAGTTTTATCTTTATTCACTTATTGGCTCAGAGCCCTCATTTTTGTCTTAGTTACGCCCATGGTTTCCTCTTCCCTTCCGAGGTAACCCGCGTAAAACGTCAAATACAGGAAGCATATGGTGATAATGCACAGAAAATATTGAGAGACATGTCACAAACTCCTGCGAACGGGAATCCGACTACACCTACGGACTGGGCGCATTCTAGCGTATCAACCTTTAGGGTGAGGTATGCCCCGCCACTTCCTGATCTGTCGATATCACAGAGTCTGGAGGCACTTGTGGAAGGAAGTGATATGTCGCTATTAAAAGAAGGTGCGGTTCACTTGACGCACGCGAGACACTTGGAAACTTACTTGACAGATCCAGGGAGTGCTATGACCCCCGAATATGCGTGGGCGCATCGTGAAGGCCGACGAACCCGGTACGAAGGTAACCGAGTAGGCGGAACCGTTGCAGTACACTTTATCAAAAAACAGATATGGTTCCTGGAGACTGCCATGGCGATGCTGGAGGGAGACGAAAGATCGGAGCATGAAATGTTCGAGGAACGTCAAGTATCTGCAGCTGCACTATCGGGAAGCCCATGGCATCCTGTTGAGCAGCATGCTATCGCCAGATGATGCTGATAGATGGTGATCCTTTCGCCCTTTGTGTTTTTTGATTCTAGATTTTTTGTGTGGTTTGTGTGGAATGGACCCAAAGGCGCATAGTACTTTATTTCTTGACAGTTCTTGAATAATTCTATCCTTGTTTTATTGTCTTTGGACTTTTCAGCTGCCAACTCTTCGCATTTGTAAATATTTATACCTCAATTGTTTCGTCAATCTGCTTGTCCTAGATTACTGCAAAGAAATAAAAATAAACAATCCCTGATACGAATAGAAGATTCTACGACAGCATCACTAGAGAGCATTATCCGAAAAATCATGATATCCATCGAGGCTACTGCCAGGCGTCGCACGTTGCCCATGCAACTCAGTATGAAGTGCTAGAGGGACGGCAGATTGATACCGTGTGGTCACGGCACGCAGAATGACAGGTTCCCAGCGACGGAACCATTCTCCTTCGCGTTGACCTATGAGTTTATGTGGGCCTGAAGGGGTTTGAACAATTCGTGTTTGAGGATGCGGAACCCAATGAGGACGGGGCGAACTCGTAGACGGAAGAGAAGTGATGGATGTAAAAGCGGTCGCGGAAGAGGATATTGTAGGAGACAGTGTGGATGAACCAGCGACAGTATCTTGGTATGAAGGTAAATCACGGTCCTGGGTCGTGGTGGCTGTAGAAGATGGATCCGAAGAAATCCACCGCTTCAAAGCATAAGCACTTCCACAAACTTCCCATTTACCTCCACCACGAGGATGAAATCGCTTAAATAACCAGATGAAGGGGTAGATAAACAAGAGGATCGAGACGAATTTCAACCACTTATTTGACAAGGTTCGTGAAAGTCGATTTGAAGAGCGAATATGGATTTTGGAGTTGATAGGTGTAAAAGAGACTTGGATGTTGCCGTGGTAGGGAGCCAATGCAATTGCGGAACGTATAGCAGATTCCAATTGAGTGAGATCCCAGCCGTAGAGAAGTTTGGTGTAGACGAATTCTTTGAGGAGTTTTGGACTGGAACAGTAGGAATGTGCCCAATGGCGCAGAGTCTTGGAACTGGTGGACGTTGATGGAAGGTCTGCAAAGGCCAGTTTGGTGGAATGAGTTGCCGTCATGGCAGCTGCCTGGGACCATTGGCCATTTGCTAGACCAGGGACGGATGTCCAGGGTGGAATGCCTTTGCGGGTGCGTTGTTTGATCCATTCACTATAATCATTCCGTTCTCGGCGACTTGCTCTTCTGCATTGAGTGGCCGCATGTGAAAGATGATCAGGAGCAAGTAGAGGAAGGCCACCTTCCGGAAGTGAAATCGGACCCCTTGTCGCGGGCGATTCGACTTGGCGGACCATCCTACCACGATATACGGGCTCATTGTCGGCAACAGACCAATGGATAGGCATGGCATTGTCAGTATCATGAGAGGACATTTTCGAATCAGCGAAAGGGGGGGTGGAGGTTTGAGATGAGAAGGGAGGAGTTATATGGATGTAAAAGTCAAAATCGGTTATATTTTCAGTAAAGGATTCTGTGCGATTGGAATGAGAGGAATTGTCAGACGATGTGGCAAAACGATAGTGGGTCTCGGGATGGGTGCCCTGACAGTGAAGGCGATAGGCTGGAGGACACTGGAAGGCTTGATTGAGGAGGAACTGGTACAAAGCATCGGCTGATTTTGAGATGAGTGCTCATGAGGAGTGCTCGGTGCTGGGAACGAGACTTGCCGTGGGCATTGAGGGATTTGTCGTGGGAGACGATATCTCCGTTGTCCAGGTGAATGAGCTGAACGTCATGAGGCACAGGGTCGGGGCCTGGTACAATGATCATGAGTGACAGGGGCAAGCTGGGTACGTGGCGTGGTTGCTTTTGTTCCAACCCGACATGTCTTCCACAATAATCTCACCCTCAATAATACTCTCACCCCCGACAATACTCTTATCCTCAACATCCTCAACATCCTCCACAACCCTCTCATCCTCAACACCCTCAATTACCATCTCACCACCTTCAACCATGTCTACATCCTTCACATCCTCATTCACTATCTCCTCGACCACAGACACCACTACCACTCCCTCATCATCATCATCATCCACCTCAACCTCAACTCTATCAATATCTTCAACCTCAACAACATCAACAACGACTTTGTCAACCTCAACGACGACATCATCAACGACAGCAACCTCAACGACAACCCAGACAACTTCCACCTTAACAACTTCCGATTCTACAACTACCACCTCAACAACCCCCGATTCTACCTCAGCAACAACAACTTCCTCCGACGCTCCTTCAACGTCTTCCACGCCCTCACCTACCCTGAAGCCGGCCTCGTTTTCCAATCCGATCCCAATGTAGGTTTCAAGCTACCTCTTCCACTGTCATCTGAAGCGCCCACTTTCCTAGAACAACTCTCTCGTCTACTCTGTTCATTAGCACAACAGATCACCGGGGTTCTCCCACTAGCACAGCTCCTTCTCAAATCACCTCCACTTTTGTTTCCACAGAAACAGGTGGCTTTGTTTCTACTGTCACTCAGATCATTGCAAACCCCTCCCTTGCCCCCAACAATACACCCTCCAGAGGATCAGGGTGAGTGTTCCCGCCGTTCACGACGCACTGGTGGTTCCTGAATACCCTGTACCATTATCAGCTTCTTTGACAATACTGCTGCCGTTGCTGCCGTTTTTGTTCTCGTGGGTCTAGCGGCAACATCTGTGGCCCTCTGGATTCTCTTTGCTATTCGGCGCCGCCGACGTCAACTCCGCTCCGAAAATGATACCGCGCTCGTGGCTTCCCAGGCGGCCACTACACACCGATCACTGCTTGGAGATGATGATGATCCTCATCAAGCGCGCTTCAGCGCCTCTGCATTGGAAATATCACAACAACGGTCCAGCTCTCGCCTTGCGTCTACATATTTTGGCACACAAGTCCCGTATCATGACGACCCTAATCATCCGGTAGAATCCTTCAACCCATACACCGATTATGGTTATCCTCAATCAACGCCTTCTGGCCCGTCCAAAGATGGCTATGCTCCTGCACGCACGAGTTCACCACCCGCGGCAATCATCAATAATGATCGTAGTCGCAGGCTCAGTACCAGCGGAAGCATGGGAAGTCTTAGCGGCCAAGAGGGGTACATAATGGGCACACACTCCACAACCCCTAGCGGTGCAAGTTACGAGCCGCTGATGGCATCTTATTTCAGGCAATCAAATGGCAGCAACCAGCTTCCCGGCTCACCCCTTCCATCTACTCCCTCTGCAACGCCGATAGCCAAAGCACAACCTCTATCCGATCACTCTTCTCAACCATTACTGGACGATAGAGGGCTTACAGAACCCACAGAACCTACAGAAGCTCATTCAGTCTTTGTTTCGGATGACAGGCTGGATCCTGGGCTGCGACAGCGGCAAAGGGAGGCCGATAGTGCCTCCATGAAAGATTTGAGAGACGAGGAGGACTATTCACGACCAGTACTTGGAGTACGCATTTTTTTCTCAATAAAAGATCTTCCTTTCCTGACAATGGTATAGGTTCGTAACCTACCTTGAATTCAGTTTAATCTGCTGGTGCTGCATTCATATCACTACTGACATTCTTTCATCCAAAAAGTGCACCATCCTTACGCACACTCATGGACTTTCTCGTTTTCCCTTGGACTGTCTTTTTGCGATCACATGGACCTTCCTCCCATTCATCAAGTATGTCGATGTGTGAGACCTTTTCTTGCATGCTTTATATTCCCCAGCATTTGCTTTACTATTCTCATGTCATGGACTTCTTCTGCATCTTTGCTCTTCTATTTCATTCGCTGTATCTACGTCGATCAACGTTCTCATATCGTCCCAACACGACCTGTGATCATGATTGATAACAACTCTAAGCTTTTCGACACTTGGCACAACATAATTGCAAGTACAAGATGCCGCCTTGTCTCCGCAACCAATGGCGTAACAGGAGTCATGATCCGAGTCATGATCCTACCTTTCAACAGGTTTCAAAACTCGGAACAACAAGCTTCTGTTCCTCCAAATACCAAAAGTTCAATCTTCTGGGATTCATCCCTTCTTGGCCAATTGGACAAAGTTGAACCCAGGTGCCTGCAATTCCCATTCCAATCGCGCTTCTGAGTACGTTGAGATGTTCCTTTGCGACAGAAATGAGCACCGTTATCTCATCTTCAAGCGGGTCATGCTCATTGACAGCTTGAATCTCGGGCAGGTAGGCAGGACGCCGGAGAATGACAGATGTATCGCATCCATTTATCCCCGAGCCGGGCCATGGAGTCAAGATCATCTTTGCTAGTTTTGTTTCAAGGTCATGCTCAACAGCGTCGACAGTATCGATGAGACCGTCAGATAACATCGGTTTGTATGATTTGGTAAAGCGAGAGGTGAAAACACCAGGCGGAAAGATTTGTTTGATCCGCCGGAGAGACCCTTCTTCAACAAGTCCAGGTGTATGAGATTTTGGAAATGGGTTTGTGGACGAAAGTAATATTCTCAATATTTCCGGAACTGGTCTAGAGATAGACACAGGGGAAGTCACAGTTTCGCTTTCCTCACCTTTGTCCTCGCTTTCGTCTAAAGTTGTTTTGCTGGTCCTGGATTTGATGGAGACAAAAACATCATCGCTGAAATCCTCAGCTTTACTCTGAATATCACCATCTTCATCATCTGACCACACACTATGCTTCCTTTGCTGATCCCAGTATTTCGAGCACTCAGCACCAAATGGATCACGAAGAAATTTGGCTATAACTGACGTGAGTGGAAGCTCCTGAAGAGCTGTTTCGGCAATACCAAGTGCACATTGGTACTTTCGCTCGTCCTTGGCACCAGGAAAGACTCTATTTTTGAGGATAAACCTGAAGAAAAAGCAGAGAACACGCGGCATGATGTCGAGATTGTGATCCGACCTTTTGAAACGGGTAAGTAAACTCATTCCAACGTGCACATATACAGCGTATTACCACCAGAAACTTTGACCACGGGAATACGAGCTCAAAAAGACTTTGACAGCTTGTTCCGGGTCCTTCAGAAAGTCAATGAGATGCTCTTCTCGACGAAGTTTATCTAGTTCCAAAAGCTGTCTGACAGCTTCGTCACTGTCGACGTTGATTGGTTTCACGTTACAATGTGCATATGGCGGGCGAACAAGACCGCCAGTCCTTCTCTTCGGTTCCCAGACGGGGTCAATGGAGACATGCGCAGCGGTAGATGTCAGTAGTTCAGACTTTTGACCAGTTTCTTCGTCGGAATAGTCTGGAGAGATAAGCTCTGATTCCTCTTTGGGTTTTGGTTTGTCCGTGCGGTTCCATACAGGAGGATAGCCAGTGGCGCCAATAAAGATGCAAAACTATCACACAATAAGATAAAAATAATCTCAAGTCTAACGACTTTCGTACTTGACTCCAGAAATATTTTGGACCTGTCTTTCCATTGCGTTCGGATGGCCAACGTCGAGATCCTCGAAAGCAAGAAAGTGCAGAGTGAATTCTGTCCAATTCACGTTGTTGCCTGGTTGTTGATCAATAATGACAAGTGCTCGATGATCGGGCATTCGCAAAAAAAAAAAAACAGCGTACGGATTGAAAGCAATGGGAACTCGTTTATCGTCCTGTTCTGACCATTCCTCCCACCAACTTCTGCGATCACCCGAATGAGACCTCGGTGGCGCTGGCCGATGGAAAGGCTCTGAATCCCAATTAAAATCAAAATCTGGCTCCTCGTAGATGGGCAAAATTGCAGTAGGTATCCCAACTCCATCAACCTCCTGTCCATTATCATCTTTTTCTACTCTGATACCGTGTTCTTCAAATTCTTTGTAGGGGGTGATTTCAACACCAGGCGGAGTTGGTGGAAATGGTGGAAACGCGATCAAGAGCTCGGCATGAAGAGACATTATTTCGTATCCTCACAGCGTACACTTGCTGAACAAGAATAACAGAGAAGTACCGAGGCCCCGAGAATTCCACATTGTCAAGCGTTGCCTTAAAGGGAAAGTTAACCATAACCAAATGACAATTGGGCTTTGAGCATCCTTTGTGTATGACTTTGAGAGAAAAATCTCTTCATGCATCAATTGCAAGCAGGATAGAGTGAGAAATAAGAAAAGGATAATCCCCAAGTATGGGCGAAAAGGGAGGTGAAAACTCGTTGCAAACGTCTCATTTCAACTATCTTTATTCTAAAGACAACGCAAGTGAAACACTTGATCATCAAGAGGTGAAACCCAAGTTATTAGTGTAGTTCCAACATGGATGACCTATGATTGTTCTTCT
>Ga0157365_10001322_pt1 | contig 10238 bp, 12 predicted proteins | sample AttsexASBM3_FD_111478 | JGI IMG/M metagenome (GOLD analysis project Ga0157365, IMG submission 111478) | Fungus gardens microbial communities from leaf cutter ant in Ribeirão Preto, State of São Paulo, Brazil - Atta sexdens ASBM3 | ecosystem: Host-associated > Fungi > Mycelium > Unclassified ... | reverse complement strand
CTTCTCGCTGATCGACGAGAGGCTCTGCTCCACGAACGAACACTTCTGGCTTTGCACGACATTCGTGAAAAGAAATTACGCCAGACTGCCGCTGCCATGAAGGCAACGACTGTGTTGGAGGAGCTTACCTCCAAAAACCATGGGCCAGAGATATCGAACGTAGTTCTTCAGCCGGAGGATGAAATCACTCGTACGGAACTGTCTACGCGAAGAAAAGCGATTTTGCAGGAATTAGGGGACAAAGCTTTACGCACCGTATGTATATTCAACTGGTCTTGTATGATAAGGTTCAGAACCCATCTTAGACTGCAAATAACTTGCATGGTGTTGCTGCCTCGCTTAGGAAGGATCCAGAAAAGACTTGGGCTAAAAACGCAGCTAATCAATTAAGGCGTCTTATCACTGAACAAGGTAAGGCTCCCTCTATTTCCTTCTTGTCATATAACCCATTCAAAATTGGTTAGAGTTGCTTCATGAGAAACTCGACGCCGATCTCATGTTTATGCGGAAAGTATTCAATCACAGGATCGTCTATTTCAGACAACTTCAAGAAATTTCTGATTCTGTGATTCCAGCAAAATGGGAAGGATCTATAGATGATGTGATCAGGGACGAGGCTGATAGACAAGAGACACTAGATGCGAAGATCAGGGCAGGGCGATCAAAACAGAACTATCTGTCCGATCTTGTGCAGGGTGAGGATGATGATGACGAGGAAATATGTGTCCTATGCAAGTGTGAATTCGTTCGTGGGTTTATCACATCATGGTTTGTTCTTGAATCACGTTCTTGCTTGCTTTGTTCGTTAACTCTTCTCCATAGCGCTCACATCTTTTGCCAGGTAAGGAACGCTGCAGACTACTGTCTCTTCCATCTCATGTATTCGTAGAGCTGTATGCAAGCCTGGATGGCAGAGAGAGATGGGAGGACATGCCCAATATGCAGGTATGTCCATACATTGTGATTAGATTTTCAACGACTACCTCTTGAGTACTATGTAGATCCAAGATCAATAACAACACCTTGCAAAAATTCACTGTCAAATCAAAGCCTGTAATAGAAACCAAGTCAAGGATTCACAATAAGCTAAATGAACCCAGCCCTCAATCCCATCGAGCGATCACTTATAATACCCTTTGTATGACTGTCCATTTTCTGATTGACGCTTAGTATCTGACAATCAGTCTAGGCCCAGAGGTCCTTGAAGCAATACAACAAGTTCAAATCTTGGGTGACTTTGGCAGTAAGATCCAGACCCTTGTTAAGCACCTTTTATACTTGCAAGTCAATGACCCTGGGTCAAAAAGCATCGTGTTCTCAGCTTGGGCAGACTCTCTCCACAGTACGTCTCTTGTCCTGCTCTCTCTGATCTGGACTCCGAATATAATTTTATAGTTGTACATGTTGCTCTGTCTCTCAATGGTATCGCGTTCGCTACTCACTTGGACAATTTGTGGCTCAATCAAGCGTGTCAGGCATCCGGTCTTTGCGCATAGATCAGATTTCAAAAGGAGACAACGCTGCAAAAATATTTAGAAAAGATCCGGGTATTTCTGTGTTGCTCCTTCACGGGTAAGTTAGCCCATTCCTCAAGTTCCATTGAATGTCGAATGACTTGGATGATACAGTGAGCGCGAAAATGCGGGACTTAATTTGACTTGCGCCTCTCGGGTTTTCCTCCTTGAGAGTGTTGTGCGCCACGGATTTGAGCTTCAGGCCATTGCCCGCATTGATCGCCTGGGGCAGTCACGTCCGACTGAAGGTTGGTAGTTCAGGAACGAATTGGGATCAACCATTCATCTCATTCATTCATCCACGATAGTTTATTGTTACTATGCTGAGAACACCGTGGAACGGAACATTCTTGACCTTGCGACACGTCAGGGTACATCGCTGTATACGAAAGAGAATGCGGTTGGTACACTTGACGTATCCAGGTTTGAACTGGATGATTCGCAGAAAGTGATTGACTCTCCAAGGACGAAGAAAAAGGGAGATTTCATCTTTCAGTAAGTTGTATATTCTCCTCTTATTTGTTCGTGTCCTGACAGCTGTTTAGGGTTGATGACATGCTAGCGATTCTGTTCCCCCACATGTACGAGGACATTGGATATCTCGTTTCTGATGAAGCCATAGCCAACGATAGCACTGATATCCACATGGGATCCGGCACTGAAGCGCGATTGAGTGGATCTCATGTTTGACACGCGAATGCTGTTGCTGGACCGTCTTGTATGTAAATTTTACACATCCCAAATTAGAGGTGTGAAAGCCAATAGAGGAGTCACCACTTCTTCACGCCAAGTGCATTTAGGAGTTTCTGTATAATGAATTCAAAGCTTTGCATTGCTGTGTGTCTGCTGAGTGAGACACCGCTGGTTTTTGGAATGGAGAAAAGCCGCAGCTTATAAATAAATGTGCCGCAGCAAAAAGTCACTGCATCTTGTATAGCCATGAGAGTACGAGAGTACTTGAGTTCCACTTCTGGCAATATATACATACTATTTTTGGGCCAAGTAAAGAATTGGCAAAGAATTGGCTCGATGCCGAATAACCAACGTTCAAGTGATAATCTCTCTCGTGAAACCGATAATGATAAAGTATTTCACAGGGTTCAAGTTACCAGGTGCTGAGATACAAAAAACAGTGAGATTCGAGGGGTATTGCAAGTGCTGCGGATAGCAGTGCCTAACGGTGGGTTGTGACCCACGGCACCAAATTAGTCACGCCCAACTAATTTTATAGATGTATAAGATATGCGCCAAATCTCGCCACCTTTTCACCTCCCTCCTTCCCTCTACACCCAGAAAATGCCTGCGTCACCTGCAGTTCCGGGACTCTTTCTATGCTTTTCAGCAATGGTCCTTCTCGTATTCGTATGTATCTGGTGGGCTCCACTGTTTCGGTCTTATCTATCGTCGCCCAACGGCAGGTTTCCGTGTCCTCTCCAACTTGGGAGATGATTTCGTTTTTGGATGTGGGCGTCGGGAGTGGCCAAGTTCATTACGGAGTCTTTGGGTTCACAGGGTCTACTCCAGCTATCGGATACCTGTTTGGGTAAGCCATTTGGTGTTGTACACGTGTCTATTTCTAACGCTTAGGAAAAAAAACAGCGATGATCGACTAGACACAACTCTTCTGCATAACCTGACAAAGACATTGATACTACATCCAGTTGGTCAGTCACTTCATTTCCGACAACTGATACCTCTGTTCTGACGAAATGCAGCCGCCGGACTTTCTGGTATTGCTATGATGTTTGGTGTTTGTGGTTCCGCCTCCCGCACACGGGTTGGTACCGTCTTCATGACTCTTGTTGCTGGCCTTGCTGCTCTGACTGCCCTTGTCGCGTGGGTGATTGATATGGTACTCTTTGGTATTGCACGGAATCATTTTAGGGAACTTGGCATACCAGCACAATATGGTAATGCCAATTGGCTCACGCTTGGTGCACTCGTAGCTCTATTGTTAGGGTTCTGTGCATCAGCATGTGGAGTTTTTGGCAGATATGGAAAACGGAGATGATCTGTATCCTAGATGCTTTCACTTTTGAGAGATTTCATAATTTTGCCTACGACATAACCCTACCTGCATCTGCGGATTGCTGATATATGAACGCTGTATCTTGAATTTTTGTAGTACTATGATGTTGTATAGTATCCTGTACCCTGCCGATACGTCTATAATACTTACGTGATTCCAAGTCTCCCCTCAATGTCAGCATTACTATAGAGGTCTTACAATGGACGCCGTCCGCGACCAGGATTTGCAGGGGTTTTTCGTTTCTTGAACAGGCTTGACGGTTGTTCAAGAGTGCTAGACTCATTAACTTCAGCCTTGACTGTCAATGGGGGATTTTCCTCATATTTTATCACGGTCTCCTTGTCCGTGAGGCCCGAGACTGGTGCATTTTGTGAAGGTTGTTCAGTTGGAGCAACGGTAGTATCCTCTTCCTTGATGGGCTGGATCCACACGACTTTCGCCCAACGTGAAGCCTGTGGCTGCGCCTCCTCAATTGCGGACTGGGTAGACTGACCATTGGTTCCTTCTGTCTCGATGGAAGATGAAGATACGGATGAGTCTTTTCCTTTGAGAGAGATCGCAGTCCATTTAGGAAGATCAGTGCTGGAAGAGCTGGGGATTGGAGCCGTGAGTAAGGGCACTTCAGCTACAGTAGTTTCTTCTTTTTTCTTCAATTTTGTCGGTATAACGCCTGGGTCATAGATGTCTCCTAGTCCCACGGCTGCTGTTTTCTTGCGAAGTTTGAATGCACGACTGTCATCGTCAGGATGCGAATCTGCAGCCCGTTTAGAGGTGGATTCCGTCAAAGAGACAGTATCTGTGCCGTGGGCGCAGTCGGCAGGTTTGACGTCCTTTTCTTCGTCACCGATCCGTGGTTGGGTGTGCGTGGGTTCAACTACCTGCCATTCTCCGACAAGACCCTGAGACTTCCGGATTTGCATTTTCTCCACATCCGGATCTGTATATCCTAGCTGGGCTGCTGTCGAATAATTTGACAATGGATTGGAAGGTTTGGTAGCAGCCTTGCGTGGAGCAGTGGAAGTGGAAGAGGAAGCAACGGGTGTACTACTAGCTTTTGCATGGCCTAGACTAAGATCCTGAGCAAATGCTGCATGGGCTGCCTGGTAATGAGTGAATATTCAAGAGACATATTGAGTAGATGGATGCTGTACCTGCTCTACGCGTGCCATCTCCCGTTTCTCCTCTTCCTGGTCCTTCTTCCTTTTCTCCCCTGTTTTGTAAATTCCTCGTATAAATCGTTCGACATTACCCTTATGCCGAAGACCGTTTTCGTGATGTTGCCTAGAAGGTACATCGTCTGCGATGTAGATTTCGCAGTATTTGCAGAAGTATCTCTTCTTAGAGACCCAATACTCGCTCATAGATAGTGACTTGATATGTCGTCACTCCATTAACAAGTAACGCCCCATGTAACACGTGCAACCCAAGTTCTTGCTGAACACATACACTGAAATTATCTTTCCATCATGACCACATCTTCTCAGAGTAGTAAAAAGCCACAGCGACGTTATTCGTCTGGCAGCCAGGACGCAGTCCTCGCATCTCTCACGAACCGTCAGGATTGGAAGAAAATGAATGAAGATAATCTCTATCCATTTCCTTCAGCGCCGCTCTGCAAACGGGTTGACCAGAATTCTTCACTCGTCGTGTCAGAATCACGGCCTCTGCATATATATGACCGAATTTATCTCAGAGATGGATTAGAATTAGGTGCAGATGCTCACTGGAGGAAAGAATCGGTTCGCAGGAGTCGTTCAACTTCAGTTCCAGATGCACCGACAACTGGCGATATTCCAGACCACCTGAGACTCCGAGCAGCATATCATAGTCCTCCAACTGCATATGCATCTTTGCCAGCAACGCCTACGGAATCGTATGGTAGTAATGATATATCTGTCTACCCAACCGCCCCGCCCACACCTTTACTTGAGCCTCTATCTCCGCCTCCACGACGACGGCATGTATCAGGGGACAGCAATTCATATGAACCACCATCACCTTTTTCGCTATGGGACTATCTCAGAGAGGAAATTCTGGCAACAGACTTTGACTCTCACCAGGAATTGAAGTGGGAACGTGTCAGTAATTTTTTAAACATACCTTTGGCTATAGAAAAGGTATGCCCCTTCGTGAATATGGCTCGCCATGCATGCTCACGGATAATCCCTTAGATCATTGGCTTTGGGTTCGTCCTATGTTTGGATAGCTTTCTTTACACTTTTACCATACTACCCATTCGCTTCTGTCTCGCAATCATTCGCCTTCTAGCTAATCTATTTCGACGATCAGCGCCCCCTCTCCCTCCATCTCAGAAGGCTGATATTCTTCGAGCACTTCTACTTGTCACATCACTGTTTATTTTGAATCCTTTAACGGATGCAAGCAAAATTTATCATACGGTTCGAGGGCAAGACACGATAAAATTATATGTGATCTTCAATGCTCTCGAGGTACGGAGCTTGAGTCTGTGCGGTAGAATTTATCGACTAACCCCAGGCTTCTAGATTGCAGACAGACTTTGTGCTTCCATAGGACAGGATATCCTCGACTGCTTATTCTCCCGCTCAACACTCGAACCTTTATCTCACAGAGTTCCAGTTACTGCCATCACACTTAGACCTTTCTTATATTTTCTCCTTGCTGTTATGTATACTGGTATGTCGCCATGGTTATCCACTTCTTCATCTCAGCTGAAGTTCTCCAAGTTGCACATGCTCTAGTCATGGTCTACCAACTTATTTCCCTCAATGTCGCTGTTAATTCCTACGACCACGCTCTCTTAACGCTTCTGGTATCCAATCAGTTTGTTGAAATCAAGGGGAGCGTTTTCAAAAAGTTTGAAAAAGACAACCTCTTCCAAATAACTTGCGCAGGTAGGGACATAGTCGTGTATCGCTTGGAAATCCTCCTGATCTAGTACTATGTGTCTAGACATTGTTGAACGCTTTACCCTTGCGTTAATGCTCGGAGTTGTTGCTTTTCGGAACCTCATCGAATTAAGCGGATCAGAGTTCGACTTTTCCAGCGGCTTCGTCTTGCCAAAAAGCTTTGGTTGGTTTAGAGGAAACAACGTTCTTTGGACAATTTCTTATGTATGTCTGAAACTTCATTTATAACTCACTTTGATGACCCCTTGTTCATAGCCTGTACTCACAGTGATGTTCTCGGAAATGCTCGTTGACTGGCTAAAGCACGCATTCATCACGAAGTTCAATCATATCAGGCCTTCAGTATATGAGCGCTACACAGATGTCTTGTGTCGTGATCTGGCTAGTGGTAGCGCTGTCGGTAGAAGAGGCGCCAGAAAGGTAGACCGTGATCCAGCCCTTGCTTTATTTTCTGCTCATTGCATAAATAGCATTCGTATGTTGATCAGTCGCCCCTCGTCGCTCGTCGGTTAGGGTTTGCCTCACTACCCCTAGCAGTCTTGGTTATTCTCGTCGGATCCCAGTCTATAAGCCTCATGTTTTCGGACAAAGAGACTCTCTCATTCTCGTTCTGGCGCCTCCTTTCCATATACAATCTTGATTTCAACACGCTCTCCTTGTCTTTTCAGAGCGCTAACGCTGTTGAATATGCTACATTGGGGATCATGACTATTTTGTTTTGGCTCTGGTATGCTCATCCTCATCAATACACTGTTATAGTTCTCACGATTACCCAATCAGCTTTGTGGTCATTAAGACCATACTCGGTGTGAACCTGATTACCTATGCAACACGGCGACAGGCAGGCATGGAAGAACGAAGAGCTGCGGACGCTGTGAACGACTTTGGTAGAGACCCCATTGGGGAAGGAGGCGATGAAAGGGTATATACCATATCTGCCCGTCTGGTATTCTTTGCTGAAGTTTCAGTAGATATACAACAAGAATCTGAAGAAATATGTTGATGATAGTTTGGACGATGCTCCTCGACTTTCAGATATGGGAGAGAACAAGCCAGGACAAGGGTTGAACAAGAAGGAGAGATTGAGGTTGGAGGATCTGACGAGGTATACGATGGTGAAGCGGATTTGGTAAATCATTGTGGAGTAAATTTGGTGTGTCGCGATGAAATATCCAGTCGTGATACAGCTCAACTTTTGAGCTGGTTTCCTTGCAAATGGACGGGCGATGATGTCACATACTATAGTTGAAGGCTCTCCAGGCCCTCCATATGTCAAGTTAAAAAACCTTAGGCTTCAGATATTTAGATACCCACATCCCTTTATATCTAAGTCACCACATTGTTCTGCAGAGTCACAAGCATCGTTCATATGTCCAGCTATAGCCGGATCAGTCTGATTCTGTATATTTTCTTCACAGTATTAGTGGACACAAATGTGCGTGTGTTATTGCCTCTGGCATAAACTCTTGGTGTGGTGTGATCAGCAAGACTCGGGAATAGATCATACCACTCACGCTGCGGCCCGCGTCTTCCTGGGAATTTCAATGCTCCTGCATAAACTCGGAAAGGAACTTATGGCATAACTTAATGGCTGATTCCTGGACCTATGGTACATCAATTATTTCCACTTCCGCTGGGAGATTTTTTGCGCCTTGAGCATGGAAACTGAGCAAAGCATTGACTATTTGTAGTATTCATGAGTCACCGTAATAGCACAACCTACAACCTTGTGGTTGTTGAAGATAATGTGTGTATACTTAACTTACTATCTATAGATCACTTTGTCTCCGCCCCATCATTCCTACTGTATAAAAGGACTCAATCTCTCAAACAATCATGTATTCGTTTTCCTGCCTCTCACATAGAATATACCACCCAAGGCTTACCTAGGTGAGTTTGCCGGTGCAACGATGTACCCTCCTCTCATAGTGGTTTCAATCATCAATCCGATCACACTTCGTAAGTGTGAAAACGGACCCACCTTAAATTAAAAAAATGTGTCGAGTGAATTGATCTAACCCATTTGATCCCCTCGATCCGGAATCGTGTTCGATGTGCAGCTGGTGATGATGGCGGCATATTTGCAGGGGCTAGTGCTATAGTAATGCCAGAACTGTATGGAATCATAATCATAACGGAAGGGTCGGCGACATCAAAAGCGAGAAATGTTACTGTCAGTAACCTAGTGTCATCGAGCGCCCGAGTACATATAAACCTCTACTGATACGTCCAAGATACGTCCAAATTCTCAACGAAATGCCAGTTTCTCAACGGCCGACTCGTTTTATTAGGTGCCTTGCAGTACTCCTCCTCGAAATATCCAGAAATCGTCGCAAGCATCGAAAACCTTCCAGAAATGCTACCAAGGCAAGTACTGCAATGCCGAACAGCTCAAGTAGATGTGCACTTGGCTTATGATCAACCTCGTGTGGCCCATCAGGACTCGGACGCTTCATTGGATGTCGATATCAGGAATCCAGTTGACTCAGTCGAAGTTATATTATGCGACAAAATAAAGATTCAGCTATCGGACGTGGGTTCTCTGAGAGCTCAAAACGCGGAGCAACAAATATCACAGCTCCCCGACGAACTTCTACGTCAAATTTTTATGATGGGTGTCCTTCCACCTCATGCAGCAACCTATCCTGCACTCCTCAGGAAATTCTGTGATACAAAAAGATACTTGGGTCAAGTCTGTTACCGATGGCGAGCGGTTGTGCTCAATTGTCCGGACATGTGGTGCAATGCCGTGGATCTATCTACGGGAATTTGGTGGATCGAAGAGGTCCTGAAGCGCAGTCAGGGTCGACCCCTTACTGTTTTCATGCCACGAGGGACGAAGGAAGAGAACTTTGCCCTTGTTGCACAAACGAACCGAATCCAACGTTTTTTTGCGAATGGGCAACAGCCATACCTTGCGAGTCAGGTCTTGGGCCATCTACGTGACCTTCGTGGTTTAGAGGAACTGCAGCTTGTCACATGCAGCTGCTCTCGTTCCCGTTTGAAAGAGAGCCTCAGAGGCTGGTCGAAAGACACTTCTATGCCCGGATGTCTATCATCGCTTCGTTCTTTGTATCTGACAGGGCCCCCTATCCCTCTTCCGGCACACTTGATGTTAACATTGACTTCCCTGTATGTTGGGCATTCGTGGGGATCTAGAACCTCTTCCGAATGGCTATCCTCCCTATCCAACTTCCCTAATCTCGAGGAGCTGTCTTTGATCAATTGCATTAGACGGGATAATCCCCCATTCCCGTCGTCTGACGTCAAAGATTACGACACTTATCTTTCGTCTCACCTCACTCATTTACCACGACTTCGAGAGCTTGAGCTTAATGGTAGTTATTTTTCATGTGGGGATGTGTTTCAGGGTCTTGTCATCCCTCCAACATGTGTCCTACGGATGGCAACCTACGACACCAGAGTCGGACCTTGCCTTGATGCTGTGGTTGGGTTCCTCAAAGCCGGCTCGTCGCAATACAGAAAGCAATCTCCTTTTTATAACCGGTTGCTTTCTTTTAAAGCTACTTCCACTCAGCTCTATCTGCAGGTTTCCGAGGAAGGCGTAATTAGACTCGATATCCATCTGAAATTTGATGATAGTTATTACAAGGAGCTCGATACAGCGGTACTCACAGTGAAAGAGCTTTTGTCAGCTACTATTCTTCGGTTTCAGTCTCAGGGCGGATTCTCATCTTTAATCTTTTCTCTGGCAAAGTTATTAACGTCGAGCCCGCGATTCAATCATTGGCTTCATCTAGTCAAAATCCCGCTATCTCTACCACAAGAAATCTATGCTCTGCGACT
>Ga0157365_10001320_pt1 | contig 10242 bp, 11 predicted proteins | sample AttsexASBM3_FD_111478 | JGI IMG/M metagenome (GOLD analysis project Ga0157365, IMG submission 111478) | Fungus gardens microbial communities from leaf cutter ant in Ribeirão Preto, State of São Paulo, Brazil - Atta sexdens ASBM3 | ecosystem: Host-associated > Fungi > Mycelium > Unclassified ... | reverse complement strand
CGGGCCTGATACTGGCCGGGTCCACGGTACCATACGCCCTTGGGAAGTGGTTTACCTGTGGCCGGATCGATGCCTGATCTTTCTGATTCGCTCATGCGACGCCCCTGATACCAAAGAGCCATATTTTCCTGATTGGCTCAGGAATGGCTCAAAATCAACACTTTGGTAAATCAGGGTTGTGCTCTTCATCCATAAGAACCCGCAGAAAACTGCGGAAAATCGAATGGCGTCCCATAGGGGAATACAGTATTCAGGCCTTTTCAACAGGTTACGCTGTAAAATAGTTCAAATTTCATTTCGGAAATCAATGGGTTATCGGCCATTTGTAAAACAGCCTCAATCGTTCTTTGGGAGTTTTTTGGCATCTAGACCACTGCTCAAATCCTGGCGCAGGGCAGGGCGGCTTTCAAGCCATTCATCACCCCAATTGCTGAGCGCCATCAGCAACGGACGAAGGGTCTCGCCTTCTGCCGTAAGAGTATACTCAACCCTCGGTGGCACGACCGGAAAGACGGTGCGCGTGATCAAACCATCACACTCAAGCTCGCGTAGCTGTTTCACGACCAGTCTCGGTGATGCACCTTTGGCGAGCCTGCTCAACGCGTTGAAACGCATGGTCCCATCAAGCAGGTGATAAAGGAAAACGCCCTTCCACTTTCCTCCAATCACATCGAGCGTCGCTTCCAGAGAACATCCCGGTATTTTCTCCCAACGCTTGCGCTTTTTCATAGGACCCTGACACTATAAAAATGTATACTGTATTGAAAACTTTAAAGTATTTTCGATTTTGTCATCACATCCTACCTCAGATGTAAGGGAATTTGAAACCTGTCCCGTGACTGAGAAGAGGCAAAGCAATGACGCTTTTCGATCCACTCACCATCCGCAATGTGACGCTACGAAACCGGATTGCGATGTCACCCATGTGCATGCATTCGGCTGCACCAGGCGGCTTCGTGAGTGATTTTCACCTTGTGCATTATGGTGCGCGCGCGCTTGGAGGCGCCGGGCTTATTTTTCCCGAGACGCTGGCCGTCATGGAAAACGGAATGATTGGCCCCGGTGATCTCGGCATTTGGAGTGACGACCATCTCTCTGGGCTCACGCGCCTGGTTGATGTGGTGCATAAAATGGGAGCAAAGGCCGGCGCGCAAATAGGCCATGCCGGCCGCATGCTCGGCTTCGCCGATCAAAGCGCCATAGCACCGTCTGCTATACCCTTTGCGACAGACGCCCGGGTTCCCCATGCCCTGACCGAGGCCGAAATCTGGGCTGTCATCCAGGCATTCGGCGCAGCGGCCAAAAGGGCCGGGCAGGCGGGGTTTGACGTTATCGAGCTTCATACGGCGCATGGCTATCTGCTCAATGAGTTTCTTTCACCCCTGGCAAACAAGCGAGACGATGCCTGGGGTGGTAGCCATGAAAATCGTTATCGCATCGTACGTCTGATTATTGACGAAATTCGCCGTGACTGGAGCGGCCCGCTTTTCGTGCGTATTTCAGCCACCGATTATGCTGATGGCGGCAATACCAGCGATGATTTCCTGATTTATGGCCGCTGGATGAAAGATCAGGGCGTCGATCTGATTGACTGCTCATCGGGGGGCATTGCCCCTGTTAAAGTGCCCAGTTTCCCGGGCTATCAGGTGCCTGCGGCAACAAGACTCAAAACTGAGTTGGGGATCATGACCGGCGCCGTCGGACTGATCGAGACCGGCGATCTCGCCGCCGATATTATCGGCAATAACAGGGCCGATCTCGTGCTGATCGGGCGCGCCATGCTGCGTGATCCGTTCTGGCCGCGCAGCGCGGCAGACCAGCTCCGCCTGTCGATCGAGCCACCAGACCAGTACACGCGCTATGGTGCCTGGTGGCTCGACAACCAGCCTCGTCCTGAACCTGCCCCGATGGAGTCAATGGCCGGCGAATACTGACCAACGCGGGCCGCATCCCTCACGCCACGCTATGCGGCCGCTCGGGCATAAGCTTTTCGAGTTTGGCGAGGTTTTTGGCTTCGATAAGTCTGACGAAATTCTTTATTTTTCCGCCTCTGCGCTCTCTACGCTTATTTCACCCGTACACAGAGTCGGCGAAAAAAAACTCTCTCCCGTTTTTGTGACTGCAATGAAATACAAAATGGATTTGCCGACTTTCTTTTGATAACCGATTTCATTCATATCGAATCTGTCTACAGCGTCCATATATCCATCTATAGTCTTCAGATCATATTTTTTCCTCAAATATGATAGCGTAATACATCCATTGGAAATATCGTTTCTGATACTGAAATTCACTTTTTCTATGGAATTCTTGATATTGAAAGCAAGTATATCCATTTTAATACCATCGCGCGTTATCATCGTGGGCTGCGTACAGCGACCACAATTCCTGACGTTCGGCAGGAACGGGAGGGTAGCCGCCTCCTGCTCCGACAGAGGCAACCGTTGCGTCAGCATGTTCATAAGATCCCAAAACGGCATCGGCAGGGATATCGGACGATCTTGCGCCAAAGCTAACGAAGGCAGGGTAAGCGTAATAAGAAGGGGGAGTAATTTCCCGCGTATTTTCAGCATATGAAAATCTTTATCGTCAGTTCCCAAGATCCCATTCGTTTCACACTTCCCTTCAGAGGGCCACGCAAATTGTTGTCAGAGCCAGATCAGGCGATCGTTTGGCCTTTACCAGATGTTTCCTGTATTACGGTTGTAGAGGTGAACAGTAGATGAGTAATCGCGTTCACTAGCTAATCACCCGACTCGACATAAACTTATATGGCGCTCCCTGTAGGCATCATGGCCTTGTCATTTGGCTTTTTTATTTGCCGCTTCTCCCATTTAGGAACAGCCTCATAGGCCTGACGGGAGAAGCGTTCCCTCACGCCACGTTATGCAACCGTTCCGGCATCAGCTTTTCCAGTCTGGCGAGGCCCTTCGCTGTGATGCGCACCTGTTCTGTCACCTTTTCCGAGCCGTCGGGGCGGGTGACGGTGGTGATCTTGTGGTCCAGATCGCCGTTGGAGGTGTGGGCCTGATAGCCCAGCCAGTGATCGGCGCCGGGACGGCGGTAGATCCAGCCATTATGCGCCAGCCAGTCGAACAAGGCCTTGGGGCGCATATGCAGGTTCTTGGCGGCGGCGGTGATGCACAGACTGCCCTCGGCATTCACCAGCCGGTCATACACTTCCGCCTTGGGCAGGGTTTCCGCCAGGGCGGCTTTCTGCCTTGCCACCGTGGCCTGCAACACGGCCAGAGCGCGGGCGGCAAGGGCCTCGGGCGTTTCCTCCGGGGTGGCCGTCATGTAGCCGCCGGTCTTGCGTATGGCGGGTAGCACTTCCTCGAACACCCAGCGCTCGAAGCGTTCGGCCTCGGGGCGCTTGCTGCGCACGATCAGCCGCAACACGTCGGGCTCTGACAGAACGCGAACATCCTGTGTCCGTCCGAGCGCGTCGACGATGGGGTAGCGTTTCGCGACCCCACTGCAATGCTTGGCCAGCGCATCTGTCGCATTGGCATAGCCCAGCCGCTCGGCAACATCCCTGCCGACAAAGAACGGCTCGCCGCCGATCGTCACCACGCGGATTTCCCTGCCCTCGAAGCTGAGGGGGATAAGCATCTCGTTCATGCGTAGGGGCGTGCGTCTCCGGCACCACCGCGCTTCTGTCGTCGCGAGCCCATCTGAAGGCCTTGCTCGGCGAGGGGCGCGACCTGCTCGCACCCGGTGGATCGGTCCATGCGACGCTGACACGCTTCAAGTCCTCGTATGCCGCTCTCGGCGCAGCCCTTATGGCCCTCGACGCCTGTAGCGCCAGCAATACGAAGGCATTGGCAGGCGCCCGCGATCCCGCATGGCTGGGCACGCTGCAGGCGACCCTGCGAGGCTGGCAGGAAGCGGCCCGGGAACTGCGCGACTGGTGCTCGTGGCGGCGAGCCAGTCATCTGGCAGCACAGCTCGGCCTCACGCCTCTTGTGGAGGCGATCGAGCAAGGTGTGGTCGCGCGCGGGGACGTGGTCGCGGTTTTCGAAGGCAATTATGCGCGCTGGTGGACCATGCATGCGGTGACCGATTCCGCACTGCTGAGCGGGTTCGTCGCGGCGACGCATGAAGGACGAATCATCCGCTTCCGTGAGCTCGACGAGAAGCTGCAGTCGCTCTCCACTCGGCTCATCCGCGCTCAACTGGCGGGACGCATTCCCGGCGAGGCCGCGCGCCAGAACGACCCGGAATACAAGGTTCTCACGCGTGAGATGGCCAAGAAGGCCCGTCATTTGCCTGTGCGCCAGCTCGCAGAGAAGATGCCCGGTGCCTTGCGGACATTGACGCCCTGCCTGATGATGAGTCCCCTTTCGGTGGCGCAGTATTTGCCGACAGGCGCGGAGCCGTTCGATCTTGTGATCTTCGACGAGGCTTCCCAGATCGCGACGTGGGACGCGATCGGCGCGATCGGGCGTGGACGTCAGGTGATCGTCGTCGGCGATCCCAAGCAACTGCCGCCGACGGATTTCTTCGCCTCGGGCAAGGCCGCAGATGACAGCGATCCGTCCGATGAGATGACGGACCTCGATTCCATTCTCGACGAATGTCTTGGGGCCGGCATCCCGGCCATTACCCTTGGATGGCACTATCGGAGCCGCCATGAAAGCCTGATCGCCTTCTCCAATCAGGCCTATTATGGCGGAGATCTCGTGACATTCCCGTCACCTGTGACATCAGATCAGGCCGTATCGTTCCACTACGTGCCTAAGGGGATCTACGAGCCTGGCAAGAACGGCTCGCATACGAACCCTGCCGAAGCCCGGATGGTCGTCGCGAAAGCGCTGCGGATTATGCGCGACGGCCGCAATCGCTCGGTCGGGGTCGTCACGTTCAACGGGGAGCAGCAGAAGCTGATCGTTGATCTCCTGGAAGCCGAGATCCGCAAGGACCCTGCGCTCGAACGCTTCACAGGGGAGGCCGCGCCGGAGCCCCTGCTCGTCAAGAACTTGGAGAACGTTCAAGGTGAAGAGCGCGACGTCATGCTTTTCTCATTGACGTATGGGCCGGACGTTACCGGCAAGATCTCGATGAATTTCGGCCCGCTGAACCGTGATGGCGGCGAGAGGCGTCTCAACGTCGCGATCACGCGCGCTCGGGAGCAACTGATCGTTTTCGGCTCGCTCCGTGGCGATCAGATCGCCGTCGAGCGCACGCAAGCTGTCGGCGTGCGGGATCTCCGGCGCTTCCTCACCTTCGCCGAACGCGGCGCGGCCGCACTGGCCGGAATCCACGAAGGGTCCGTCGGCGGGTTCGACAGCATCTTCGAAGTCGAGGTCGCAACCATGCTTCGGGCTAAGGGGTGGGACATCACGACCCAGGTCGGCGTTTCCGGCTTTCGCGTCGATCTAGGAGTAGTCGATCCCGACCTGCCGGCCACGTTCCTCGCGGGCGTTGAGTGCGACGGCGCAACCTATCACCGCAGCGCCACCGCACGCGATCGCGATCGTCTGCGTCAGGCCGTTCTCGAAAATCTCGGCTGGAACATCATTCGCATATGGTCGACCGACTGGTGGAGCAACGCTTCCCGCGAAGTGGAGCGTGTCGATGGGGCTCTGCGCGTATTTCTCGAGGAGGCGCGCCAGGTACGTGCCGAGCGTGCAAAGCGCGATGCAGCCGAAGCTATAGTCATCCACACCGAACCAGGCGACGTCCCGACGGAGGCCCCCTCGGCGTCGAATGATGTCGAGCCGGTAGAGCAAAAGGAGCCTTCCGCAGAGGTGGAAGCGGGTGTGGAGATCACTGAGCCCCGACTCCTGTATGCGAGTGCGCCCGACGAGTTCATCGCCGCGACGCCGGTTGCCGGACCCGTGGTCGCCGACCCCACGCGGTTCATGAAAGAGGATTATTCGCCGACGCTCGGCGCGCTTATTGTGCAGACGATTGAGGCCGAACGTGTCCTGCGGGAGGATCTGCTCGTCCGAACGGTTTCGCGTGCCCACGGCTTCGGTCGTGCCGGCCGCGAGATTCAGGAGCGCATCCAGCGTGCGGTTCCGGCCTCGGTGCGCCGCACAGAGGAGGATGTCGGGATTTTCCTATGGTCCTCCGCCGTGCCGACCGACGCGCGCATTCCGTTCAATACTTTTTTGCGCGGGGAGAGCTTTGATCCCACTACCATCCCGATGGAAGCGCTGATCGATCTCGCCTCCCGTGCGACCGCCACGCCCTGCTCGGACGACGACGCGATCATCCGCATGCGCGATGCATGCGGCATGTCACGCATGGGCCAGGGCACACGCGCACGTTTTGCTGCCGCGTTAATCCGCGCCCGCGAAATTTAGAGAGGTGAACAGTTTCCGCCTTACTCTGGCACCGGCAGGTAAGGCGGCTTTTGGCACGCTTGCGTTGATGCTCAAAATAGAAACGCGATGCCGCGTGACTGCAGCCGGTAGTAGTAGATCCTTCCGGACCCGTGTTCGCCTAAATCGAACAACGTTGCTGTCTGACCGGGTAAGGTCCTACATGACCGTCTTCGGACAAAAATAGGGCATCCTCGGCTATGGCCTGTGCGATAAGCAGATGATCGAACGGGTCTCGATGATACTGCGGCAGCGCCATCAGGCCCCGGAGATGGGCGGCTTCCACCGCAAGCCACGTCAAGCCGTCTCGCTCGACGGCTTTCAAGATCTGATCAAGATTCCCCTCAAGCTTGCCAATGCGTATTTTCAGCGCAATCTCCCACAGGGACACGACGCTGACCAAGATATCGTGTGCCGGGTCGGCGATCAGCTCCCGCGCCTCCGGCCCCAGGCGGTCACTATCCATAAGCCACCACAATAGGGCGTGCGTATCGAGCAGGACCTTCATAGAGGCTGGTCGAGGCCTTCCAGCATATCAGGCGGCGTCTGGTCGAAATCATCCGCCATGCGCAACTGGGCCCGCAAGGAGCCCGAAACGCGCCTGGCCCGCAGAGGCGGAGCTGGCGGCCGCAATTCCGCGACCACCTCGTCATGAGAGGTGACGAGGATGACCTGTCCCTGACGGACCTGACGAAGATACGTCGTCAGATTGCCGCGAAATTCCCGCACGCCAATTTTCTGCGGTTCGTGATTGCTGGAGTGGACCATGGATGCTCTCCTTTGTGTCATCATATCATGTACACAAACCGCACGCATCTCTTATTGCGCTCTGTCGCTATAGGTCTGTCGCTTCCGAAAGGGCGAGCGCATCTTCCACGTCAACGCCAAGATAACGCACTGTGCTGTCGAGTTTGGGATGGCCAAGAAGGATCTGGATGGCTCGGATATTGCCGGTGCGCTTGTAAATCAGCGCCACTTTGGTGCGCCGTAGGGAGTGCGTGCCGTATTCGCCAGCCGACAGGCCGACCGCAGTGACCCACTCGTCGAGCAAACGCGCGTACTGACGCGTGCTGAGATGCGCCGAAGCGCCCAGACGGCTTGGAAAAACGAAGTCGCTCAGCGCCCCGCCGTGATGGTCGAGCCAGACCTTAAGGCTCTCCCGCGTTGTCTGGGTGATCTCGAACTGAACGGGGCGCCCCGTCTTTTTCTGGACAATCAAAGCCCGATGGCGAACCTGACCGCTGACGACGACGTCGTTGATCTTGAGGGAAACCAGATCGCAGCCGCGCAGCTTGCTGTCGATCGCCAGATCGAACAGGGCGCGGTCGCGGATGCGTTGCTCACGGGCGAGATGAAAGCGGATCGCCCAGACGTGCTTTTCCCTAAGCGGGCGCTTGGCACCGACCAGTCGGCCGGCATTCCAAGCGGGCGCAACGCGGAGCGTGGGTTTGGGAAACGAAGCTGATTTTTCCATGACGGATCTCCAAAAGCTGCGGATTGCAGCATCTGGAGCATGCTGGATTAATGGCCTATCCATGTCTGCTTTTGGGAACCATAGGAAGTGCCAATTACGTCCGCGAAGAGGCGACACCAGACGTTCCCTATATCTGCCGAAACAGACGCAGGCAGGGTCGGTTGACCGGGACAGCGTCCTGGAGCTCGCGCAATCGGATTCCGGCTGAATTCATGCTCCAGGTGGCAGATATGATCGATCGCCTCTAGAGTCATCCGGCACAGAGCGGCTCTCCGTTTACATGACCCAGCCGTAGGAAGGACGACAATCAAACATCGCTCACCTGCAATTCCCTGGTGGCGGCATCCTGAACCGCCTGCGTCAGGCGGATCAGGGTCTTGGCGTGAAGGCGGGCGACGGTCCAGTAAAGCGGCACGCCGATCGTGACGCCCGGCGGTAGTTCGACTAGGCGCCCTGCCGCAAGGTGCTGTCTGACCAGTTGCACTGGATGCATTCCCCAGCCGACCCCGGCCAGCCCAAAGTCAAGGAATCCTTGGGTGGACGGCACCCAATGCACCGTCTTGCCCAGCTCGGTCCCATGGATTTCGCGTAGCCACCGGGCCTGTAGCCCATCGCATCTATCGAAGCGCAAGGACGGCGCAGCGGCCAGCATTTCGACACTGAATCCCTCGCTGAGATGTCGCGCCATGAAAGCTGGGCTGGCGCAGGCGACATATCGCAGCGTGCCGAGTTTGATGGTCCTGCACCCGGGAATGGGGGCAGAATGAGAGCTGACGGCAGCCAAAACCTCGCCTGAACGTAGGCGATTGGCTGTTTGTCCCTCGTCGTCGAGCCGGAGATCGAGTGTTACCGCCGTTTGGTGCGCGAAGTCGGCAGCTGCCCTTACAAACCACGTTGCCATGCTGTCCGCGTTGACGGCGATCGCGACGGTCGCGGTGCTGCCGGATAGGCTACCGTCACGCCCCAGATCCTGTTCCAGCAGGCGCACGCGGTTAACATGATCGCATAGCTTCCGGCCCAGATCGGTGGGGCGGCAAGGCTGCCCACGCTGAATAAGAATCGCACCCAGACGCTCCTCCAGGCCGCGCACACGTTGCGAAACCGCGGAGGGCGTATGGCCAAGAATGGCGGCAGCCCGCTCAAATGTGCCCTCACGAATGACCGCGGCAACAGCCGCGAGCGACGGATAATCCAGCATTATGAAGTGTTGCTTCACCTAGTGAAGAAAAACAAGTTTTCCTGTGAAGTTTATGGCTGCTACCCCCTCGAAAATGATCCCCGTGCTGCTTCCCGTATTCTCCGGTTTCTGCCTGTCGGCCGCGCTCATCATGGCGATCGGCGCGCAAAACCTGTTCGTCCTGCAACAAGGTCTGAGGGGCGAGCATGTCGCCTTGGTCGTCCTGTTTTGCAGCCTCTCCGATGCCTTGCTGATCACAGTCGGCGTCAGTGGCCTCGGAACTTTTCTGGGCGCCGTTCCGGAGATCGGACGGGTTCTGGCGTTCGGCGGTAGTGCGTTTCTGGCATGGTACGGTTTTGCGGCACTGCACCGAATGCGCGCGCCCGGACGCATGATCGCGGACGAGATGCCCCCGGTCCCGCGTGTGCAGGTATTGGCCATGCTGGCGGCCTTCACGTTCCTTAACCCGCATGTATATCTCGATACAGTGCTCCTGATGGGGGCGGCGGGGGCGGCCGAACCGTCCGGACAACGCCCACTCTTCATCGGGGGCGCCGCGTCCGCAAGCGTGGTATGGTTTGCCTCGCTTGGATACGGCGGTCGTCTGCTGCGACCGATCTTCGCGCGCCCGATCGCCTGGCGAATACTCGACGCGATCGTGGGATGCGTCATGCTGACACTGGCAGCATCGCTGATCCTGCGGGCTTTGGCCCCGGACTTGCGTTTGAAATGAGCGTCTCGTGGAGATCGATGCAAGCGATCGATTATGTCTGACGTCCGCTTTGAGAGAGCTCTGTCGGCACGTTAGCGTCCGAAAAGAGGCGGAAGGTGATATCCAAGCTTGAGCGCAACCGTATAGGCAGACAGATGATCTGCGCCGCATCAAAACAATGCCTCTGGGAGAGGGACTTTGGGCCATCCCCTGTCATTTCGCGTCCACCCCCCTACCTCCTATAATGATAAGAAGCGGAAGTAGGTAAATGGCGGGAAACAGCCGTTTTCTGAGATCATCAATCTTATCACTCTAAGCCAAACACGAGCGTGACGTAACGACCATCTTTACATCGTCAATGTAACGCATTACCTTACAGGCATGGAGATTAAGAGTATCAGCCATAAAGGCCTCCGACGCTTTTTTTAGACGGGCAATGCCAAAGGGCTGGTCGGCGATGTAAGCCGGTTACGAAAGATGCTCGCCTTTATCGACGCTGCGGAATCACTCGATGAGCTCACGGTGCCTCCAAATTATAGCCTGCATCCTT
>Ga0157365_10001319_pt1 | contig 10245 bp, 15 predicted proteins | sample AttsexASBM3_FD_111478 | JGI IMG/M metagenome (GOLD analysis project Ga0157365, IMG submission 111478) | Fungus gardens microbial communities from leaf cutter ant in Ribeirão Preto, State of São Paulo, Brazil - Atta sexdens ASBM3 | ecosystem: Host-associated > Fungi > Mycelium > Unclassified ... | reverse complement strand
TTGTTATCGCTCCCCGAATGCCCATAAAATCCGATCAGGAAAGAGAAATAATATGGCCAAGACACCACGGAAGCCCAGTAATTCCAAAGCTAGCAGAGCAGGACGCGATGCTCACAGCAACAATCCCAAAGTGCGAAAAGAAGCTATGGAAGTACTTTCGTTAATTCCTCGCAAAAAGAAGCCGAAATAAGGATTTTTACCTATGCTAAAGATACAGGGGCTCAATGAGCTTCAGCAGAAACTGCGCAACATCTCTCAGCGTGCTCGGGAATTGGATGGCACTCAAACGTTACCGGTGACAGATTTGATCACGTCTGATTTTATCAGATCATATAGCCGATTTAATTCGGCAAATGAGATGTTTGATGCCAGCGGATTTAAAATCGAGTCCAAAGAAGACTTCGAAGCTATCCCGGACGAGGCATGGGATACATTTATAAAAAGCAATACATCCTTCTCAAGCTGGAGGGAAATGTTGGAGCGCGCAGGAGCAGAATGGGCCGCACGAAAAATCGGCCTTTAAATCCTCCTTTCTGAGTTCACATTCATGAACTAAGGGCTTCGCCCTCGCGCCGACAAGGGTTCGCGTCAGCAGGCTGACGCCGCCCGGAGGGGTTTCCCCGGTCTTCCTGCGCTGCGCTCAGTGCAGACGCGGGTGATCCCCCTCCCCTCCGGTCGCCCTTGTCGTTGCTACCCCGCTGCTCGCCGCGAGGCAGAGAAACAGCGGGGGCTGTTCCTCGCGGAACAAAGGGCACAGACCATGACCGGCAATACAAACACGACAACGAACTTCCGTAATCTGATCCTTCACGGCGACAACGTTGCCCTCATGCAGGCGATGCCACACGGGAGCGTGGATTTTATCCTCACCGACCCACCATATCTTGTAAACTACCGGGGCCGGGACGGACGGACGGTGCGCAATGACGATAGTACCGCATGGCTACACCCCGCATTTAACCAGACGCACCGGGTTTTGAAGGGCGGTAGTTTTGCCGTCTCCTTCTATGCTTGGAACCGGATTGACCTGTTCATGGCGGCCTGGAAGATGGCCGGGTTTCGGCCCGTTGGACATATCATCTTCCGCAAATCCTATGCGTCATCTGCCCACTTCGTCCGTTACACCCACGAGGCGGCATACCTGCTGGTTAAGGGTGACGCGAAGCTGCCTCGCCAACCCATCCCGGACGTGATCGACATGCCCTATAGTGGCAACAGGATGCACCCGACGCAAAAGCCTGTCGCAGCGCTGCTGCCCCTCGTTCATGCCTTCTGCCCGGCTGGCGGGCTGGTTCTGGACCCGTTTTGCGGTTCCGGTTCCTCCCTGGTCGCGGCGCAGCATCTTGGCCGTGACTGGCTGGGCATGGAACTGGACAAAACCCACGCCGCCACCGCTTCCCGGCGGCTGGCCTACTGGGGGGAGAGGCAGGCGGCGTAAGCCCCACTTTCCCTCTTTTCGGCCCTGAAACCGTATGCCGATCCTGTCGGATCGGCGGCGGAGACGCACGGCCGATGGCCCGCGCGTGCGGCGCTCGCTGGGCAAGCCCAGCTCGCGACTATCCTTCACATCTACCCGAATATCCCGCCTCACCCCAACTCATTTTTTGCCGCGCCACGAGCGGAAGCGGCCTTGCAGGCCGCCACACTGCCTTTGATAAATGTTTTCCAATAGATCCGGCATCATTTCTCAATATTGACAATGACACGACCGCGAATCCTGCCATCCATCAGGTCGCAAGCCAGGGCCGGAACATCGGCGAGAGGGATTTCGGTCGTCATCGTGCCCAGAAGATGCGGATCGAGCAGTTCGGCCAGACGGTTCCATGCTATTATCCGGCGTTCACGCTGACAGTAGACGCTGTCGATCCCGATCAGCGACACTCCGCGTAGGATGAAAGGCGCCACCGTCGCCGGAAAATCAATGCCGGCCGCCAGACCGCACGCCGTTACCACCCCCCCTGACGCCATGCCCGCGCATAGATTGGCCAGCACTCTTCCGCCCGCGACATCGACGGCCCCTGCCCAGCGCGCCCGCTCCAGAGGCTTGCCCGGTTGCGTGAATCCGTCGCGCGGCAGGATCGAAGCCGCCCCCAGCGCGGTAAGATAAGCACTTTCTTCCGACCGCCCGGTGATCGCCTCGACTGTGTAGCCGAGCCGGGAGAGCAACATCACCGCGATGCTGCCCACACCGCCCGAAGCACCCGAAACCGCGATCGGTCCGGTATCCGGCTGGATGCCTTCACGTTCCAACGCCATGACACAGAGCATGGCGGTGTAACCCGCCGTCCCGATCACCATTGCCTGCCGAGTCGAAAGACCGTCGGGCAGAGGGATCAACCAGTCCGCTTGCACACGCGCGCGACCGGCCAGACCGCCCCAGCGCTTCTCACCCACGCCCCAACCATTCAGCACCACCTGATCACCCGGCGACACGGCGGGATCGGTGGACCGCACAACAGTCCCGGCAAAATCGATCCCCGGAACCATTGGGAATTGCCGGACGATCGGTCCTCGGCCTGTGATCGCCAGCGCGTCCTTGTAGTTCAGGGTGGACCATTCGATCCGCACCGTCACATCGCCATCCGGCAATGCGTCCTCGTCCATCTGACGAATATCGACCCGCTGTTCTCCTGCCTCGTTCTTTTCGATCAGCAGAGCCTGAAATTGCGATGTCATAAACATTTCCCCCGTTAGACCGATTGTCTATAAAATGACCCTCATCATCCGGCACCGGTAATGACGATGCCTACGGGGCCAAGATCAGCCCGATGAACCCGTCTTGAAAGTCCCGAAGCGGCCCGGCACTGCGTTCCAGTCGCGCACGCAGGACGGCTCCTTCCCATCCTGTCCAGAAGAACCGTGCCCAGTCGCGCGCGCGGATGGGATCGACCAGCAGCAGGCACGCCGTCAGCCGGTCTTCCCATCCTCTCAGCACGTCACGGAGCGCCGTCCGATACTCATCCGGCAAGGCCACCAGTTCCTGCCCGAGATTGCCGATAAGGCACCCACGCCGAAACCCATGTCGCTCCATGCCCCGGCAAGCATCCGCGATAAAGTTCCGGAGCCGTTCGACCGGTTCGGTCTTCTCATCCTTCAGCCAGCAATCGAGTTTCGCATTGAAGTAGGCGGCATAAGCGTCGATCAGAACCAGACCGAACGCCTCCTTGCTCGCAAAATAGTAGTAGAACGACCCCTTCGGCACCTGCGCCCGTGTCAACAGCTCCTCAAGACCGGAGGCGACAAAGCCCTTTCCGGTCAGGGCCGCGACGCCCTCCCGGATCAATCTCTGCCGGGTCAGAGAATAGCCGTCATCCGATTTCGGAGGGCGGCCACGGCGCCGTTGCTGAACCATTGAGGGCATGGTGCATTTTATAGACCGAACGTCTTTTAAATGAAGCCCCCTTCTCCGCAGGGACGTTCACATCGTCGTCAACTACCTAACGACGGAGATCGGCTGTTCGTCGCCATGACATGAAACCGCCGGTTTCGGCACATGACCCTCGCCCTTTCCGAAACTGGTATGCGCATCGCCCCAGCGCTTCAGCGCCATGATGACCGGTTCCAGAGTCCGGCCATGCTCGGTCAGGCTGTATTCCACCTTCGGCGGCACTTCGGCATAGACCGTGCGCAGAACGAACCCATCCTGCTCCAACTCACGCAACTGCGCCGTCAGCATGCGTTGAGTGACGTTCGGCAAACGCTTTCGGATGGCGTTGAAGCGCATCGTTCCTTGCAGAAGATGGAAGAGAATCACCCCCTTCCACTTCCCATCGATGAGTTCGAGCGTCGCTTCCACGGCGCAGCCGGGGCTGCAATCAAGTTGCTTGTGACGAATGCGGGGCATGATGGTATCATTTCCGATACTATGGGCGTTATATGTGCGTTCTTGCGAACGCCGAGCATAACGCTTCATCCTCCCTCCATTCAACGATGGAGCGGACATCATGCGTGCTGTTGGTTATCAAGCCCCCCTGCGGATCAACAACCCTGACTCGTTGCAGGATATCGAACTCCCGAAACCCGTGCCGACCGGACACGACCTCCTGGTCGAAGTCCGGGCCGTTTCGGTCAATCCTGTCGATACCAAGGTTCGCTCCAGCGCGACACCCGAACCCGGCCAATGGCGTGTGCTCGGCTGGGACGCTGCGGGCGTCGTGACGGCAACGGGGCCGAAGGTCCGTAATTTCGCGGTCGGCGACGAAGTCTTTTATGCCGGATCGCTGCATCGTCCGGGTACGAATGCCCAGTTCCATCTGGTTGATGAACGGATCGTGGGCCGTAAGCCGAAGTCGCTGGACTGGACGCAGGCCGCCGCACTCCCTCTGACCGCGATCACGGCATGGGAGATGCTGTTCGACCGGCTCGATATCCGGCGACCTGTTCCCGGCACCGCGCCGTCCCTGCTGATCGTCGGCGGCGCGGGTGGCGTCGGCTCGATCGCGATCCAGCTTGCTCGTACGCTGACCGACCTGACAGTCATCGCCACCGCGTCGCGCCCTGAGACACAGGAATGGGTTCGCAGCCTCGGCGCCCATTACGTGATCGACCATCGGAACTCCCTCGCCGGACAGGTAGCTCACCTTCCGACGGGTGCTCCCGGTTTTGTCTTCTCCACGACACAGACGGACCAGCACTTCGCCGATATCGTGGAATTACTGGCGCCGCAGGGACATTTCGGACTGATCGACGACCCGAAGGAACTCAATGCGCTGCCGCTCAAACGCAAGAGCTTGTCGCTGCATTGGGAACTGATGTTCACACGCCCCATGTTCGAAACAGCCGACATGGCCGAACAAGGCAAATTGCTAAACGAGATCGCGGCACTCGTGGACAGTGGGCGCATCCGCACGACGCTGGGCGAGAGTTTCGGCCCGATCAACGCGCACAATTTGCGCCGCGCGCACGCCCTGATCGAGAGCGGGCGGGCGAAGGGGAAAATCGTTCTCACCGGCTTCGGCGAGTAAGGAGGATCGGCATGAACGAGACATCATCGGATCTGGTGCGGCGCTGGTATGCGACCGGCGACACGTCCTTGCTGGATGACGATATCATCTGGTCGGTGCTCGACACGTTTCCTGAGGGTGGTGGTTATGTCGGTCGACATGCCGTCGCAGAGCACTTTTTCCCGGCGGTGAAGGCCCATTTCACCGAATATGTTACGGCGCCGGGGACATTTTTGGCGGATGGCGCCAATGTCGCGACGACCGGACTCTATCGGGTGCGGACGACACTCGGAAAGACGGGTGCGATCGCTTTCGCTCATTTCTGGACGACCCGTAATGGAAAAATCGTGGCGTTCCATCAGGTGGCTGACACCGCAGCATTACGGGATCTCATGGCCGTCCGGGAGACGGAGTCATGAACGTGGATAACGCATATCCACCTAACCCGCAGGGCGGTCGTTTCGATCTCAACGCCATCGCAGCATCGTTTCCAGACACGGCCAACACGATGCTTCTGGACACGTATCTGACGGACTCCGTTTCCCGGAGTATCCGGGTCTTTCGCGTCTATCGCGGTGTACCCGCCCATTATCACACGCAGTGCGACGAGATTCTGCATGTGCTGTCCGGCGAGGGTACGTTCTGGATAGACGACCCGGTCACCGAAGCTGCCTTCGCGCCGGGACAACTTCTTGTCTTCCCCAAACGCGCCATTCATGCCCTGCCGCGTATGCTGCGCGCCCCTGTGGTGTTCCTTGCCATAGATACCCCCCGGCGTGCTCAGGACGACATTACCTTCGTCAATCCTGAAGACGGCACACCAGCCGAATTCATCGCGAAGGTCTGACAGCATGAGCTACCTCAGACCATGGTTTCCATCCATTCCGTCGACGTCGTATTGTCGTTTCGCTCTGATCGCGGCAAGCCTCGTCCTGGGGAATGTCTCGGCGATAGGTGCGGAGACCACCGGCACGCGATCACTTCGTGTCGAGGCGTCAAGCCCGGTTCTGGACTGGAATGCCGTCTCCCTGGCTGCCAATCATATCTTCGTAGGAGGCCCGCGCTGGACCGGCTTTTCCGGCCCCGCGGTAGCGGTGCTTACAAAACGAAACTCGCTTCGCCCTTTCCCAAACTCAGAATGGAACGCCTGGAAACCTGGCCTTGACGCAAAACAACGCTTCGTCAGCATCAACGCCCTTCATATCGACCCCGAGGGCAAACTTTGGGTGGTTGATACAGGGACACCGCAATTTGGTGGGCCACCTGTCGAGGATGGTCCAAAACTGGTCCGTCTCGACCCGGCAACGGGGACAATCCTGCGCATCTATCGGATGGGTCCGGATGTCGCTCCCGCCGGAAGTTATATCGACGACATCCGCTTCAACGGACCGCATGCCTATCTCACCGACGCCGGAAAGGGTGCCATTCTGGTGCTCGATATCACCACGGGCGCCGTTCGTCGCGTTCTCGACGCCTCCCCGGCCACGCATGCACGCCCTGATCGACCGATTCTCATTGACGGCGAAGTCGTCAGAAACGCCAATGGAATCCCGCTTCTGGTCAATGCCGATCCACTCGAAGTCAGTCCGGACGGGAAATACCTGTATTTCGGGCCGCTCGAAGGTCCGTGGTCGAAGGTACCAACCTCGCTTCTGGACGATCCCACGATATCGCCCGCGACGCTTGCCGCATCCGTGACCCCTTGGGCCGATCTCCCTCCGATCGGAGGCAGTGCGATGGATAAGCGCGGGAATCTCTATTTCATCGCCCTGAAAGACGAGACTGTTTACCGGCGTGATCCGGCAGGAAAGATCATGTCGCTCGTCTCGGATCGCCGCCTGCACTGGGCAGACGCGCCGTTCCTCGCGCGCGATGGGCGACTATGGCTCCCCGTCGCCCAACTCGATCGACTGGCGCGGTTCAACCACGGGGTGACGCATGTCCAGCGACCATTCCTTCTTTTCTCCGTAAATGCCCAGCCATAAATGAACCTGTCTTATGCAAGCAACAATTTACGCAAACCAAAAATTTTATGTGACGCACATCACGCCGTTTCGTGATGCATCCGTCGCACTATACAAACAGGAATCCCGCCAAGGATCATGATCTGTCCCCACCTCCCACGGAGCCCGCGAAGACAGGAGATCGCCCGTCATGTCGATCGACATCTGGCATTCGGAGCCCGATCTGCGGGCACTCGACCGTCTGGACGAGGCCGGGCTGGCCGGAGCCTTTATGCGCCGTTGGGACAGCTATCGCGACGACTACCGCGAGACCGTCCACCTCACGGGAGACAGCGTAGTGCGGGCTGGAAAACAGTGGAGCCGTTTCTGCGAACGATGGAGGCTGCGTTTTCCCGCATGATCCCGATACCCCCATCACCCGTCTTCCCGTTATCTGGAAACCCAACGCCACCAGCGGCATCATCACACTGATACCAGCGTTCGATCCCTTCGCGCCGCCCGCCCTGCCCGAATTTTCCGCACTGGGAGAGGTGGTCTTCGAGAAAACCGACGCAATGGGCCATGTCATCGTCCTGACCACTCAGGAGGCGACATTCTCCCTCTCCCTGCACGGCGGCACCGCCGCCATCATCCGCCCCGCACTACATATTCCCCTTGATCCGCTGTTCCGACGCCGGACGAACGAAGCCATGCGCTTTTCCTCGGTGGCGCTCGGCTTCTCGCTCCCGACACGTCATCCCAGACGCATCACCCAGACCCGCCATCGCTGGCTCCTTCTCCGCCTCCACGCCTACGATCTCCGTCGGGCCGGAGCCAGCCAGCGCCAGATCGCGTCCCTCCTGCTCGATCCCGCCGCCATGACCATGCCCGATGGGGTCTGGGGCGATTCCGCCCTCCGCGCCATGGCCCGCGCTCTGCGTGACGAGGGAAGCGCCCTCGTTCACGGCGGATATGTGACCCTGCTCGACGGAGTCTGACGCCCGTTCCCTATACGCCCCATTACGCCTGCCTGCGCCAAAGAGGGGGAGAAATCCGCACACGTCATTTCCTCCACTCCCTGACGGCATTTTTCCCGACAGCCTCCCGAAAGCGCCACCGCTTCACGCCCTGAAGCACGAAGCGCCGACAGGAGGTTTCCATGATCAACGACAAACCGGTGTCACCACCCCCGCTGACGCTACCACCGCCGCGCCCGATGCCCGCGCGCTTCCTGCGCGACTACCTGCGCACCACCGAGGTCGCAGAACTGCTCGGCCTCTCGCCCCGCACCCTGGAGAAATACCGCTGCGTCGGCGAAGGTCCGGCCTTCCTCAAACTCGGCCAGCGTGTCCTCTATGCCCGCTCCGACGTGGAAGCCTGGCTCCAGGCCCATCGCTGCGCCCATACCTCCGATGATACCTACACGTCCGTCATCGACGCGCGGCGCGCCCGGAGGCGGGAACCATGACCGGCATGGACGCCTCTGACGCAGCTGCCCTCGGCCTGACCACGGTCGAACTGACCTATATCGAGAAGCGCGTCGAACACTGGATCAGGTTTGGTCAGCCGGTCTCAGACAAGGTGCTGGACAAGCGCCGCCGTCTGCTCGCCTTCACGCCGGGCAGCGTGTTCGGCTTCATCCGCTGGACCGCCAACGATTACGGGACCGTCGTCTCCTGTTTCGACATCGTGCGCGTCGTAGAACCGGGTGCCGCCTTCCAGACTGTGCCTTTCGTGCGCCCTGGCGGCGAATTGCTGCTCGACGTGTCCGGCTGGCCGAAGGTGCGCCGCGTGCTGGAAGAGATCGACGCCATCGAGGAACTGGGGCTGCACCCCGCCGACATCTGCCCCGATCACTGGCGCATCCTGAACGGTCGCATCGCCGCCAATGTAGCCTCCCGCCCCTATACGCGCGCCATGCACAAGGCATGGCTGGCGCGCAGGAGGCTACTGTCATGACCCGGCGCGCCTGGTTCTTTGGCACGTATTTCATCGTGCTGGCGGTTGGCGTGTCCACCGTCATCGATGTCGCGCCCCGACTGCTCTGGAACGAGACGGCCAGCGTGCCGGTCGGGCTGTATCGGGTGCGTCCCGGCAGCGCGCTGCATGTCGGGGACATCGCCGCCCTGCGTCTGCCCGACCGGCTGGCGCTGTTGCTGGCAAAGCGGGGCTATCTGCCGTTCGGCGTTCCGCTGCTGAAACCGGTAGCGGCATTGCCGGGACAGGCGGTGTGTCGCACGAAAAGCGCCATCAGCATCGACGGCGCACATGCTGGCGACGCGCTCGACAGCGACCACCGAGGACGCCCGCTGCCCGTCTGGCAGGGCTGTCATCGTCTCGTGTCCGGCGAGGTTTTCGTCATGAACCCGGCGGAGCCGCGCAGCCTCGACGGACGGTATTTCGGCCCTCTTCCAGCAAGCGCCGTGATCGGTCGCGCGGTTCCGCTGTGGCTTCCATCCCCTCATATCAATGGAGATCGGTCATGATCCATCTTGGCACGTTTACGCATACGACCAACGGGTTTTTCGGGCAGATCACATCCTTTCTCATGGCCGACGATCTCTCCATCGTTCCGAACGAGAACCGCGCATCGGAAAACGCCCCCGATTATCGTGTCCTGCGGGGTCTGGAGGATGAGGCCGCGCAGGTTGGCTGCGCCTGGGTGCGACAGAATGAGCGTATCGGCCTGTGGCTTGCCGTGCTGATCGACGACCCGCTGTTTGCTTCTCCATTGCGTGCCCGGCTGATGCCCGAGCGTGATGGTTCCGACAGTTTCCGGCTGGTCTGGAACCGTCCCGATCCGCGTCATGCCTCACGTTAAAAACGCGCTCGGTCTGCTGGCAGTTTGCAGCGGGATGGCAATGCCCGTGCAGACTGCCAGCGCCGCGCCGTTCGAGACCTACGTCACCGAGGCCGCGACACGGATGAAGATTCCTTCCGCATGGATTGCTGCCGTGATGCAGGCCGAAAGTCAGGGTGATGTCCGCGCGGCATCACCTAAGGGGGCGACGGGGCTCATGCAGATCATGCCGGATACATGGCGGGAGCTTCGCGCGGCGCTGAATCTCGGGGCTGATCCCTATGATCCGCACGACAACATTACGGCGGGTGCGGCCTATCTTCGGTGGCTGCATGACCGCTACGGCGATGCGGGTTTTCTGGCTGCCTATAATGCCGGTCCCGGACGCTATGAACAGCTTCTGACAGCAGGAAAAGTGCTGCCCGACGAGACGCAGAAATACGTCACGAGAGTCGTCCGACTGCTGCATGAAGTGTCAATCGGCAGTGTAATTTCCAACACTGGAAGAAGCACGAATTCTGTTTCCCGATTGCCCGATAATACACCATCCGGGAGTCCG
>Ga0157365_10001318_pt1 | contig 10245 bp, 10 predicted proteins | sample AttsexASBM3_FD_111478 | JGI IMG/M metagenome (GOLD analysis project Ga0157365, IMG submission 111478) | Fungus gardens microbial communities from leaf cutter ant in Ribeirão Preto, State of São Paulo, Brazil - Atta sexdens ASBM3 | ecosystem: Host-associated > Fungi > Mycelium > Unclassified ... | reverse complement strand
TTCTATGAAGGGTGCCAAAAGCCTCGGAAAGCTGCCGAAATCCCGTGGGTTGAGACTGGAGATATGTCGCGATCTGCACAAACGACAATTCAAGTTCAATGTCTAGCTCCATGAACAAGTTGGTACATGCCTCGTGATAGATGTGCTTTGGCGTCAGACTCTGCACGGTCATGTAATCAATCAGATAATTGACTTCAACGGTGTTTTCATCGAAGCATTCAAAGAAGCGAGGGCTTTCAATTAAATCATCCAGTTTTCCCAGGTCATGCGGCTGTTGAGCAAGAAGGGGTACAGCAGCACAGCGACCTTGGACATGGATGCCGCAGAAGGACACCAGACACATGTCACATTTCGTCGTTGAGGGTGCTTGAAGCGCTAACATGATTTCGCTAGATTCCTCATGAAGCCAACTATGATATGAAAAAAAGCATAAAATTTTTCCTTACCAATTTCCACAGTATCCATGACCGGGTGGTAAACCATCGTCAAGCGGCAAGGCATGATCAGGGTCAAGGTGAGGGTCAGGAATAGGTTGCGGACAAACCCAGCCAAAGGGATTTCCCCGTGAACAGTGGGGACATGGCTGAAAAAATTCAGTATCAGGGAGGATATTAGGCTCTGGAGACGGCTCCCGGGGAGCTGGTAACTAGGATACGATGAACATGAGAACTATTGTTCAAGTTGGAAGAACTAACGCGCAAATTGCTGCCTGAATATATCTCATCGGCTTGCTGGCATTCCCGTTCGCTTCGAGCCTTGTGTGGCGCAGCACGTAGGAAAGCGTCGATCGTCCCCTGCAGAGCACGAAAGGGTGTGACGATCGTTGATACACTCCGACACGATGGGCAATTTGTTCCATTGTTCTATAGCGGATTGAGTCAATACTCTTACTGGAGAAGTTCCGGCAAGTCATGTTGACGTGATTCATTCAATTGACAAGAGCTGGGAAGATGGTCTGGGCATGCAAAGTAGACACAATACTCACACGGATCCAAAGGACGCAGCAGCTGGAAAGGATTTCACATATTCAATCTTACCATGAAAGGGGCGGACCCACCTTCCACAAAAGAAATGCTGACATGGCATCACAAGGACAGGTTTGTAGACGAGGGCAGAACAGCAACCACATTGAAGTTCCTCTTCAATTGCCTCGATGAGCCAAGAAGCCTGCGGAAGACCTTGCTTGTTCTGCTGGTCCCTGATATCTTCCTTGAGCCTCTTTCGACTGCCTTCATCTGACGGTTCTTCTAATGGCGATTGCGCCCTGCGCTTTAGGTTCATGCTGGAAGAAGGGGAAATAGACAGTGGTGGTGATGTGTGATATAAACTTGGTGCAGCAATGTATGGCAGCTCCCCCGAGTCCATGGAGGGGATATACGAGCAATAGGTAAGAGAAACAAGACAACTGCAGTAAATAGTCCTCAGAGCCAAGTCAGAATGGTGTTAATTTATAGCAGACCTCGGAGTGGACTCATGCTTCCTGTTTTGGCAACACTTGAACCACGCAGCATAAAGACAAAAAATTTGACTACTTAAACAGAGATCCGATAAGAATATTATACAACTCAAGTACAGGATTGGAATCGCACAGGAAGATAGATACTGCAAAATGACTTTCGGGGTCAAAGGTTAATCACATCAAACTTTCGCGAGATAACGGAGTGGGCAGAGAGAAATTAGGAGGAGTGGGCAGAGAGAAATCAGGGGGAGGGGGTAGACCAACACCTGCGAAACTACAAGCGTTGGTGAGTCGTTTGCGGAGTACGTTGTATCGATGACGTTGTTCTGTTACACGAAACCCATTAGCTACGAATAAGGAGACACCATCAACTTACCTGGACAAGGCCAAAGTGCTGAGAGACTAAATTTCGTCATGTCAATGTGAGTCGCTCCCAAAGACAGAGTCAACGCCTACTAGTCAATTGCAGGCAGAAGCGCTTTGCAGACATCAAGCGCGATCAATAAAGAATTATCGCATTCCCATAATGTGAGAGATCTCGATATCTGGCCCATGAACCAAAACACGAAGAAAGGACGTCTTGCAAGAAGATTGTTGGCATTTCCGGTGATCAGGTGCAGGCCTTGCATAAAACGCTCCGCCACTGTGGCTTGATGTCGAACTGTGATCGCATGAACGGCTATAATCATAAGAGCCTCTGCATAAACGAGACTTACGCCATTCTTCAGCCTTGTGCCGATGGAACGAGCCGTTGATGTTTCTATGGAAAGGCTGTCAGGGGATATCAAAATTGATTTTGTATCACTCTTACGCGGTGACGAGAGGAATGTACCTCTGGAACTCATACGACATACTCATACGAATGCTGTAGTGGTTAGTTCACGCCCACAAACATTAGTGATACCATGCTTACTTGAAAATGTACTCCCGAGCCTGGTAGATAGAAGCACGTTCGATTGCGCAGGTGTGTTTGCTTAGTGCTGCTTCAAGCGCATCCGCTTCAAGCCAAGCCTTTGTGGCGAACTGCGCTTTGATAGCAACGCTGGCAGTAAGGTCCGTTCTCATACGTATACAGGCGTGCCATAACAAATAACACTGGTCTTGCAACGCCCATACAGTATCCTTAGACGAAGTTGACAAGGAAGGTGAGCTCGCGATTGACTCGCCAGAGAACAGTAAGGCATACTGTAATCTTTGTGAATGTCAGATTCAAAGGAGAAAAGGACTACTTACGTTGGCAGGATCGGCAATAAACAAATTCGGAGCATGAATTCGATTAGCTGTAGTGTACGATATGTGACCGGCAGCGGTAACCATAGCACTCCAACATAGCCGACGAATGCTCTCCTTGCGGATGTCACTGTCAGACCATGCATTGTTCCAAGCAGGCGTCAGTGCCCACATCGGTGCATGTTCACTTGCGGAAGGCCAGTTTTTCCCGAGCGTGAGCCTCCTACATGAGCAACCCACCTCGGTGACGGGATGCTGGTTAGAAGGGGAGTACGTCTGAAAAGAATCTATCTGGTGTGGAATTGGTTGAGATTTGTGAAGTGGCTGATAACCAAACCAAGACATTTCTTGATTTCGGGAGACAACTGGAACAGCACCCGGAAGAAACATTGTTGCATTGGGGTTATCGGCGTCTACAAGCGTCAACGATAGGGTGCGAATGATAGAATCAAGCATGACCAGAGCTGAGACACAACGCTCAGAGGAATGCCAGGGATGTGCACAAACTTCAAAAAGGGCAAGTAACTAGACAACCGGTCAAATTTCCGGAACTATTGTAAGAAACTGGACGCACCCAGGCCGCTTGTGCAAGTGTTTCATCCAGCCATCCTGCGTTGACACTGGCCTCTAGAGCGCTCTGTGCTTCATCTCTGAAGCGCAATGCGCGTTCCCTTCCCGTATGTCCAATACCTACCTCTGAACTCTGCCAAAAAGTGGACATTGCAAGGAGAGCAAGAACCAAAGAAGGCTGCATTTCCTTCCTCCGTGTAGGCTCAAAAAAATTTCCAAAAAATGTCGGCAAGTGAAAGAACGAAAACCAGTAATTGGAAGCTTTGAAAACAAAACGAAGGTCCGACGTAATGGCTTGTGCGGCTATTTCCCTTTGACCCGGCGGCAAAGACGGAACTCTCGCCGAGTCGGATGACATGTAAAGGAAGAGCAGAGACTCCCACCACATATCACGGGCAAATGACATGGGTGGTTGAGAAACCATCTCTAGGACGCCTTCCGCTCTCTTGTTTTCATCCTCGTCCAGCTCGCTGATATAGTCGTAACCTGTGAGCTGTGGAGGGCCAAAGGGAAAAGTATCAAATTTTGACAAATTGCCATCATGCGGAGGAAACTAGAAGCTGTCAACAATTCAAACATTATAGCATAGATAGGTCACTTACCTTGGGAAAATCAAAGAGGTTTAACACACTCACCGGACTAAGATGGGATGGTCTTCCATAACTAACATGATGGGGTTGAGGCTGACTTTTTTGAGAGATATCATACAAGGAGTCGACGTCAGTTATAACTGCGGGCGGGATTGCAAGCAAGTATGATGAGTCAATCACGGTTTCGTCTGATGGGAGAGAAGTGGTTGGAAGCGGGTCATGATGATAACTAGTGGCATTTGGGTTGTCTGGGAGAGCACCTCGGGTTCGACACCGACGTCTATTTTCGAGAAACGAGTTATTCAATTGATTTCTTACTTCTCGAGCCATTCGTTGACGAGCGCCGGGCGTTTTATCTGGCCCACGTCGCTTAGGCACCGGATCATAACTGCACTCGTTCTTGTTAGTTCGAAGGCCGCAATTGTGACAAACGGGTTTGGCACCATCGCAACGGATCTTTCTGGTTCGACTTATGCCGAAGCGGTGTCAACGCTAATTTCATCAAAAGAGGGACAGATTACTCACCATTGCAGGCAAGCTACATAAACCCTGGCCCTTTGCCTCCCTTGAGTGGTCGGAGGCTGACCGGGAGCAAGCTCGATATGAGGTCTTTCTCTGCTTTTTTTGGATTTCGAAAGATTTGAAATGGATGATTCGGGAGGTGTGGCTGTATTTTTGCTGATCCCGGGCTCGGTTGAAGCACTTGAGAGGCTGGAAACTGCAGATGTAGATTCTCCGGGTGACAGTGGAGACAGACACTCGCTCGCCAAGATACCTGCCCCTGCAGAGAGTACAGGAGGCGCAAGGTCCCCTAAGCCTTGTTTATAAAATATGCTCGATGGAGACAATTCTGGCCTTGGCGCGTTTTGGGAACTATTCTCGACTGTATAGTCGACACTGTATTTGGAAGGTTTGTGATTTGAATCAGGGAGAACATGAATTGCAGAACATGAGAAGTCCTTCAAAGGACCGTCCCAAGGGGAAATAAGACTATTCTGCATGGGCAAAACGTGGGCCGTGGGTTCTTGGAGGAGATTTGACTCAGGATGAGAACAGGTCCTTGGCCCGGTATTAGTATACATAAGCAAGAACCGATCTTAATATCAATACGCCAGTAGGAATGAAATTAGTGAAAACATGAATGTCAAATGTTAAGGCGGTGTCATCACCTGATCAGCTTAACCTAAACTAATTTTCAAAATCAATTTGACTTAGTAACCCCTCCATTGATTCGCAATTGATTTATCCCACAAAATAAGGATCAGTATTTTGGACTTCTGATGGACAGAGAAAAAGAACGTCAGAGAGATAGGGGGCAGTATGACAGAGAAAAGGAACGTCGGAGAGATAGGAGGCAGTATGAAAAAGAACGACAAAGAGATAGGGGTCAGTATGACAGAGAAAAGGAACAACGAAGAGATAGAGAACGGTATGACAGAGAAGAGGAACGATGGAGAGATAGAGGATGGTACGATAGAGAACGGGGAGGAAGACATGAAGATCAGTTGCTGCGAGATTATCATCGGTCGGCTTCGCCAAGAGGGCGTTCCTTGAGGCCTCGGTCTTCCTCTGGGTCCTGTCCTCCCAAACTTGAGAAGGGCAAACCTAACTTTTCTCAATCTGGACTACTTGCCGCAGAAACCAATACTGTGAAGGCAGCAGATGGGACGAGTACTGTTTTGAAATACAATGAACCCCCAGAAGCACGAAAGCCCACCTTGAGCTGGAGGCTTTATGTTTTCAAAGACAGTGAACAAACGGGTAAGCCTCAAATTGAACCGCTAATTAAATCTCATTCTCCACTAGAACTTCTTCATATCCAACGACAAAGTGCATATCTGATTGGACGTGATCGGCTTGTCTCTGACATTACTGTGGACCATCCTTCTTGCTCGAAACAACATGCAGCCATACAGTGTAGGCCTTGAGCATCAGTTATGAGTGACCTATCTAAAGGCCTTTAAGATAGATACATCCAAGAGAAGGGTGAATCAAAAGGTGTTGTGAAGTGAATATCATGATCGTCTGGAAGCAATGCCTTTCCTCACAGTACACTGTTCCAGGCCATTTATCATAGATTTGGAGTCAACCAATGGTACCTTGGTCAATGATGAGAAGGTACCGGCAGCTCGCTTCTATGAGCTCAGGGCTGGAGATGGTTAGTTATTGCTGGCGTTTCAATCATGCGATAAGACTGATCTTTTCCTCTCAGTGATCAAGTTCGGTCTCTCGAACCGAGAATATGTCTTATTGAATGAGGAAGTTACTTCATAATACTTACATTTTCACTGTGCCCCTTAGAAATGCATCACTCATGAACTCGTTTGCACGATAAGTCTCGCTGATTGGTCAATGGTGTGTCGCGTGTCTCTAAAATGCACTAAAGCTAGCTTTGTTCTCCCAACGAAGGCATGTATGTCACGGTCATAACCATGTGGAAAGGTCTAATCGGGGCAGATTTGCCTCCTTGTTTTCACCTGGCACCGTCACAGGGCTTAGGGCGCCTGTGGATCACTACTATAGTGCGTCATCGCTGAACTTGTAATTGATTGTTGTTCTCAATCAGCCGAACAAAGCATGATTGCTTATTGCTAGGATAAATTTTCCACGAACAAGGACCACTCAGGACAATTGATGATTTGTAGGTTTTGGTCCTGATTGTGATTTTAAGGACAATAAAGCATCTCGTCAATTAACGTATCCAACAAATGTAAGTACCATAACGACGTTTTTCTTGCCGAATCGGCGCGTAAATGTACCAATGCCGGCTGAGGCAACCACCTACCGGATTTGGTTGGCAACGAGGCAACAATAGACAAGGGTATGTAGCACCTTTGCGGGTCATAGGTTCCAGAGCTATACGCTCTTTGGTCCGAAAATCACCAAGCCTTCTGTCATTGGAAACGACCTACTATATAAAACCAGAAAATGAGATCGAAAGAAACCACCCTCTTCGACTTGATTTATCCATCACTATGGTTTCATACGAGTCTCTCGATCTTCTCCAACTTCAACTCTACCCTGCCTTGGATTACGACATCGATGCCCGCATAGCACAATACGCTAACATCTTTGGGAAAGGATTCCCCGAAGATGACCATCCTATTGAGATGATCCTTGCGGCAACTTGTGGCTTTAGCTCCTCCAATACCTCGGACTCGAGTAGAAGTCCTTCGATTGGTCAAGACCGCGTCAAAGCAGAATCATCAGTTGCTGAGACATTATCCCCACCTTCGATGCAAGATCATGAAAGAATCAGGTATAAGATCAGCGTTAACGCATCTCTTAAAGTTTATATCTGATATTCTTGCAGATCCTCCAATGAATCACATACTGTTTCACACCCCATACCTCCTAGTTGTACAACCACCCATCAATCGGCGATTTCTTTGGGCACACTCTCAACTTCAGATCATGAAGCCTTGGAACCGGAATTACCGATTAGCCGAAAAAGGACACGGAAATATAGAATTTCCCGAAAAGATCAGGATGCAGGTAGTGAAAGTGATCAAGATAGCGATGATGATTACGTTCCAACCCCACGTTCTTCTGGCCCTAAACGCCGGCGTATATCATCTCGTCTCCCTGCTCATCGCCCTTCTCCCCGGAATACGATTAAATCCTCATCAAACGCCCAGAAAGGCTTATCTCGTAACAAACGAGCAAATTCTGTCGTAGCAATTGAAACTTACAATAGCATCGATCTTAACTTGATCTGTCCTGAGTGTGGGTGGAAGCAGGCGAATAAAAGACTTCCTGATTTCAAACGTCATCTCCGCACACATACTCGACCAGACGAAGGTGACGAATCCCAGGGCTGGTGGTGTAAAGGCGTACCTCTCGAGGATGCGCATAGATTCAATATCCCGAAAGGTGCTAAATCGTTCGAGTTCCTGGGGCAAGAGCGTATAGGTGGTTGTAGGCGGACTTTCAGTCGTCGGGATGCACTCAAAAGACACCTGGACAACACCAATGGGACATGTGTCGGTTGGCAATACAGGGCGAAATAGGATTGAAATAGGATTTTATTACAGTCTGTATGTCGTTATCTCCGTCACCTCCAGCACCTCTACATACCAAGTGTAACATCGACCCATTACTTATTTCATGTGATCTGATCTACGCACGTCCTGTAACTTTGAAGCAATCAATCAATGACGCTTCTTTCATAAATGTATTCATAGGATTAACGCCTTGAACGTATCCGTTTACCGCCCTGAACTGCGGGACCCCAGCTATAAACAGAAGGTACTCGCTCATACCAAAATCAATCAGCTCAAGTATGGAATATCATACCCTCGAATGACCTTTGCCGGCTTCTGTTCGTACGCAAACTCCCGCGGATCATTCCCTGAGCGATACTTTTCCATGCACCACAGGATATATCTGTTGTCACCCAAAGTCAGAATACCCGAAAACCGACCGACAAGACATGAGTCGTACCTTCTTTCTTTAACTCCCAGACCAGCTTTTTTCAAATCATTTCGGGTGGTTTTCCAGAAAGTATCCCAGGATTCAGGTTCTAACTTTTCATGGCATGAGCGACCAATGACAGTCAGGAATTCTTGGGGTGTGTTGATTTGCAAAGGTTTTCTATCTGAGATAACGGGAGGGAGAACATGAGGCTTTGGCACCTCACGAAGAGTAGTTCTGCTGACAATATTGCGTGTGAGTCTGGATGCGATAGTGCCAAGACGGGGAGCGAAGCCCACTGGCATGGTGCAGGTGCAAAGAAATTTAGAAGTCACATGATGGGCCTTTTTTGGATTCAAGATTTATTCAAGATTTGCAAAGACGCGGAGGCCTGGACCGGGCCCAACATTAGGGGTGTATCTACAAAAGGGATAAGGCTAGAGGAGGAAGGTGTGGAGGAAGATTGCTGGTAGATGGTTGGGATAGGAGTGCGTCCACATGATTAGGCTTGTTCTTTTTTTATCTATTCCACAACAAGTGTGAAGACACGAAGGGTTCTTTCTGAAAAGCAGGCATCCATGCAATGCAGCGGGATGGGCTCTAGGTCTAGACTTCATGATGGGCTTCGGATACTCAACTACTTAGTAGAGGATTTAGGATGAATAAATTATATTCTATAGTATTTCCTACGTCTACCTTTCTAGTGAGTTATTATAAGTAGAAATAGTGATCCGATCATATGCTGGACGTCATTTCTCGTAGACCGTCATGGAGCTACGAGTCACATGTATTCATTGTGTATTTGTACTCCCTCTTTTCTCAATACTAGAAAATGGGTGCATCTCGTAGGAATAATCTCGTTTCTTCCTTCTTCACCCAGCGGACAACTGCGTTCGCAGCTCCGATCACAGCGCTCTTGGGCAAACGGGCGGAAACAGCAATGTATAATTCAAAGGGCTGAGTTATCTAATTAGAGGTTAGAAGTGGTGATTTGTGATCAGAAAACACGTACCCAGCCCATCACACTTTCTGTATCTGTACGAATATATTGGAGCTTCAATAATTGGGACTGACCAGATTTAGCATGGATTGAATCGTATAATGTTTGATATAGAGTGATTAGTCTAAAAGATGAGATCGCATCGAACAGAAATGTTTTATCTCAAAGTGCTCACCTGCGCTTTTCATTCACCCCGTTATAAGGATCTTCGAAAGTCGGGAATGTGATTTGGACTTGAGACCGAGACTTATATACGAAATGTCGAAGTCCAGGAACACCAACCTCCGCTACAGTATAGACACATTGCTGTGATGTCACAGCTTTTGTTAACGCTCGTAGCAAGCCATCAGCAGCGAGTTTCTATTTTCCTGTCAGAAGTTCAACAATCGAGTTGAGTTGAGCTCCACCTTCGTTGCTGTTTCACACCAACTCTTAACGTGCTCAAAATCGCTGGTACTGCTGACACAAATCAAGCCGACATCTGGCTTCTGCACCTCGTCCATTCCTGTCCTTATTAATGGAGTAGAAGTTGTGGAAGGAGACGGGGGATTTAAGCTCCCACATGAAGTGTCTCGGAGGAGAAATGAGATATAGGCATTAACAAATCCAGAAGGATAGAACTTGGGAAGGCAAACAGGTATCCAGGAAGCGGATGCCTGTGAATTCATTATGGAGGGTGACTTGATAGTGTTGAGAAGTATGTGAATATCTAAGAGACAATTGTCACTTCTGAGCAAAAAAACCTGATATGACATGCCTGCAGGGTGAATTGAATGCTTCCTCGGACGGATAAGAGTAACAACTCTGTCTCCAACAAGAAGAATGATGTATAACAATTCCTGAGACCGGCTTTACTGGATTCAGTGGGTCAATCGGGGACAGACGAACTTTAGTTTTTCCAGACGGAAGCTTTGGTACCAAAGCTTCAGCTATCTTCTTCCTGAGGTTGGGATCCAGCTTCAGGCAATTCAAGGATGAACTAC
>Ga0157365_10001316_pt1 | contig 10265 bp, 3 predicted proteins | sample AttsexASBM3_FD_111478 | JGI IMG/M metagenome (GOLD analysis project Ga0157365, IMG submission 111478) | Fungus gardens microbial communities from leaf cutter ant in Ribeirão Preto, State of São Paulo, Brazil - Atta sexdens ASBM3 | ecosystem: Host-associated > Fungi > Mycelium > Unclassified ... | reverse complement strand
TCTCGCGTACGGGTTGGAGTACGCATGCCCCCAAAGACGCTTCTCCGCTTTGGATCGGAAAGAACTTTCGCAAAGCTCTTCTGTCCAGCGAATATTTCAACAAGCCTGGAGAGCCTTTTCTAGACGGAGAAGAGGTCGATGCGATGTCGAAAGCTTCAAATGCGCGCCGTCTGGCTTTCTGGGAGGAGGTTGCCTCGACTTACGGCTATAAGAAACGTGAACAGGCAGGGTCCTGTTGCGATATGGTCTTTGCCCAGTGGCACTATCTTGTGGACGATTTTGTTATTTTGACGCCCAGCAAACGGACCACTGGTGGCCACTTTGCATGGCCATCCAATACAAAGCAGCATAAAGAAAAAGTCATACATGTCCCTCTGTCTGTTTCAGATGAAGATCTGGGACTGGCGGTTCAGGAAGCGCTTTCCCGATGTGAAGTCCCCAAGCGACAGACGGTCAATATGCTGGGACGCCAGTTAACCTGAAGCCTGCCAGATTCTTTGACAGAGTGGTGGCAGCTTTAGGTGTGACGTGATGAGGATCTGATGTCCGGCATGAGGCGGCTTCCGCCTGTCTGCTCTGTTTCCATTAAGCCGATAGGCCGCCGGCTTGGCGGGGGTAGTGAGGCCGCTGGTGCCATCCGAGATCACGGCCTGAATGACAACGCCCGGCCTTTCTTTGACCCAAATGGCGGGATTAAAGAAACGATGTCTTCAGTGCAGCGTGCTGGCGGTCGTCTTAGTCAGAATTGCGCCTGATCCCGGCTCTCCGTGTGTTGTATATAAGTCGACACTCATTTAATGAGTGTCGATGCATAAAGCATCCGCCCAGAGGAAATACGAAGCTCTCGCTGCCCGCATCACCGCCGGCCGTACCCGCAGCCATCTTACCCAAGGTGAGATGGCTACAAACCTTGGCGTTAAGCAGCAGGCCGTCAGCCGGTGGGAAGCCGGTACGCACCGCCCCAGCGTAGATCAGATACCTAGGCTTGCGGTGCTGATCGGTGAGGAAACTTCGGACCTGATGATCGAGGCAGGCTACGCTGCGCCTGTCGTGCTAAGCGTACCAACCTTGTTTCCCGTCGATGCGCTCGATCCCGCAACATTCGAGCAATTCGTTGCTATGCTGGTGAAGGAGATGCACTCCAACGCTGATGTCCGCGTGCAAGGGTCACGTGGTCACGATCAGGCGGGCACCGACATCGTTGCTCGATTTCCTGACAAGGTGGTCTGGAGCTTGCAGTGCAAGCGAGTGGAGCGCTTTGGCAAGGCAGATATCGATAAGGCAGTCAGAGAGCATATCATCAAGGCTGATAGAAAGTTTCTAGTGCTGAGTCGTATTGCCAGCCCGGGTGCGGCCGACGCACTTGCTGCGCACGATGGTTGGACCTTGTGGGACAAGCAGGACCTGACGCGGTTGGTGCGACGACTGCCGGGAGATGCGCAGGACCGGCTGGTTGACATCTATTTTCGCGGGCAGCGTATGACGCTGCTGGGCCGAAGCGAGCCCGGACCTTGGGTGACGACAGACCAGTATTTCGCTCCATTTAAAGGGCGAGCGGCTGTGTTCAGCCATGATTGGGGATTAGTCGGCCGTGGGGCGGAGATTGATGCTCTTGTTGCGACGCTTGCAGCGACTACCGAGCAGCGGGCCGCGCTGTTGCTCGGGCCAGGCGGTATCGGAAAGACGCGCGTCCTCAAGGAAGCAATCCATCACTATGCCGCAGCGAACCCGAGTGTAGCCATTCGCTTCCTTTCGGCATCTCGCGAGCCCGATGCCGCCAGTCTCGACAGTCTAAGCAACGGCCACAAACTTCTGGTTGTTGACGATGGGCACGATCGCGAGGGTCTCGGCATCGTCGTCGAGTACGCCGCCAACCCCGACCACAAAACTCGCCTGCTGATCTCTAGTCGGCCTTATGCGGAGCAGCGTATCCGAAATGAGCTGGCTGTGGTTGGCATCGTTGATCCGCCGACAGTGCAGCTTGGGCGACTCAAAAAGAAGGAATTGAAGGCGCTCGTCGTCGAAGTGCTGGAACAGTTCGGCGGCGACCCTGAATGGGCAGATTCGATTCTTGCTACCGCTTCCGACAATCCCCTCGTTGCTGCTATGGCGGCACGCGTCGTGGTGACGGAAGGCCTCCATTCAGAGCTTGCGCGTGGCGAGCGCGCTCTGCGTGACGTGATCCTCGGCAAGTTCACCAAGGTGATCACTGGCCAGCTCGGAATGCCTGGCAATGCGCCGATATTGCGACCCGTTTTGGAGGTTCTCGCCGTTATCCAGCCATTCCACGTCGATGATCGCCGGGTGGCGCAGTTAGTCATGGCGAGCAAGGCGGGCATTGACGAGAACGACATCAGCCGCGCGCTCAAGCTGATGGTCGAGGGGGGCGTCATCTACAAGCGTGGGCACCTCTATCGATTGATGCCCGACCTGCTCGGTGACTTTCTGATCGAACAAAGCTGCGTCGGCGCTGACGGGAAGCTGACCAAGTTCGCGATCGCGTTGGCCGAGAATGTTGAACCAGCACAACTCGTCCAGGTTTTGGTCAATCTTGGCCGCATGGACTGGCGCCTGACGGGCGGGGATCCTTCGGACAGCCACCTGCTCGATCCCATCTGGGCACAGTTGAACGTCATTGATAGCGAATATGATCCCCGGATCGAAGCGGTGCAATCGGCGGCCTATTACCAGCCAGGACAAGCGATGGGCTTCGTCCAGGCACAGATCGAAGCGTGTCGGATCCTTCCGGAATTCGGCACGATCCTGCGGAGGGTAGCCTATAGCCCAGAACATCGGCTCGATGCGTTGCGGTTATTGTGGGATCTCGGGCGCAAAGATCAGCGCAAGCTCAATCAGCATCCTAACCATCCGATCCGCACATTGGCGGAGCTGCTGAGTTATGAGCGGCAGAAACCACTTGGTTTTATTGAGGAAGTCGCCGACTTCGCCTTCGGGCTGATGGAAGAGCCGGATGCATGGGGTTGCGCCTATACGCCGTTCGATGTCCTTGAGCCACTGCTCAGAAGTCAGGACATTTCTTTCCATTCTACCGCTCGCACGATTGCATTTTCCCCGTTTTTCATCGAGTACAAAGTTGTTGCCCATTTGCGCTCACGGTTGATCGACAGAACGCTCGAATTGTTGGAGAATCCGGACGCAAGCGTTGCTCACAAGGCCGGTCTATTCTTGGGCAACGCCGTCCGGTCGCCATATGATGCGTTCAATGCATCTCCTTCGGCGGATTTGGCTGCATTCTACAATGCCGAATTTAAGGTGACGATCCAACGGGTTGGTGCGCTGATAACAGCCGGACAGTTGGCGCCAACGACTCTGCTCGCCGTGGTTAGATCTTTCGATTGGTGGGCGGAGCATGGCGGAAAGGATGTCGGAGATGACGCGCGCGCTGTGATGCGAAGCCTGCCAACTTGCCTTGACTTTCGCCTTTTTGCGGCCCTCACGGATAGCGCGGGTTGGGACTTTGTCGGCCAAATTCCTTTCGACGAATGGAGCACGGATCGGGAATGGGTTGACCATTTCGTTGAGGAGTTGATCAACGCCTTCGATACGGAAGCGTTGTGCGAAGTAATCATCAGTCACCTGGATGTGTTGGAAGCTGTAGGTGAGGCTACCGGCATGAGTGGCACGATAATCGAGCGGATTATCGCCAAAAAGGACGGGTTTGGCTCCGCGATCATCGCTCACTCCCTCGCTGACCAGCAGAGCCGCTTGTGCAACTATCTTGGCTATGCGGTTGGCACGCTGGTTAACCAGCAGCCCGACGATGGTCGGGCGCTTGTGATCAAGCTGCTCGCCTCAAACCAGCCGCGTATCCGAAGCGGCGCGGCACGTGGATTAATTGGAGTTCGCCGGACGCAAACGCAGGAGGATGTCGCTCTTCTGGCGCGCTTGGTGGCTTCTGAAGAGCCGGTGCTAGCGAGCATCGGGATCATGACGGTTCGCTCGTGGCGTGATTTGAGCGAGCGCGACATTATCGCTCTCGCCTTGCTCGTGAGATTCGACTTGGCTCCGGAGTTGTTCGAATCTTTGGGACTGCTGCTGTGCAGTCACCACCCGGGACTACTCGATAAGCTGCAACCATCTGATGTGGAGCAGTTGCTCTCAAGGATGAAGTCGTTACCTCGGCTAGAGGGTCATTGGGTCAGTGAGATCCTTAAGCATCTGACAAAACGGCATACAGGCTTGCTTGCAGACTTTCTGTTCGAGCGCGCTGATCAGGCTTTGGATGAAGATTGCGAGGAAAATTTTTGGGCGATCGGACATTCGCATCGAGGCGGACAGCTTAACTTTCAAGACGCGCCAGGCGTTGAGGAAATGCTCCCGCGCATCTGGGCGTGGCTGCGTACCCGCGACCAAGTTTCCTCTTGGAAGCGCTATCAAGCGGTCGAAATCTTTGCCGCAATGTTTAAAGTCGACAGTGATCCGGTGATCGAATTTCTGGATGCTATGCTCGATTGGGCGACCAACGCGGATCTGCACTGGATGGGTGATATCTTACGTCGCACCCATCATAGTTTCGCATTTAATCGGCGCGGGTTTGTGGTAAAACTCTTGCAACGTTGTAAAGCAGTGGATCCCAAACTTCTCACCGAAGTTGTCGATGAGTTGCGCATTGCAGCGACGACCGGCAATTGGTTAGGAACCACGGGCGAACCCATGCCACGCGATATCGCTGCCCGGGACGCTGCCGAAAGCATCCTCGCCACGTTATCGCGCTTATCACCGGCCTTTTCGCTCTACAAATCGATTTTGGATGCAGCCAAGCGCAATATCGAGCGGTCGATCCGCGACGGTCAGGCAATGGAAGACGATGAATGACCAGTCTGCGTGCCATTGCCGTGTTGCGCGCCCACGTAAGAACGCGAGCTTGGGACGTATATCCAATAATCCGACGTGCTACCTGACCGCACTAATGATGCTGTCCAATCCATCGCAGTAATGTCGGCTATTGGGATTCGTAATGTTAAGTTGAGAGTCGCGAATGAAGGCGGAACCTGAAGGGCTACTTCTTCTGTAACCAGCTATTCACACCATCAAGCACGGTCGGAAAGCTACACGTTAATGCGGCTCCCTATAACCTCAGTCCTCATGGTTATGGGCAAACATTTGTTGCTTTGACCTACTGACTGGCAGGAACGACCGGACCCAAGACTTTGCTGGCCATCAAGCTTACACGGCGTCGTACAATACTCCCACGATGCGACGAGCAGAGATCATCAGGGGAACATCGCCGATATCGTCTACAACGTCGGTGGCGACGACTATTGACGAACCTAAGCCGCCGATCGTCTCAAACAGCCGCAGATGACCAAGCGCTCCTGGCAGCTTACTGCCCACGCGCTTGAAGATGCTGGAGCCGTCAGCAAGGGTCACAGCCGCCAGCTTACCTTCCCAGCCATCGAGTTGAGGCGGCGTAAGTTCGCTGCCACCGAGAATGACCTGACCAGGTAGCGCCAGCGGAACAGCACTATCTTCTTTCACGCGGTATGCGATCTCTACCATATCGAGTTCAGGCACAGTCTCGATGGGTGTCGCCTCGCCTTTGCCAGATGGGGGCGCCATGTCGGTGAATATCGCACCGACTATGCGATACAGACGCACTGCACTGTCGTCGTAAGTCATCGTAGCGCGGCTATTCCGTGGGTCAGGCATCTGAGCCGAAAGCGAAACGCCAATCGCATTAGAAGAGCGTGTAACTCGTCGTGCGAACGCCTGCTTCTTGTGACGCGCGATTACCAGATTGTGGTCGCGACCGGCATAGGGCTCACATTCAACGATTGCGACCGAACCAGATGGAATGGCGAAGCCGAGGCTTTCGCCGCGTACGTAGTAAAGCGACTTCCCCTGAAACCACGTACCATCAAGAGTTTCGTCCGACACGTCCTGCGACCCGCCAGATGGTGCTGAACCCATGAACGCAGCGATATCAGGACATATCGGCACAGCAATTACGGGAGGGGCGAGAGGGCGCAGCGCTACCACATTCGTCTCGGCTACTGTTGTATCGAGAGGCTCGCGCCATCGGTGAAGACGGAACTGCTCATGCACCTTCTCGACGTTCGTTCGCAACTGGACAAATATCTGCTTTAGGCGATCTACGTCCATGTAGGTAATCGACGCTTTATCATGATGTGATTGGTTCAGGACGCGACGAGCGTCAGCACCCTCCAAGAACGCCGTGTCGGTCGCGAACTGCTTCACCAGCGGATGGCTGAACAGTTCACTTGAGCCACTGCCTACCATTCCACGCAGGCGATCGACGAGCGGGAAGAGCGTAACCGCCCTCGTGGTGGTCGCGTATGCGGGGTGAGCAATGCTATCGAAAAGATCACCGATGCGCCCTTCCAAAAATACGCGCAGATCGGACACATAGTCCTGTGCTGCGGCGTGGTTATCGGGTGATTGGAGAAACACAGCGCGCTTGCGATCGACCTCCTCCTGCGCCGGTGCCACAAATACCGTCGGATGTACCGAATTCACCGGATGGACCGACAGGTGTTGCGAACCTTCACGATGCTCCGCAACCAGGCAGCGGGCAAACTTTCGGTCATGCGTCGTAATCAGCAACTGTGCCGATGCGGCCAGTCCTGATAGTCCACGGGCAAGCCGCTCTCGGTTATCATTGTCAAGCAGTTCCTGCGGATCGTCGATTACCAACATCAGCAAGCCGCCGCGCTTCTTGAGAACATACTCTCGGAAAGCAAGGAAAAACCGAGTAATGCGCCGCGAAGCGCTGAAGCATTTGAGATGAACTGGGCTGGAGCGTTAACGCCGTCCCGGCCAACCTGCAGCCCGAGTACCCCCTTGGCGTCCATAACTGTGCCGGTAAGATCGGGCGCGTAAGTGGTAGCATTTTGATACATCGCGCTACGCCAGTAATCGGACCGCGTCTGTAGGGTCGAGCGCAGGCTATCGACCTGAGCTTGCGCAAGCGCACCGAGCGGAACAAGAGTCTGAAGCGCTGTAACAGCGCGCCCACACTGCGCAATCCGATCAATCTTTCCGGATCTCTCGGCGCGAGCCGCCTCCAACCGTGAGACGTAGATCCCAGCTTGATTGAGCGGCGCCACGCTCTCAACGATGGAGAGCAAAATATTCAATCTGCGGCCGATGGCGCGATCGGCGTTCGGGGAGCCTTCGTCGCCCCGCTTCACTGTCTGGATGAATGCGTTGAGTTCCCCAGCGTGGGCCTTACGCCAGCTCGCGAATGCGAGCGCGCGATTGACGCGTTTCATCAGCACGAGCAACTGACCCGCATGCTCAGCGATGCTCGCCGGCAGCATAGGCTCTATAGGATTCTTAAACAGAGGAAGGCTTGCCGCCCTCTCTTTGACGAGTTGATCGCTGTCCCGCGCAAGTGCGGATAACGTGCCGCGAAATCCGTCGGTCGCGTAAAGTTCGGAGGTCATGCCTGCAATCAACAGATCGGCGGGACACGAAGGCAGCTCCTTGCGTCCCTCTGCCGCGATGACCTCAGGAAGTCGTTCTAGCAGCTGACCATGCCATTTGGCAGCCCACTGCTTCGCTGTCTGCGCCACCAGTTCGCGATTGGCCTCTGCCGCTGCGATCTGGTCGGCCACCGGCTTGCCGGTAACGGGATCGCTGGCACCAGCCAGATCGCCGGTGCATACCGGGCAACGGCCGTCGGCCGGATGCTCATGACGATGGATCCAACTCGACACCATCGCGTAGAGCTGCGCCCGTCTCGCACGCTCAGGATTGTCAGCAAGCTCAGCGAGGATTGCCGCCTCACGATTGATCTGCGCGAACCAGCTTCTAATATTTGCGAGTTGTCGTTCTTCGATCGACAGGCCGGACAGTCGGCTGATCGACGGCAGATCCTTCACCCGTGCCAACTGTTCGGTGGCCGGACGGATGCTGCGTTCAAGATCGTCACGCGCCGCCTTTATCTGCGGGTCGAAGTCTTCGCCCAGCACGCTCTGAGCAGTTGTCAGGCCGGCTGCCTTTGCAGCTCTGAAATGGTGCGCGATATCTGTAAGCTGCTGTTGCGCATCGACGGCATCAATGGTTGGCACCTCGCCCGCGAATGCGATGTCAGCGTTCTCGCCCAGCAACCTCGACAGATCATCGACTGACTCACTGTATCGCGAAGTGACCTGCACGATCTCCGCCTCTATCTCCTTAATTTTACGGGTCGAGATACGGTCGGAAGCATTGCCGGCGTGCTTTGCAAGATCGACTAAATTCGCCAGCCCCGTGAGGCGCGCCACTGCTTGACCAAGTTGGGATGCGGCCCCCACCGATAGGAACGGCAGCAGGGCAGGCATCGTCGTTGCAATACGCCAAGCGATCGGATCGATCCCGAGCGCGTCGAGATTGGGCTCCGTCTCCTGCAGTTTACCGCGTGTGTTGCGGGTCTGATGTCGGCGCACAGGCTGAAGTTCATTCCCGTCAGCATCGACAAAGATCAGTTCCACCCAAGTATCCGCCGGGATTGGCTTGCCGTCCTCAGGCAGTTCGCCACTAGCATTCGGCATCGGCGTCACGGACGACATTCGATGCACGGTGACGTCACCATTCGGCCTGGTGATCTCACAATCGAACTCGATCGTTCCCAGTTCGGGCTCGCGCTGAGATCGGATCAGATAGCCAGTGAGACACCAGATAATCGCATTGAGGATTGAAGTCTTCCCTGAACCGTTCGCTCCCTCGAACAACGTAACACTGGCAGTAGGCGTGAAAATGAAGGCATCAGGCGCGTCGCTTACACGACCGTAGACGTGCAGCCCCGCAAAGCGATGCGCGGTCATCCGTTTGAGGGTCAGCCTGCGTCTCGCAGCCGTTGCCGCCGGGGTAGCGTCAGGCACGACGACTGGCGGAGTTGCGTCGACGGCATCGACAATCGCCTCGATGTCTGCAGCATTCTGGTTCGCGGTCCATTTTCCGCGGTTCACCCGATACCATTCGAGCACCGAACGTGCACCGGCGCTATCGAGCGAGTACCGATCGATGCCACGGACTAATACCTCACGGCCCCCCACCAGGTCGGCGAGAACAGCCTCGGTCGTAAGCAGATGGATATCTCGCGCAGGACGCGCGCCGTCTTCGTTCATGTAACCCCCGGTTTAGTGACGATAATCCGGGGAAGAAACCATATAGTCCAGTAAAAATAACTTCGGAATTCCGACTTCGCAATGAATAGAGTTACCTCAATATCACTTATTCACGGAGGATCATCATAGCCATACGGTTGTCCAATGCGGCCGAAAGCGGACCCTCAAAACAGCGATCGAGAGTGACGACTTTGTCCCAAACTGGGTTAGCTGACACATGCCTAGCGAATGTCAGCTTTCAGGAAACTCTTCCAATCTCCTGTATGGCCGATATGAGGCGTAACCGGACTGACCGCTTTTGCCTCCGATATCGGACAATCCGAAGTCATACAGAACTCAGGATATCTTTGGTTACGTTCTGGATCAGAACTCTGAGACGGCCGAGAAGAAAGTTCCGCGCCTCTGGCCGTACTGGGCCTGATAGATGCCGACGCCGCTGCCGTCTCGGAGCTGGTAGCGTTTGTCGAATAGATTTACGACATCAACGCGGATCTTGATGTCGTGTCCGAATGGCACCTTCGTGAAGCTGTGCTGGTAACCGACATTGAACACGTCGTATTGCGGTTCCTTCTTAAGGTTCGCAAAGCCGCTGCGAAGGCCGTAGCCATAGACGAAATCAATATAGGCCATATCGTATTTCGTAGCCCATGAAGCACCGGCCGTCGCTGTGAATTCACCTTGATGGTCGAGCTGGATGGCATGTTTTTTGATGTAGGCCAGTTCACCCGGATCGAACTGGTATTGTGCGGAGTTGATGTCGCGGGCCGATGTTTTGACGTAAGAAAAATTGCCGAAAAGCGACCACGGTCCATGCCGCCAGGAACTGCCGAATTCGGCGCCATAGACGCGTCCGCGCCTGTAGCTGAAGGGCGCCAGGATCACCGCACGACCGAACTGCCCCAGATCAGTGAGATTATGGGCCCATTTCGCGTAGGCGTCGAGCGTGATCTGGAACTCAGGCGTGATGCGCTGAAGGATGCCGCCATCCACGTAGTGTGATTTTTCAACTTTGGTCGCATCATTGACTGTGTTCGCAGCGGCATTGGTCGTGCCTGCGAATTTGGCCAGCGTGGAGGGGTAAACATACTGTGGAGAGGGCGGGGCGAAATACCGGGAATAACCCAGATGGAGGGTCGTGTTGCGTGTCGGCTTCCAGACCATGTTCGCGCGTGG
>Ga0157365_10001315_pt1 | contig 10266 bp, 8 predicted proteins | sample AttsexASBM3_FD_111478 | JGI IMG/M metagenome (GOLD analysis project Ga0157365, IMG submission 111478) | Fungus gardens microbial communities from leaf cutter ant in Ribeirão Preto, State of São Paulo, Brazil - Atta sexdens ASBM3 | ecosystem: Host-associated > Fungi > Mycelium > Unclassified ... | reverse complement strand
TTTTCCTTTTCTTGGGCAACAAGATTATCTATGCAAGGCATCGCAAAATGACTAGGAGGTGGAGACGACAATCAAGATTACAACTTGGAGAAAACCGGTATATATTGCATAGACAAAATGATTATGTACATAGGCAAAAATCAGTGACTAGCACCCCTTTTCACTGAAAGAAAGACGAAGGCAATAAAATGCCGAGAAGGACAATCCCAACTACTCGCGTTCAGAGCTAGATCTCACAAAGAGTGACAGAAAGTTACTCACGATAATATCCGCCCAAGTGGTAACAGACCATATCTGTCGAACAGCCCACCTGAACCATGCTGTCCCCATAACATCGAAAATACGATCTACTCTCAAATAAATCAAAAACTTCAAGCAAGATACCAGAATAATATAAAATTGCATGAGGACGATTGCTCTCAGCAAATCAACGGTGGCCCAAAATATCTTGATCGCGAGTATGGCGACGCGGATAAGTGGTACCTCCGAAACGAGTAGATAAAGAGCGAGTGTTCCAATTGCAGACTGGATCAAGAGTACCCTGCCACTTTTACTCGCCTTGAGTTCAGAATTTTGTCGGATGCCATGGATGATATTCGCAGTGATGTGATGAACAGGTCGTGCGATTTGGGTACCGAGTGCAAGGAGGGAAAAACAGCACCACAGCACTAACCTGAACATGACCACGATCAGCCATCGGATTGGCCATACAAAGGGTAGAAATCCAATTGAAAATAACACAGAGAAAACCACTCGTGTGATGTCGAAGTGAGAATGGCAAAGAATGTATAAGAAGACAATCCCAGAAATAGCGCGAAAAGAGTGGGCGAGTCTAGTCTGAAGGGCAATTTCGACTTGAAGCTTTACTCCTTGTGCTTTGTAAATTTGTTGATGTGGAGAGTCTGTTTCTACTGGGTTTGAGAAACTCGAGTAGCCGCACAGAGGGAGCGGCATTGACATAGGTCGTCGTCTAGGTTTCGCTGTGGGCAAATGCACTGGCCTACAAGACGACATCACGACAAGCTGTAGATTCCCTCTGTAGATAGTTTTAACTTAGATAGCTGGGTGTGGCAAGTCCCAATGACTTTTTGTTCCAGAAAGGAGAAAAGTCACCTCTACTCCCGAGGTAGCATTGCCTTGCTCTAAGAAAGCCTTGAATTAACTAGAATAAAAGAATCAAAATAAGACTGAGGCATACAAGTATAGAATTGCTTGAGGGCGTCGGAGACAAGCTGGATATTCTAGGCAGGATCATGAAAGGGGTTATATTTGCCAATCGCTTGTGTAATAGCCTACTTGTAATGACGTACCTAATCCGGTAGGTCCCGAAATGATCATCTTGATTTGTTATTTGTTAATTATCTATGGAGAAGCACCCTTCGGTAGGTTCTGTAAAATGTAGGATACACAATATATTCTCATGTATCTAGTACCCGACTCTTGCGCCCCTACTGGAGAAGTACCCTCGAAGCTCAGGCGCCTTGTTCCAGGCCTACAACGATATCGTATACGGTGCTTCGAACAGTTTCCTTCCCAGAGTCTGATCATTCAATGTGTGTGAAGCTCAGCAGTGGGAACATGTTGATGTCATTGAACTAGAGAGCTGTTCACAAGGTGCCGTCACTGGGCGCAAGAGAGATTCAGTAAGTTCCAAGTTCAGAGTCTATTAGACCGCTCATTCAGAACTAGGATATAACTTTCCATGTTGTGCCATGTACACTTTCTGAAACTCTTTCCACCCAGCTGTGAGTGTCTCTTTCTTGATATACTGGCAGAAATCTTAATATTAGCCTCAGCCTGAACGATGCCTTTATTTCGCTGGGAGAACCATCTGAAATCTATCTCGCTATCACTTCTGAGGATGCTTCAATCGTATACTACAAATTGAGTGCTGGAATCATGAAACCATCTATGTGACATGGCTCGTACATTAATTATTTCGTTCGTAATCTTGACAACAGCTACATTTTTATTGTGAACTTTCCATGTCTTCTAGCATCCTAGAATTTCCAAATCAAAGATACGAATAATATGAAGTCTACGTTGAGTTCCATGAGAAAACTTCTTTCAGAATGATACGTCATAGTCAAATCACATTTTCTGTTGCGCCAATTTCTATCACATAAATGCTTTTGAAGACATTTTTGTTGTTTATCAAAAATTCTACAATCGGAAGGAAGGATAAATTTTTGGAAAATTTCAGGACACAGTGTCGATCTGTTTGTAGCTCGTGGCATTGGAATGGTGCTATTGTGGCTTATTTGGTGCAGTCCCTCCCAGGATTTGTCTCCACTTTCCAGCGTTTGCCTTCGCCTTGATTGTTTATTTCTTCTCCCATCATCATTTCCGGGTTTGTATTGTTTAGGAAAATATACGACGAACTGCCTTACTTGATGACTGTGGTTACCGCCAAGGACACGAGAGTCGGGTCTTCACTCGTTCCGGACACCGGATCACCCTCAACTTTGCAAACCCAGAATTTAACCAGATATCAGAAGTTAGTAGGAAAAAGAGGGGAAGATTCCCTAGATACAGTGCAGGTATGTGGGAAATGGATCCCCCTCTTTTGCAAGCTCTATTATACCGAATCTGCCTCTCGCCAGAAACAAAGGATATCCTCCTCCGCACAGCTAGACGCGTCTGATGATGGGTACGTCTCTACTATCATTTACAGCTTGAATTTATTTTTTCATGTTATTTACAGTCCCTCTCACTCTAATGTTTCTATTTCATCTTCCGGTATCAACGATGAAAAGGCTCAGAAATCCTTGGTCGAAGAGTCGGAACCTCTATCTAGACGAACGAGGTCAAGATATAAACGCCCTCAAGACCCTATATCGAAGGGGCCTATTAAACGTATTCGAACGTCTCCAGGTGGAAGTACTTTGTCGGGGAAAGTAAGTGCCAAAAGGAACACTAGCGTAGGTATGTGGCAGAAGTTTTCCTTTGATCTCAGATTGATAGCCTTTACCAGGCTCTGAGATGCGTGATCTTTCATCGGCTGAATCAGCTCCGCAACAAGAAATTCGCCCGATTCGTTTGCGAAAGCCCACAAAGTCAACTCCTGTAACCGAAACCTTTCCTCGTAAACCTATTATGGAGAAGCCGCCATCTCAACCAGCAAACATGAACCTGGATCCTAATTTAGATCCGGTGCTCTCCCTGCCCTCTACACAAGCTCAGGATTCTTCCGAGTCTTCATCTAACTCGGTCGTTCCTAATGAATCCTCTGATGATTCAACTGCGCCTCAAGACAAATTTACCGTCGCAGTACCCTCATCAGCCTTTTCAGAATCCGATCAAGTTCCTTCTCCTAGCCTTGCCAATAATCCATATCTCGGACTTAGCACAGCATTTCTCAAAGGAACAACGAGCTCAAGCTATAATCCCTATGCATTGTATTATGGCTCTGGGCCACCGGTAACGCCTCATGCGCCGACATATCCTTATCCTTATGTTTATCATCTCCCAAACTCTATCACACCTCAAGGCGTGTTTCAAGCTAGCCCGAGCTTTTCACCATCTCCAACTATCCAGAAATCACCTACTTCCATCAGTAGCAGCAGTGAGAATCAACGGCAGAAACCGAAACGTCTGAAGGCGCACATCGTAACAAGTGGCAACCACAACATACCTATTGTTCCCAGAGATAGGAAGGGGAAGCCTATGCTTCCACTCAATGTGGGCATCATGACTGTTATCAGATTGGGTGATGTTTGTATGAGGGAACATTTTCATACAGAACGTTATATATTTCCGGTAGGGTATGAAGTTACAAGGTGAGAGAGAGATCTTTAGCGATCGTCAGTCCGTACCTCATCATCGCTGCAGACGATATTTATCAACTATAGACCCTAATTCCGAAGTTGTATACCACTGCACCATTCTTGATGGAGGCGACGGTCCCAAATTTCAAATTGTCCCATCTGATGCACCTGGCAAGACTGTCATTGCGGGCACTGCGACAGGCGCTTGGTCAAACATTGTCAAACAAGCCAATGCAATCCGAAGTCGTCAACACTCTAACTCAGTTTCGGGGCCCGATTTCTTTGGCTTAGGTCAGAACACCATCAAGCATCTGATTCAGGAACTTCCGAACGCCGATCGCTTGCGGGATTATGTCTGGCAGAATTTTATTGAGGGCGGGTACGTGTATTTTCTCGGACACATGGGAGAAGTCTAATGATCACTCTAGTCCTCTAGGGGGTCGCCATGCTGCTGTGACTCCTGCTCTTCCGGAGGATTATGATTCGACGCTACCCATAGGAGCTCTATATCCTTCCGAATGTGATCGAATGAAGCGAGAGGTGAATCCAAGCCCTCGTGGTCTGAGCTATTACCCTCAACACATTATCGCTCAGGCTGAGGCCCAGCACAGACAACAGGTGGCCCCACCATCACTTGATGCATCTGTTCTTGATCAACCGCCTTTACCATCGTTGACTGTCGGACCGTCATCCACCAATGAACCTACATTGGGTCAGACGACTTCGGGATCTACATCATCTGCTGTTGGTGTTCGATCTTCTGTCCCAATGACTATTGCTAGCATCATGAATGCTTACCCTGTGCCCGCTTCTACGTCGCAAGCCTCTTCTCTTGCTTCTGTGTCTGCTCCGTCCTCATCATAACTGTCATGTGCAATCTGTATAAGTAATCATTTTTGTTGCATGTTTTGGTGTTCATATCAGATTCCTTTCGTGCATTGTTCTCTGGGTTTCCTGGTTTAACGACTCGTCAAACATCTTTTTCTCTTATCTTTGGATTCTGAAGCAGCCATCGCCATCTGATCTGTGTCATCTCTTCCACTAACAATCCTGTTGATGTTTCTATTTTTAACTGGAGATTTGGTCTTTTCGCATTGTCCTTATTCTTAAAAAATGAAGGCATCTGCTACTTCTGATTCTGTGGTTCAGACTAGTTGCCGACCAATGCCCTGCGTTATGATCCTCTCGGTGGGCTTTCGGGCAAAATTTTTCACTAGGGGTATCAAACCATAGCCAACGAATTTGGTTGAAGGGGCTAGATCAATTATGCATGAGTGGTATAAGCACAGCTATCCTCTTTTAGAGGGTGTTGTGTTAAAGTGCGTTCCTCCGTGGGGACTTCGGTCGTCGCAAGGACTGTGCTGAAAACGGAGTAGTATAGGGGGCACACATTTTACATAGATGAGTTAATTATTGCCTTCTGCTGGAAAAGAATCATATGTTCTGTTCAGTCTCTATGTGCATTTTTTGCAAGGTTTATCCTCACCTCATCAGACCTGGATATCTCCACTTCTGAGACTTCATTCTGCTCCTTTTCGCGACCAGTGAGATTCTGTTCTTTGCCAAAGAATGTTAAGGTGCGGTCGATGGCTTCTGCCAGTTTGTCAACCTCTGATCCAAGTCCAGACAGTCTCTCGTCACTTTCCTCCTTCCCTGTCTCTGGCTCATTCCGAACCAATGTCTCTCCTCTTCCATCAAATATTTCTTCGTCAACCTCGAGACTACCTTCTGTTTCTTTCCATAGCTCATCCAATTCTTTTTCCCATCCAAGTTCTTGACACAGCTCCCTTACTTTCTCATCGCACTTTCCCAGCAAGAGGACATCATCTTCCCGACTGGAAAAATTGCCCACATGCTCAAGGTTTATCAGGACACGAGGACACTTATCATCAACCAATGTTGTGAGTTGGGCGAAGGGATAAACAGTGAGAGATGTGCCCATGACAATGAGAAGATCAGCTTGTCGGAGAAGCTGTATTGATTCGCTGAACTCGGCCGGGAGCTATAAGAGTCAGTATCTTTTTTTCTCGAATTTATGAATCGCACCATACCGGTTCTCCGAAAAAGACAATGTCAGGTTTGACGAGGCCCTGACAGCTTTCACAGTAGGGAATCGTCTTCTCCTTAATGTGGACCTTGATCCAAATGTCATCATATGGAGTAGAACAGTCGATACACCGCTGTGTGGCAAAACTTCCGTGTGCTTCAATTATTTTGTTACCCGGAACACCAGCACGACGCTCGAGAGTATCAATATTTTGAGTGAAACACTTAAGAAGTAGGCCTTTCTCGTATAGCAAACGGACAAAGGAATGAGTAGGTGTCGGGCGGAATTTCCCAGGATAAAGCTCGTGTGCCAGAGTGTAGACTAGGATGTGGCACGGACCGATGTAGTGCAGCCATGGTTAAGAGAGTTAGTCTCCCAGCGAGAAGGTGCATGTCTGAACATACAAGGTACTGGGTTACTTCTGAAGAAGTTGATTTCAAATACTGCTTCCGGATATGGGAGATTCAGGCGGGCAAGGTTCGACTGGTTATATCCTAGTCAGCGACTGACTGATGCTCAAAGCAACACGCTCACATATAGACCTAGATAAGTAGACCAATTATGGTCACATGGAATCAAGAAACAAAAAAACGGCAGAATACCTGTCTTCGGTGATCGGAAGTCGGGTATACCTGCAGAGGTGCTTACGCCTGTATGGGAACAGCACTCATTAATTGCAGGAAACATGTCAGAGAGAGATGACTAACCGGCACCTAGCTGTAGTAAATTCTGTTCATCTCCGATCAAAGAGACTATCGTAGTAAGAACCGTACCATTAGAACAATGTTCTGGCACTTTGTTGATCTAATGTACGAGGCGAGACCAATGGTATCTTTGCTATCGAGTGTTCGGGTCTTTTGTCCTCGCCTCCACATCCTGTGACTAGACATTTCTTGAGCGTGAATCTAATACTGAGAAATTCCAGATAGCGAAAAAGACAACAATCGAGTGGGGTGTATGACTTATCAAGCTGTATATTTATAGCATCCGATTTGGGTCACGGCCATTTGATGACGTAGATTGAGAGACTAGCAGGGGTCGTATCAACTTCATGGACTCAATTCATCTAATCCAAGCGCGTACGAGCACATGGCTCAGGAATGGTCTACAGGTGATCAGTTTGTTATCTATATTCTATTATTTTATCGATCTTCTCTGATTTATTGCTATCAGATCCGTGCCTCGAGAAAATGAGTTCCTTCCTCTCACTTACTCTCGCGGATTGACATCTGGCAGATTATCTTTAGCACTAGAAGCATGAAAATGGTGTTTTCAAGTGCAAGATAATTAGGGCGGTATTAACAATATGATTTTTTTCAGCCAAACAGTCACGGCATGTGAAAAATTGTGAGAAATCAGATTATTTCAGCAGGGACCAGGCACGTCATACAGTAAGAATAATGGTGACAAGCTTCATGCATGACAGCCGATTGGATCCTAGCTTTGGGCCGAAACAAGGTCCGAAAATCACGATGATGGAAGAGTATAGCAGGAGATATGCGAATTTGGAACACACTATGACGCATTGTGACGTTAAGCACACTTGACTACTTGTTGCCACACTATCAGTAAGCGTGATGTATGATATATCCTCGTCTCTTGACATCAGAATGTCATTAGTAAAGAGATGGGGTGATTGAAGCTCTCATTCCTTGGTCCGTTTCGTCTACCTGGTTCATTTTCTCTGCTTTGGCAATCCTAACTTGCCTGTTGTCATCTACTGCTCCTGTATTGTTAGTCCATGCCCGATTCACATTCAATCAATGAGTGGTAGGCCGCGGGGTATGGGTGTTTATAAGTTGTCGATGATTTGAACGGTCTATAGTGGATGTCACTTGAGTTATGGTGTGGCAATTTCCTAGGCTGCGTTTGCTGTGCTTTCTGTTACTTATTGTTAGGAATGAGATCTTTCCTGGTCCTTTTTTGGCCGCCTCTTGTCGCTCAGCTCAGGACTCGTTTACGGATGCTGTCTGTCGTGAAGCCATCTGGCAACAGATAGTATTAATTTGAGCTATGTGCTGGATCTGTTGTGCTGTTTCATATTGGGTGTTCTATGAGAGATCGACAGGCGGTAGACTGAGGACGTGGTTTGGTCTAAACACTTTTTTTCCAGATTGGGATACTCTGGAGCATAGTTAGAGGCGAAACCAGTTGGCAATAAGTTGAAAGTGTTCTGGTCGCGGGGTGAAGTTCCAGGAAAGTCTTGATTGATTGACGTTATGGCGATGTAAAAGTTCTGGTGTAATTCATTTCTTATGGCATTGTTCTTCTCTAACAAGACTTGATTTATTGTCTTTGTATTCATCCAACCTGTTCAGGGGACACAGGTGTTTTGTATACTGTGTTCGCACAAGAAAACATCTCATTGACGACTTCATGACAACAAAAACATGTCTTCGGATGGCAGCCTGTTTTCTATCCTAAGATTTTACTTCCAAATTACCTTGAAGGGTGTGTTAAGTTTGCAGGTCCTACAGCTACTGTCGAACATTTGATAGAGAATTGGGGAGCTTATTGTAATCTAGATTTCTTGAATTTTGTCTTATACATACATGTACACTCTTCTATATGAATGAGATCGAGATCAAGATCGAAATCCTGTTAAAAATGATCGTCGCCCATTCCCACAGCCACGTGCACCCTCCATCAGAACCTAAAGATAGGTGGGTAGCAGAATAAATTGCTAGGTCAAATTGTCTCTTACATCACGAATATATATCATGTGAGAATGAGTACATCACGGCCAACAAGGCGCTAGAAAATCAATGGAAGACGTCAATAGACATTAAGCTAACAGCTATGATTTTCCAACAGTAATCTACTACAATCAAGCACTAAGTGTCAGTTTCCCAAACATGAAGAGGGCATGTCAAATATGCAAATATCTGATGCAATGGATCTTCATCAGACAGACACAAGAGTGGAGAAAATACCATTAAAAAAGACAACACACAATATAACATCCATTCAACAGCTATACGAAACCCAAGACTGAAAGTGATATATTTACAATGGTCAGAATATTAGGATGGATGAAGACAACTTTGGTAGTGATCAGAGAACAGGTGATTGATCCGAGTCAGAACTTTCCGAGGACAAATAAAGATCTACTTGTTGATTGATTACGGACCTCAACGCTACAGAAAATTCTTCATGTGAACTGCAACGATAAGGAAGGCTGAGACTTACAGAAACCCTTCTCTCTTGGCCAAGTCCAAGAGAGCTGTTAGCCCAAAAACATGCCGAGCCTCTGCAGTATGGCGAACCAGCTCCCTGCAGGAATAGCGCCAGCAAAGAAAACCCCCTGAGCCCAGGCTGCTATAGTACCTATCATACCTTTGTCAGTGTAAACGACATGGCATGCTTAACAAGATCCACCTTGTACTGGACCCAAAGCACCAAAGCCAATCAATGTCATTATCGGACGTAAAATCAGTCCTGGTGAAAGGAGCCACATTGGCATCACAAGAATCCAAACCAGGGTATGATAAACGGGGAGTTGGCCTGATGAGCACAATCGGAATCAAAGAAGGTGAGGCAAAAAAAACTAACCGAGAACGAGCGACAGAAGTCTGAGCATAGTGTTGAGCAGATGCAAGAACAGGTATGGAAATTTGATCAATTGCAGAACTATTAAAAACGTTCCCACCTCTTTCACTCCTGGAAATCAAGCTACTGTCATATTTTTAAATTCTACGAAATCCAATGTAAATTTAAGAAATTTTCAGAAAATAATGCACTTGTGTGACAGACGGCTCAGGTGGCTTACACACAGTTTTTGAAACTCAGCAGAATCCTGTAAAAGAAAAAAGCAAGCTTACATAACTCAATAGGTCAGATAGTGAGTGAAGTGAGCCAACTGAGCCACTATGCAATGGGTCCCACACAAAGTTGAAGAAAGGATGCATAAGGGACTGAGTAAAAGTATAGTCAACTATTAGCAGAGGTTGAAACCTGTGCCATGAGCACAGTGAGCAGACAAATGACAAACCCAAGATGACGTAATCATGACCATGAGTGATCACCACTTGCATCTTTTTTTTCGATTCAGCATTTGTATTCCGCAACAAGCAAGCTAGTACTGGGATGCGGAGGGCCTAAGCAGGACCCAACGTTAGGTGGTGTGTCTACAGAAAGCATGTGGCCATAGGTGAAGGGTGTAGGCGGAGTCTTCTAGTGGATGTTTGGGGTAGCAGCAAGTTCGGAGGGATTGTTGTAGCAGTAGAACCACTTGCATCAAAACAATCTTAAAATCACTGGTAACTTCAGGCAAAGAATGATTCATAGCCTGATTGGAAGCTTGATCTCCTGCCTGCGGCTCTAGCTTTTGTACTTCCTCCCACAACTTTTCAACCTGAGGCTCCGGAATAATGTGATCCGTTTTGGTATCTATAGATAATAGAGTTCAGACAACAAATGATATTATTGGGAAAGCATGTCCACCAGAGAGTT
>Ga0157365_10001313_pt1 | contig 10284 bp, 8 predicted proteins | sample AttsexASBM3_FD_111478 | JGI IMG/M metagenome (GOLD analysis project Ga0157365, IMG submission 111478) | Fungus gardens microbial communities from leaf cutter ant in Ribeirão Preto, State of São Paulo, Brazil - Atta sexdens ASBM3 | ecosystem: Host-associated > Fungi > Mycelium > Unclassified ... | reverse complement strand
TATATTCAGACATGTAAAGCTTCTCCGGTCCGTGAGTCCGGACCAGAATATCAACGTTTATAAAATGATCCCTAGATGATACTGATTTAAATTTGATCTAATGCAAAGGTGTTCTTTACACCTTCTGACCTGCTACAGGATAATTCACACAGAAGGCTGTTATCAATGTCCGCTTTTCGCTCTTAGTGGACATTGGCCTGCACATCGTCCGCTCTGTGCCAACAGCCGACCTAATCATTATTGCTGAACGATAACTGCTAACAGAGAAGGTATCTAATGAACTACCAGGTGATTAACTTTTTAATGAAATAAAATTAATGGGGACTGTTTCGGTTAACCAAACCCCGTTTTCAGCCTGGCAAAATTTATATCCATGCTGGTACATTCGCAGGGATTCAATCTCCAGCAGTACTGGTTTACCGTAGCGTTGTCCGACAGCAATAGCCGTCCGGGTTTCCTGAGATAGATGCACATGGTGGCGTGAGCCTGCAATCAATCCTTGCTGAAAAATAGACTCAATGAAGCGTGTTGCAGTGCCATGGTAGAGGAGTTCTGGCGGTTCTTTTTCTCTATGCTGGAGATGCACGTCTGGTGCTGAGTGCCCTTGGGCGGCACGTATACGCTGACCATCGTCGGAGAGGGTAAACCGTTTCTTATCACTGCTATTCACAATTGTCTGAATCAGTGCCAGATCAAGTATATGACCTTCATTCGCTGCGCCGGTAATCAAAGAGTTAATGTCTGCCCAGCCTTCTGCATCGAGTTGCAATCCGATAGTGTGAGGCTCATGGCGCAAGATATAACTCAGGAACTTGCTTATTTCGTTAAGTTGCTTGTTACTCATGATTAGTCTGCATAATTTTTAAGATTTAATTACAGCCTTTATAATAGCCGGGAGCAGCTGTGCAAGTCTAAGTGAACGGAGCACGACTAACATCCGTTTTCACCAGGACTGCCACTGTTACACCCTTTCTCCAGTCACTTTACCTCACTTTCGCATCCATCGTGATGACTTACAGTCTGGCTGCTCAGTACGTAATAACGCATCTCATACGAGATCTATTATGCCACTTCACTTGTATCCATTACTTTTTCAAATTGCAGGGCGAATGCTTCAGCCGACAGCTTTTATTGTTTGGAATAATGTCCGCTTTTCGCTCATAGCGGACATCATCATGCAGACTGTTTTTCGTGAACAGTCATGATAAAAACTAAGGGGTTTTCCTCCCGGTTTTCATAGAAATGAGGAACATCCGTTCTGGCAGCAGCTGAACAACCTGTTTTTAACAGGTACTCATGGTCCTGTACCCCAAGCGTAAGCGAACCCGCCTGAATATAAAAAAGTTCAATCGTTCCTTCTGTATGTCCGGGGGAGGCAAACTTTTCACCTGCCTGCATTTCCCACATCCAGAGTTCTGTCATATCAGGGCCGCCAGAACCAGCAAGCAATTTTGCACTGCCACCTTTTTCTCCTTTCCATAGTTCCGGTATTTCATCTGATGAAATAAGGCGGACTGCCGGTTTTGTACTGACATCCACAAAGTCAGCCACTGAAACCCCCATCGCGGCAGCCAGCCGGCATAGCACCGCAATACTGGGATTCGCCCTGCATCCCTCTATCTCAACCAGTGTCCCCTTGCTCACGCCAGCCCGGCGGGAGAGTTCATCAAGAGACATTTTCTTTTGCTGACGAAACAACTTAATACGCTGAGATACGGCTTCATTAACTGTGTCAGCAACAGCATTCGCATCGGTCAGTAAATTGACTTTTTTGGTCATCGGTTATTATCATGATATAAATTGGTCATTAAAGGATTATCCCGTGTTAAGAGTATCTCCGTCAATCGCGCCTGAAATTTATCGCATTGCACCTGGATTTCGGGCATTAAGTATCGTCGTGCAAGCCGCACCGGTGATGAATCCCGATGCAGGAGAAGCGGCTCTGCAGTATGCATGCGGAGCCGTTCTGGCTGGTCAGCCAGAATGGGCGGAGTCTCATCTGGCCGCCTGGGGCGAAGTTTTCCAGAAATTTGGCGCTAAACCTAAACGCACGCCGTGTTCAGCTGATGCACTGCGTAAGCGCGTGTTGCGCGACGAAACAATGCCGGCGCTCGATCCCATTGTTGATCTTTACAATGCTGTCAGTCTTCGTTATGCCGTTCCGGTCGGTGGTGAGAATATCTCTGCCTACCGGGGTGCACCACGCCTGGCTGTAGCAAAAGGGACAGAACCTTTTGATACCGTTAAAGAGGGTGAGCCTGCCATTGAATATCCCTCGCAGGGTGAGATTATATGGTGTGATGATGCCGGTGTGACCTGCCGGCGCTGGAACTGGCGACAGGGGATCAGAACCCGCCTGGACGTGGAAGCTCAGCAGATGTGGTTTATCCTTGAGAGCCTCCCCGAGATGCCGCTGGAGATGCTGAACGAAGCCGGGAAGATGCTGACAGACGGTCTGGAAAAAATGATGCCCGGTCTGTGGTTTGACGTTTCGCTCATCGAAGAATCACACCCTTAATATCATTCAGGAGAAACGTTTATGTTTACCGGCCTGTCGGCGTTTCCAATAACCCCGGTTACCGCCAGCGGCGTGGATGAAAGGGGTTTCAGCCATATTCTTTCACGCCTCACTGAAGCGAGGGTTGACTCTGTGGGCGTCCTTGGTTCCACCGGAAGCTACGCCTATCTGACCCGGGAGCAGCGCAGGCGTGTGACAATTGTGGCAAAACAGCATGCCGGAAACATCCCTGTTATGGTGTGTGTGGGGGCTGTCAGCACCGATACCATTCTGCATCTCGCAGATGATGCGCAGGCAGCCGGCGCAGATGCCCTTTTACTCCCGGCCGTCAGTTACCAGCCACTCCGTGATGAAGAGGTCTTTTCATTATTCGAAACCGTAACCCGGCACGTGTCTGTACCGGTTTGCATTTATGATAATCCCGGCACGACTCATTTCACCTTTACGGATGAACTTCACGGCCGTCTCGCATCACTTGAAAAGGTGCATTCGGTCAAAATACCCGGCGTTCCTGACAGCCCGACAGCAGCGACTGAGCGAGTGAGTGCATTACGTCGACATCTGCGTCTGGGGGTGGCCATCGGTGTCAGCGGAGACGCTTATGCCGGGCTGGGATTAAATGCTGGCTGTGAAGTCTGGTATTCAGTGTGTGGTGGTTTATTTCCGCTGATGGCTAAACAGATTACTGAAGCCGCAATGGCGAAAGATTATGAGCTTGTTACTACCCTGACAACGCGACTGGAACCTTTATGGGCTCTTTTCCGTAAATATGGAGGCAGTATTCGCGTCATGTCTGCAGCAGCAGGCATATTAGGACTGACCGACATGGATTGTCTGCCCCGGCCTCTTCAGCCGCTACCGGCAGGAGCTATTGCGGATATTGCCGGGGTAATGAACGCACTGGAACTCAGGTAATCCTGAAAGGGATCGGGTCTTCAAACACCCTCTTTGCCTGACACTAAACGCAACTGCTCGCCTGCCGGGAACCCGTAACGTGGCAAGCCGTCAGCCTCAGGCACTGAACAGCACGCAATAAAAAAGCCCGCGCAGGGTGACCCGCGCGGGCTTTTCACATCAGGACGCGATTACAGCGCCATATCGTGTTTGGCTGAAGGCGCTGCCTGCTCAGGCTGAGCCGCTGGCGCCGGTGCTGATTTGCCATCCATGTTGATCACAGGCGGCGTGGTCAGCTGCAGGGTTGCCGCAGTGTCATTCCAAACCTGCTGCAGCAACGGCACGTTGTCGTTCAGCTTCTGGCCATAACCGGGGATCATTTTGTGGATCTTGGCCTGCCACTCTGCTGACTTAAACTCTTCCGGGAACAGTTTCTGCATCACGCTTAACGCGATAGGAGCAGCGGTTGACGCGCCCGGCGACGCACCCAGCAGGGCTGCGACAGTTTTCTGCTGATCGGTCACAATTTCTGTACCCAGTTTCAGCACGCCACCTTTCTCAGCATCTTTCTTGATGATCTGAACACGCTGACCGGCCTGAATCAGTTTCCAGTCCTCTTTCTTCGCGTCCGGATAGTACTCTTTCAGCGCGTCGAAGCGATCTTCATCACTCAGCATCACCTGACCGATCAGGTATTTCACCAGATCGAAGTTATCAATACCGACATCGGTCATTGGCACGATGTTGTGGGTCGTGGTGGTGCTCAGCAGGTCAAACAGCGAGCCGTTTTTCAGGAATTTGGTAGAGAAGGTCGCAAACGGTCCGAACAGCACGACGCGCTTGCCATCCAGATAACGGGTATCCAGATGCGGAACAGACATCGGTGGTGCACCGGTGGAAGCCTGACCATAGACTTTCGCCAGGTGACGATTCGCAATCGCGCTGTTTTCGGTCACGAGGAACGAGCCGCCAACCGGGAAGCCCGCATAGTTGTCCGCTTCCGGGATGCCGGTTTTCTGCAGTAACTTCAGCGCGCCGCCACCGGCACCGATAAAGACATATTTCGCATCGACCGCGCGCTCGCTGCCATTTTTGACATCTTTAATGGTGACGTGCCAGGAGTTGTCGCCGTTGCGCTTGAACTCGGTAACTTCAGAGGAGGTTTCCAGACGGAAGTTGTTATTCTTCTTCAGGCTGCCGATCAGCTGACGGGTAATTTCACCGTAGTTAACATCGGTGCCGACCGGGGTCCAGGTTGCCGCGACTTTCTGCTGCGGATCACGACCTTCCATGACCAGCGGCGCCCACTGTTCGATCTGCTTGTGATCGGTGGAGAATTTCATGCCCTGGAACAGCGCGGTTTTCTGCAGTGCAGCATAGCGCTTGGTCAGGAAGTCAACGTTGTCGCCCCAGACGAAGCTCATGTGCGGTGTAGAGTTGATGAAAGAGCGCGGATCGTGCATCACGCCCTCTTTGACCTGTGCGGTCCAGAACTGGCGTGAAACCATAAAGGCTTCGTTGATTTCCAGCGCTTTGGACACGTCGATAGAGCCATCTTTACGCTCAGGCGTGTAGTTCAGCTCCATGTTGGCAGAGTGACCAGTACCGGCGTTGTTCCAGCCGTTTGAGGATTCCAGCGCCACGCCATCCAGCTTCTCAACCATGATCTGTTTCCAGCCAGGCTGCAGCTCTTCCAGCATGGTGCCCATGGAAGCGCTCATGATGCCGCCGCCAATTAACAGAACATCGGTTTTTTCTGGTGAGGTTTCAGCGTGAAGTGCGGATGAAACTAACAGGGCCGCAAGAGACAGCGCGGGAATAACTTTTTGTGAATTCATCATTTTAATCTACAGCTCGGACCGTACTGGTTAAAAAAAGTCCTCAAAGTTTAAAATAATGTTATTTACGAGTTAATGCGAAATTAGTTATAAAATTAAAAATAGCAATTTAGCCTTAATTTAATTACAAAAGGCTTACTTTATTGAGCGATTATTTTAACCACACATTAAGGGTGTCCTTTGAATTATACAATCCCCTAACACAAATATTCTTACTGAAACCGACGGCGGTCAGGCCGCTAAAACTGTACTGATGCGGCGAGTTAGCGTATGTTTCCCGGCGATCTCCCATCCGTACTGAAAGCCTATGACAAGCCAACCACAGAACCGACACGCCGTGACGAAACGACCCATGAAACTCAGTACCCTGACCACACTGATGATGACCGCGGTTATCTTCACCGTACTGCTGGCTGTCCATCTGCTCTATTTCGTTCAGATCGATAACTTTGCCCAGTCGCACCTGAAAGATAAGGCGATGGCGGTCGCCCGAACGCTGGCGGACAGCCCGGAAATTCAGCGGGGATTGCTGTTGCCTGACGGCAGCAGCCAGATCCAGCCGCTGGCCGAGGCGGCGCGTAAACGCAACGGCCTGCTGTTTGTGGTGGTGACGGATATGCGCGGCATTCGCTTTTCGCATCCCAATGCTGCGGTGATCGGCAAGCACTTTGTCGGTAACGATATCTATCCCACCCTGAGCGGTCGGGAGAATGTGGCGGTCAATCATGGTGTGCTGGTGGAAGCGTTACGGGTCTTTACGCCGGTGTTTAACGCGCAGCATCAGCAGATCGGCGTGGTGGCGATCGGCATTGCGCTGAATGATGTGGCGGCGCAGATTGCGAAAAGCCGCTGGAACATCGTCTGGACCAGCCTGTTTGGCGGCGTGGTCGGGCTGCTGGGTATCCTGATTCTGGTCCGGCGGCTGAAAACCATCCTGCTCGGTCTGGAGCCACACGAGATTTCCAGCCTGTTTGAGCAGCGCCAGGCCATTCTTAACTCCATCAAAGAGGGGGTGATCGCGGTAGACGATCACTCCCGCGTCAGCCTGATCAATCAGGCCGCGCAGCAACTGCTGCATGAGACCACACAGAAAACGCCAGCCAGCGGCGATCTGATTGCTGAAGAGAGCGTGATGCACCGCCACCAGCAGGATGCGCTGCATGCGGGGAAAGCCTGGTATGATGAAGAGCTGACGCTGGGAAATCGCATCCTGATCACCAACACCGTACCGGTGCGCAGCCGTGACCGGATTATCGGGGCGGTGACCACCTTCAGGGACAAAACCGAGATCAGCCAGCTGATGCAGCGTCTGGACGGCATGGTAAACTATGTGGATGCGTTGCGTGAGCGGTCCCATGAATTCATGAATAAGCTGCATGTCATTCTGGGCCTGCTGCATATGAAAAACTATGCGCAGATGGAAGAGTACATTCTCAAAACCGCCAACGCCTATCAGACGGAGATCGGTTCACTGCTGCAGAAGATCAAATCGCCGATCATTGCCGGTTTCCTGCTCAGTAAAATCAACCGGGTTACCGATGAGGGCCATCAGCTGATTATCGATGAGGCCAGTTTTTTGCCCGACTGCGGCAGTGAGGAGCAGAGCGCGGTGCTGATTACGGTGCTGGGCAATTTAATTGAGAATGCGCTTGAGGCGCTGGACCCGGAGACTGAGGGTGAAATCCACCTCATGCTGCACTATCAGAATGGCTGGTTAGCCTGCGAAGTGAGTGATGATGGTCCCGGCATTGATGCCGCGCAGCTGAACACCATCTTTGAACGGGGCGTCTCCACAAAGGGTGAGGATCGCGGTGTCGGACTGTTTCTGGTCAGACAGCAGACCGAAAGCCTGGGGGGTAGCGTCAGCGTCGAGTCAGAACCCGGCGTCTTTACCCAATTCTTAGTACAACTTCCGTGGGAGAGAGGAATGATTACCCAATGATTAATGTGTTAGTTGTCGATGATGACGCCATGGTCGCGGAGCTGAACCGCTGCTACATCGGGCAGATCCCGGGATTTACCTGCTGCGGAACGGCCTCGACGTTACAGCAGGCGAAAGAGCGGCTGGCCCAGGCCGAGCCACAGGTGGATCTGATTCTGCTGGATATCTATATGCAGCAGGAAAACGGCCTCGACCTGCTCCCGGAGCTGCGCAGCGCAGGCCGTCCTGTTGACGTGATTATTATCTCGTCTGCTGCCGATGCCGCCACCATCAAAACCTCACTTAACTACGGGGTGGTCGATTACCTGATCAAACCTTTCCAGTTTGCCCGGTTTGAAGAGGCGCTCACCGGCTGGCGACAGAAGAAGTCGCTGATGGATAATCATCAGTTTTACCAGCAGTCAGACGTGGACCAGCTTCTGCATGGCAACCCGCCGGGGACCAGCGAACAGAAACGCCTGCCGAAGGGACTGACGCCGCAGACGCTGCGGACGCTCTGCCTGTGGATCGACGCCCATCCGGGTACCGAGTTCTCGACCGACGAGCTGGCAACCGAGGTGAATATCTCCCGCGTCTCCTGCCGCAAATACCTCATCTGGCTGGCGCAGATCAATATTCTGTTCACCAGCATTCACTATGGCGTCACCGGTCGCCCGGTTTACCGCTACCGCCTGCAGCCGGAATATCACACCCTGCTCAAACAGTACTGTCAGTGAACCAGCCGGTAATCGTCGTCCAGCAGCTGAAACGAAAAGTGACGTTGTGACGAACAGATGACCCGCCTGTCGCGGGTCACAAACAGGGCTTCAATACCCGGTTTGTCCGCCAGACAGGCAATGCCCTGTTCCACGCCCAGACCATACAGCAGCGTGGTGTAGATATCGCCATCCAGCGACCGGTCAGAAATCACGGTAACGCTCAGCAGTTCGTTATCCAGCGGATACCCGGTACGCGGGTCCAGAATATGGTGATAACAGATCCCGTTCAGCTCGAAGTAACGTTCATAGATGCCGGATGTCACTACGGAGCGATTGTTCACGCCAATCACGCCGATCAGCTCGTCGGCTGCGCCAAACGGTTTTTTCAGGCCGATTGCCCAGCCCTGTTCATCAGGGGGTGCCCCCACGGTCTGCACGTTGCCGCCCAGATTGATCAGCGCATGGCTGACCTGCTGCTGGCGCAGAAAGGCCTGCACAAGGTCGGCGATATAGCCTTTGGCGATGGCCCCCAGGTCAATCTCCATGCCCGGTCTGGCCAGCATTACGCTGCGGGCGTCGGCGTCAAGCATGACCTCATGGGGATCGATGAGCGCCCTGCGAGCCTGAAGCTCCGCTGGTGACGGCACGCTGTGCCCCTGAAAACCGATTTTCCAGCACTTCACCAGTGGACCGATGGCCAGATTAAACAGGCTGTCGGGCAGCAGGCTCACCGCATGCGCGCAGGCGATAAGATCGAACACCGGCTGGCTGACCACCACCGGATGCTGCCCTGCCGCATGGTTGATCGCCATCACCTCAGAGGCGGCGCGGTTCACGGTGAAGAGATTCTCCTGCTGTCTGATAAGCCGGAAAACCTGTGCGGCCAGGGTCTGATTGTTTTCGAAGAGTTTGAGCAGGATGGGTGACCCCATCAGGACGGCGGAGTAAGCATAGACACGCGCTTCAGTTAACATAGGCGACTCTGCTTCAGAAAGGGAAAACCGGCACCCGCCAGAAGCGGATGCCGGAGAGGACCGTTAACGTCGGGCGTAAGCGGCGGCGTTACCACCGGCCAGAATACCAAAGATGATGATATCGGCGACGGCGTTCCCGCCGATACGGTTCGCGCCGTGGATACCGCCAACCACCTCACCACAGGCCCAGGCACCGTTGATTACCTGTTTCTGAGTGTCCAGCACCGCTGTCGTGGTGTCGATGGTCACGCCCCCCATGGTGTGGTGAACACCCGGTGCGATACGAATCGCGTAGAAGGGGCCTTCACTCAGCGGGTGACGCAGCGCGGTCTGACGACCAAAATCTTCATCTTTCTGCTGGATAACAAAGTTGTTGTAACGGGCCAGTGTCGCCTCCAGGGTGTGATGTTCGCCCATGTTAAGTTTCACCGCCAGCTCCGCCACGGTAGGCGCGCTGATGACAAAGCCTTTAGCGATATACTCGTCGGCCGCTTTGTTATTCATCCGCACCTGTTCGTCAAACACAATCCAGGCGCTCTTCTCAGGCAGGGCGATAATCTGCGCCGAGACTTTGTCGCGGGTTTCCATTTCATTATAGAAGCGCTTACCCGCCTGGCTGACCAGGATAGCCCCGCCGCCGCGAATGGATTCAGAGACCAGGTAAGAGGTGGTCTGCTCCACCGTTGGGTGAATCTGGATCTCGCCCATATCCACCGTGCCCGCGCCGATTTTCTCCAGCATCGCAATCCCGCTGCCGGTAGCGCCTTTATGGTTAGTGGTGACAAAGCCATCGAGTTCAGGACGGTATTTCACCACCAGCTCGCGGTTGGCACTGAATCCGCCGGTCGCCACAATCACGCTTTTCGCGTAGAGGATGCGGCTGTCGTTGTATTCATCGACCACCTTCACACCGGTGACCGCGCCATTTTCATACAGGATTTCTGCGACTGAGGTCTCCAGCAGGACTTCGATGTTACGGCTGTTGATGTTTTTCACCAGACCGCTGATCAGGAAGCCCCCCACCGCGGAACGGTCAGCCGGACGGTGAGTCCGGTCAATGCTCATCCCGCCGGTAATGGTAATGTCGTTGAGTTCGATTCCGTGGTTAGCCAGCCATTCGATCGCTTCCGGTGCCAGATCCACAAACTCACGCAGCAGCACCGGGTTATTTTTGAACTGACCGCCCTTCAGCGTCTCCTCATAGAACAGCTCTTTGCTGTCCTCGATGCCTTTGAGTTTCTGGAAGCGTGTTTCGGCAGCATTCATACCGACCGACGCCTTGATGGTGTTACCCCCGATGGTCGGCATCTTCTCGATGATGACGACGCGAGCGCCCTCGTCGTGCGCCTGAATCGCCGCAGCCAGACCTGCCCCGCCACTGCCGACAATCACCACATCGTAATTCTGCGGTGCATTCGGG
>Ga0157365_10001312_pt1 | contig 10284 bp, 10 predicted proteins | sample AttsexASBM3_FD_111478 | JGI IMG/M metagenome (GOLD analysis project Ga0157365, IMG submission 111478) | Fungus gardens microbial communities from leaf cutter ant in Ribeirão Preto, State of São Paulo, Brazil - Atta sexdens ASBM3 | ecosystem: Host-associated > Fungi > Mycelium > Unclassified ... | reverse complement strand
GCAATCACGATCTGTTGAATCGTTAAAGCAGAATTTCAGAAGCAGTTTCGGAATTGTGAGCGTTTTATTTTGCCGTTGCGCAAAATCGCCATTTTTATATAAATAACTGATATTTCATCATAAATTAAATTTTCACCTCTGAGGGCACTGTTTTTTGTTGCGCAACAAATCCGCGCAGACGCTGCCAGAAAACCGCCCCTCAGACGGTTAAAACAGCAAAATCACCGCGTTCGCTTTGTAGCCAGTGCCTTGAATCTCCGGATAAATAACCCGGATAGCGATTCCAGAAATGAACATCCGGCATGATTTTTTTCGCCGCATGACGCATGCTGATAACTCACTCTTGTTCAGGACAGAAGCGGTTATGACAACTGACAGAAGCGTTTTCTATATTTCCGATGGTACCGCCATCACGGCTGAAGTGCTGGGCCATGCGGTGTTGTCGCAGTTCCCGGTCAATATCACCAGCCTGACGCTGCCATTTGTTGAAAACGTCCAGCGGGCGCTGGCGGTTAAAGCTCAGATCAACGCGCTGTATCAGCAGAGCGGCGTCCGGCCGCTGGTCTTTTTCTCGATAGTCACACCGGAAGTGCGCGACATCATCGTGCAGAGCGAGGGCTTCTGTCAGGACATCGTACAGGCGCTGGTCGCCCCGCTGCAGCAGGAGCTGGGTTTAGCGCCTGCGCCAGTGGCTCACCGCACCCACGGTCTGGATGCCAGTAACCTGGGGAAATATGATGCCCGCATCGCGGCGATCGATTACGCCCTGGCCCATGATGACGGCATCTCGCTGCGCGGGCTGGAGGATGCGCAGGTGATCCTCGTCGGCGTCTCACGCTGCGGCAAGACGCCCACCAGCCTCTATCTGGCAATGCAGTTTGGTATCCGTGCTGCCAACTATCCGTTCATTGCTGACGACATGGACAACCTTAAGCTGCCGCCTGCCCTGCGCGCGCATCAGAACAAGCTGTTCGGGCTGACCATCGATCCGGAACGGCTGGCGGCCATCCGCCAGGAGCGGGCGGAAAATACCCGTTACGCCTCAATGCGCCAGTGCCGTCTGGAAGTGGGCGAAGTGGAGGCCCTGTTCCGCACCCACCAGATCCGTTATCTGAACAGCACCAACTACTCGGTGGAGGAGATAGCCACAAAAATTCTCGACATCATGGGTCTGACACGCCGCATGTACTAGGAAGCGGGAGCGGGCAGACGATGTAAAGCGTTGCTGCCGTCGGTTCTGATTTCATTATCAAATTCCGGGTTGAATTCGCACCCTGATGGTTTATTGTGACCACCATCACTTCCCGGTATTTCACCGCTGCGAAGAACCGTTTTCGAGAAACCCATGAATAAAACTGACGAACTGCGTACCGCGCGCATTGGTAATCTGATTACGCCTGCCAGCCTGGCGGCTGAGCACCCTGTCTCTGCGGCGATTGCCGATAATGTCACCGCAGCCCGCAAACGTATTGCCCGTATTCTGACCGGTGAAGATCCCCGCCTGCTGGTGGTGATCGGCCCCTGCTCGCTGCACGATCCCCGAGCGGCGCTGGAGTATGCTGAGCGCCTGAATGCGCTTCGCAGTCGCTATGCCGACCGACTGGAGATTGTTATGCGCGCTTACTTTGAAAAGCCGCGCACCGTAGTGGGCTGGAAAGGATTAATTTCCGATCCGGATCTGGATGGTCGTTATGATGTGAACCGTGGCATCTCTATTGCCCGCAAGCTGCTGATCGACATCAACGCCCTGGGCCTGCCTACCGCCACCGAATTTCTGGATATGGTGATCGGCCAGTTTATTGCCGACCTGATCAGCTGGGGCGCGATTGGCGCTCGCACCACTGAAAGCCAGATCCACCGCGAAATGGCCTCCGCCCTCTCCTGCCCGGTCGGCTTTAAAAACGGCACCGATGGCAACGTCCAGATTGCCGTGGATGCGATTCGTGCCGCGCGTGCCAGCCATATGTTCCTCTCGCCGGATAAGCTGGGCCAGATGACCATTTATCAGACCAGCGGCAATCCGCATGGTCATGTGATTCTGCGTGGCGGTAAACAGCCCAACTATCATGCCAGTGACGTCGCGGCGGCGGCTGAGAGTCTGTCAGCCTTTAATCTGCCAGAGCAGCTGGTCATCGATTTCAGTCACGGCAACTGCCTGAAGCAGCACCGTCGCCAGAAGGATGTGGCCGCAGATGTCGCGGAGCAGATCAAAGCAGGATCGCGTGCCGTGGCGGGCGTCATGATTGAAAGTTTCCTGCAGGAGGGCAATCAGAAGGTGGTGAGTGGTGAGCCTCTGGTTTACGGCCAATCGATTACCGATCCCTGCCTCGGCTGGGAGGATAGTGAAGCTGTTCTCGCCCTGCTGGCCGAGGCGGTTTCTCACCGCCTCTGAGTCTCTGTCAGCTGGAGCAGCTCACCTCAAGCGTTTTACCCCAGTCTGGTGGCCGCTGACGATAGTCGGCGGCTGTTTCATCACTGAAGGGTTGCTGCAGCGCCTGGTGCAGACGCGCCAGCGCGCCCTGCTCTCCCTGCTCAGCCTCTTCAATCGCCTGCTGTGCCAGGTAATTTCTGAGGATCACCGCCGGGTTTGCCGCCTTCATTACCGCCTGACGCTCCGCATCGCTGACCTGTTCATCCATCAGGCGGCTGCGGTAGCGCTGATACCAGCGGTCAAAAGCCTCACGATCAATGAACTCATCCCGCAGCGGTGAGCGGCTTTCCGCCTGTTGCGTCTCACTCAGTTTCCGGAACGTCAGGGTGTAATCGCTGTGCTCCTGCGTCATCAGCGCCAGCAGGTCGGTCAGGATCTGATTGTCGCTGCTCTGCTGGGTCAGTAAACCGAGTTTAGCCCGCATCCGCTCTCCCCACACCCGCATCAGTTCAGGTTCATAGGCGCTGAGTGCCGTGCGCAGTTGTTCAGTTGTCAGCAGCCCTGACAGCGCATGGGCCAGGCGGTTAAGGTTCCACATGCCAATCATTGGCTGATTTTCAAAACTGTAGCGCCCCTGATAGTCGCTGTGGTTGCAGATAAAGTCAGGCTGATAATCATCCAGAAAACCATAGGGGCCGTAGTCGATGGTCAGGCCCAGAATCGACATGTTGTCCGTGTTCATCACGCCATGCGCGAAGCCCACGCTCTGCCACAGCGCAATCAGCCGGGCAGTGCGCACCACAACGTCGGTAAACCAGCGCTGATAGCGATCCGCCTCCTCCACCAGATGCGGCCAGTGATGGCGGATGGCGTAGTCGGCCAGCTGCTGCACTTTCTCCTGCTGCTGGCTGTAAAAGAAATGCTCGAAATGACCAAAGCGCAGATGGCTGGGTGAAATGCGCATCAGCATTGCACCGCGCTCCGCCGTTTCACGGTAAACCGGCTCATCGCCAATCGACAGGGTCAGGGCGCGCGTGGTGGGGATCCCCAGATGGTGCAATGCTTCAGAGGCCAGGAACTCGCGAACGCTGGAACGGATCACCGCCCGCCCATCCCCCATGCGGGAATAGGGGGTCAGGCCCGCGCCCTTAAGGTGCCAGTCAAGTTTCTGGCCATCCTCTGTGCGCTGTTCTCCCAGCAGGATGCCGCGCCCGTCGCCCAGCTGACCGGCCCAGACGCCAAACTGATGGCCACTGTACACCTGGGCCAGTGGCTGCATGCCGGGCAGCAGTGCCGCGCCGTGCCAGACGTCATGCCCGTTACCGGCGAAGAGTGCGCTATCCAGCCCCATTGAGGCGGCCAGCGGGGCGTTATGATAGAGCAGACGTCCGCCTGCCAGCGGCGTAGGGTTAAGCGCGGTATAGCATCCGGTAAGCTCCCGGAACCAGGTATTGTCAAAAGATAGCTTGCCTGAGGACATTGTTTCTCCCATGCGATGCTCAGCGAGACGTCGGTTTGCCAAAACCTTCAGTGTAACGCTGATATCGGGGATTAAACAGGTTCCATCAGCCAGGATGCTGAGAAGAGGGTCGGCGACTGTCGGCGCGGATCAGGGAACGCAACGCGTCAGATTTGACCACCGGGAACAGTGCGCCCTGAAAATCGACCCCACTGAGCTGGCTCACTTTATCCAGCAGCCGATCATCGTCGATGCCGCAAATAATCAGCCGGTCACAATGGGTGCGGAAATTATCGATAATGCTCTGCATGAACGGCACAAACGACGCGCGCTTTGCCAGGGAGTGAATAAACTCTTTATCCAGACAGATCCAGCTGAATAAATTATCGTAGACCGCATTCGAGGGTGTTTTGCCAGCCCCAAAATGGGAAAGCGCTAAATTAAACTCATCATGCAGGCTCGCCAGCAGCGGATTATTTTTTCCGAGCTTCAGCTGCGGAAACGTTTCAGTGATATTCAGCAGAATGAAGGGCAGCTGCTTTATTTTGCGCATCACTAATTCGCTGGCCAGCAGCGTCCGGGCCATCCCTTCATCAATACGGATCAATGCGGAGACGTCGTGCGACTCAAATAACGCACGGTTCTGCTCCAGCAGGCTAATCTGACTTTGCAGCAGGCGTAACTGCTGCGACTCATCGAGCTGCGGCAGCAGCAGATCCTGAGGCAGTGTGATCGGCGCACTTTCATGCACAAACTGCGTAACCAGCTCAACAGCAGCCAGCCGTCCGTCAGCATCACAGACAGGATAAAACCAGATTTCCGACTGATAGTCGGCCGAGAGATGAATTTTCATTTTAATGCCAGAATATGCGGCGATGTTGATATCGTATAGTAATGGTCAGGCTCAGGCAATAGCGCCAAATCATTGAAGAGACGACCTTCTTTGCCCTTCCACCACCGTTTGCCAGCCTGCGATGACGCTTAAGCCAAATAGTGACGACAAAACTGCGCTTATTAGCGGAATTAAACCAGCATTTATTATGCCTAATAAAATCCCCGCTCAAAAACTGTCATTTAAAATAAAACTTTTAACGGCTGTTTTTTCTCTATTTTAAATTGGACTTAAGTCTTATTTCAGACTCTCCGGTTAAATTCGGCGAGCCTGCCAGAAGACTTTGCGCCAGTAGACGTTGTCCAGCGAGGAGCGGATTACCCCCTGGCTGGTGGAAGCATGAATAAAGGCATTATCACTGTCATAGATGCCGACATGCAGGCCATTCTCCCCGCGACCGGTTTTAAAGAAGACCAGGTCGCCGGGCAGCAGTTCATCTTTACTGATACGGGTGCCGATATCACTCTGTGCTGAGGTGGTGCGCGGCAGTTGCAGCGCAAAGCGGTCGCGGAAGGTCAGATAGACAAAGCCAGAGCAGTCGACACCGTTGCGGCTCATGCCGCCATAGCGATAGGGCGTGCCGTGCCAGTGACCGAGCTGGTCGTTCAGCTCTGCAATCACGGTAATTGAGTCGGAGAGACGACCATTAATCGGCGGGGCGTGATGACTGCATCCCGTCAGCAGCAGAACCAAAATCAGCAAACCCAGGCGCATCGCCAAATGTCCTTATCAGAAGTTGCAACCGGTTTAATGTAGCGGTAAAGCCCGCCGGGTAGCAAGTGTCAGGGCAGGACGGTCAGCAGCCTGCGTCCTTCAAGCTCAATCTGCCGGAAGGCGATGCCATAAAGCGGTGTCAGCCGCTGCGGGGTCAGAACCGCGGCCGGTTCGCCCTGCGCAATGACCTGTCCCCTCTCCATCAGCCAGACCTGATTCGCCTGATGCAGCGTGTGGTTAAGATCGTGACTGCTGGCGATCACGCTGATGCCCGCCGCACAGAGTCCGGCGATCAGATCGTCCACCGCTTTCTGCTGGGCGATATCCAGCGCGGTCATGGGCTCATCCAGAATCAGCAGCCGCCCGTCTGGATTGATGCGCGGATCAATTTGCAGGCAGACCGCCGCCAGTCGGACACGCTGCCACTCCCCGCCGGAGAGCCGGGTCAGTGAGTGGGCGAGTTTATCCTGCAGCTGAAGCTGCTGCAGCAGCGTGCTGAGCCGATCTTCATCCTGCGCCCCCCTCTGTTTCAGATGCAGCCGTAAATAGTGCCAGACCGGCATCTGACTCAGGGGGGCCTGCTGCTGGGGAAGCCAGCCGCGAGCCCGGGCCAGCGCCGGGCCGCTCCACCCGGACAGCGGACGGTTATCCAGCACGATCCTGCCGGACGCGCCCTCCAGTCCGGCAACAACGCTGAGCAACGTGCTTTTTCCCGCGCCGTTCGGACCGGCGACATGCAGCAACTGACCGGCGGCAAGCTCACCGTTCAGTGAGCACAGCCGCCCGGCGAGCGCCACCTGTTGCAGGCGCAGCAGCATCTATTTCGCCAGGGCCTGCTTAATAGTTTCCAGAATAATGGGATCTTCCGGCGTCATATCAGGCGCGAACCGCTGGACAACGCGACCGTCCCGGCCAATAACGAATTTTTCAAAGTTCCAGAGGATGTCGCCCGGCGCTTTCGGTCCGCGCCCTTTGCTCACCTGACGCTCGTAAAAACCGCTGCCTTCGGGACGAACGGCGTCAGGACAGGCCGCGATCAGCTGAGCATAGAGCGGGTGACGCCCTGCCCCATTAACGTCGGTTTTGGCAAACATCGGGAATGTCACGCCATAGGTGGTGCTGCAGAAGGTTTTGATCTCTTCGCTGCTGCCAGGCTCCTGCTCCAGAAACTGATTGCAGGGAAAACCCAGTACGCTGAAGCCGTGATCCTGCCAGGCCTTCTGCAGATTCTCCAGCTCCTCATACTGCGGGGTGAGGCCACATTTCGAGGCGACGTTTACCACCAGCAGTACCTTGCCCTGCCACGCAGAGAGCGTGGTTTTTTCACCATCAAGCGTAACCAGTTCAGTGTCATAAATGTTCATGCTGAATTCCTGTTGTGGATGCAGAGTAGCCAGCCGAAAGCTAGCGCGAAGATTTTACCAGTAAAAGAATAAACAGCGGCGCGCCGAGTGTCGCCGTGACCACGCCTATCGGTAATTCGGCCGATGTCAGCGCCAGACGCGCGACGACATCGGCCGCTAGCAGCACGCCTGCGCCAGCCAGCGCAGAGGCGGGCAGCAGATAACGGTGATCGCTGATGCCGCTCAGCCGCAGCAGGTGCGGGATCACCAGCCCGACAAAACCAATGGCACCGGCCATGGCAACGCTGATACCGACCAGCCAGCCCATCGCCAGCACCAGCAGATTGCGCCAGTAGAAAAGGGAGAGACCGAGCTGACGAGCGGAGATCTCCCCCAGCGCCAGCAGATTCAGTATCGGTCCCGTCGCATTCAGGGCCAGCATCACCGGCAGCAGCGCCAGCATCATGCCGCCATAGCGCCAGTCAATGCCGCTGAAGCCGCCCATCATCCAGTACATCAGCTGACGCAGGTCGAGGCTGGTGCTGAAGTAAACGGCCCAGGTCATGATGGCACTGCAGATAATCCCCAGCGCCACGCCCGTGAGTAACAGTCGGGTCACCGAGAGCTGACGGTGCGCGAAACAGAGCAGGATCAGCGTAATCATGAGTGCTCCGGCCATCGCGGCCAGGCCGAGGCTCCACAGCGAGCCGCTGCCCAGCAGCACGCCCAGCACCAGACCGATGCCCGCTCCGTTTGAGACGCCCAGCAGGCCAGGCTCGGCCAGCGGATTGGTAAACAGCGCCTGCATCACGACGCCGCACACCGCCAGGGATGCACCGACCAGCATCACCGCCAGACTGCGCGGCAGCCGCAGCTGCCAGACAAAGAGCCGGCCGCTCTCCGTAAACCACTCTGAGGGCGCGATCCAGCTGTCACCGGCACACAGGCTGCCACAGAGCAGCGCAAGCAGCATAAGAGCTAAAGTAATAAGCCATTTCTGGCCGCGCTGGTCGGCCTGAAGCGCGAGCGGGTCAAGCAGAGACATAGGCTGGATTTGCTGAGAAAACAGAGATTTGATTGTAGTGGGATTGCAGAAAAAAGAAAGGTGGTTGAGGCGGTGTGCGCCCTGCTGGCAGACGGGCGCGCCAGCGCAGTTACCGGCGGGTGAGACCATGAAAAAAGGCCGCTTGCGCGGCCTTTTTGAAACGCTGAAATTCAGTCAGTCTCTTTGGGTGTAGCGTTCTCTACGCGGCTTTTCAGCTTCTGTCCCGGGCGGAATGTCACTACGCGACGCGCGGTGATCGGAATATCTTCCCCCGTTTTCGGGTTTCTGCCAGGACGCTGGTTTTTGTCACGCAGGTCAAAATTGCCAAACCCAGACAGTTTTACCTGTTCTCCATTTTCCAAAGCGCGACGTACCTCTTCGAAAAACAGCTCTACTAACTCTTTGGCATCGCGTTTGCTCAGCCCGAGTTTCTCAAACAGGTACTCTGACATCTCAGCTTTTGTAAGCGCCATAGGTTCAATCCCTCAAGGTTGCCTGGAATCGCTCTTTTAATGCCGCAACACATTTGCCAACGGTCGCGGCAATCTCCTCTTCTTCGAGTGTCCGGCTGGTATCCTGCAAAATCAGGCTGATTGCGAGGCTCTTGAAGCCCTCAGAAACGCCCTTACCGCGGTACACGTCAAACAAGTTTACGCCAACTACCTGATTTACGCCAACTTTCTTACACTCCGCGATGATATCTGCTGCAGGGACGTTTTCAGCCACCACAACAGCAATATCACGACGGTTAGCCGGGAAGCGAGAAATCTCGCGCGCGTCAGGCAGGACGCGGTCTGCGACCTTATTCCAAAGCAGTTCAAAGACTAAGGTGCGGCCGTTGAGATCCAGCTTACGTTCCAGCTCAGGATGAACGACTCCGATAAATCCGATTCGTTCATCGTGCAAATAAATCGCCGCGCTCTGTCCCGGATGCAACGCCGGATTGGCTTCAGCCCGGAAGCTGATCGCATCCAGTTTGCCGGTTAAATCGAGCAGCGACTCTAAATCGCCTTTTAAATCATAGAAGTCAACTGCCTGGCGCGCCAGATCCCAGTGCTCTTCAACACGGTTTCCGCTGATAACACCGGCCAGCATAAGATCCTGACGAATGCCTAAATCTGCCTGCGTGTCGGGCACAAAGCGTAAGCCGCTCTCAAACAGACGTACGCGACTCTGCTGACGGTTCTGGTTGTAGACGACTGCGCTGAGCAGGCCGGTCCACAGGGAGAGACGCATGGTCGACATCTCGCTGGAGATCGGGCTTGGCAGCAGCAGCGCCTCTTCACCCGGATGCAGCAGCTGCTGAACCTTCGGATCAACGAAGCTGTAGGTAATCGCTTCCTGATATCCCTTGTCCACCAGCAGGTTTTTCACGCGTTTCAGCGACAGGTTCGCTTCGCGATGCTGAGTCATGACCAGCCCCGCCTGCACCGGCACGTTCGGGATGTTGTTGTAGCCGTAAACGCGGGCCACTTCTTCAACCAGATCTTCCTCAATCGCCATGTCGAAGCGCCAGCTCGGGGCGATCGCCTGCCACTCACCTTCGCCTGTCGTGACGTCGCAGCCGAGACGGCTCAGAATATCGGTAACCTGCTCATCGGCGATGACATGACCAATCAGGCGATCCAGTTTTTCCCGGCGCAGGGTGATCGTCGCCGGAACCGGCAAGGCGGCCTGATGTGTCTGATCGATGATCGGGCCGGCTTCACCCCCGCAGATGGAGAGCAGCAGCGCGGTTGCACGCTCCAGCGCGATATGTTGCAGCGCCGGATCAACGCCTCGCTCATAGCGGTGTGACGCGTCGGTGTGCAGACCGTGACGACGGGCGCGGCCGGTGATCGCCAGCGGGTCAAACCAGGCGCACTCAAACAGAATGTTCTGCGTTTCGCTGTTCACGCCCGAATGTTCGCCACCGAAGATACCCGCCATCGCCAGCGCCTGCTGGTGATCGGCGATGACCAGCGTGTCTGCCTGCAGGCTGGCTTCAGTGCCATCCAGCAGCGTCAGCTTTTCGCCCTCTTTCGCCATGCGCACCACGATGCCGCCGTTAAGACGATCGAGGTCGAAGGCGTGCATCGGCTGACCCAGTTCCAGCAGCACATAGTTGGTGATATCCACCACCGGATCGATGGAGCGGATACCACAGCGACGCAGCTTCTCTTTCATCCACAATGGCGTGGCCGCACCAACGTTGACGCCTTTCACTACGCGACCCAGGTAGCGCGGACAGGCCTCCACCGCATCAACCTGAATCGGGAAGGTGTCACTCAGCGTGGCAGCGACCGGCTGAATCTCTGGCTTGTTCAGCGGCAGACCGTTCAGCACCGCCACATCACGCGCGATACCGATCAGGCCCAGACAGTCCGCGCGGTTAGGCGTGACGCTGATTTCAATGGTGTTGTCATCCAGCTGAAGCCAGGCGCGGATGTCGGTGCCCACGGGCGCATCGGCAGGCAGTTC
>Ga0157365_10001311_pt1 | contig 10290 bp, 7 predicted proteins | sample AttsexASBM3_FD_111478 | JGI IMG/M metagenome (GOLD analysis project Ga0157365, IMG submission 111478) | Fungus gardens microbial communities from leaf cutter ant in Ribeirão Preto, State of São Paulo, Brazil - Atta sexdens ASBM3 | ecosystem: Host-associated > Fungi > Mycelium > Unclassified ... | reverse complement strand
GCGTTGAAGCGGGCCATGACTTCCATCGCCAGTGGCAGAGCCTCTTCATTCAGCCTCCCCGTAGCATTCAGGCCGCGCCCGAGCCGCAACACCACCTTTTCATTGAAGATGGGCATCGGGTTGCGTGAGATACCATCAAACACCACAAGCCGGACGGAGTTAGATCCAAGATCTATGACCGCCGAACGGCGGAAACCCCCACCGCCCGTCACATCCAGCCCCATACATTGCCCGCCCGTGCCGCCATGACCGCGCCCATACCGTAATCCTCAGTCCTCAATAGTCTGTTCCGCATGCCAGGGCTGGGAGGCACTGACCCGGATCGGGGCCTCGCCCCCTGCCTTGCCGCGCCCCGGATAGGACGGGTGCTCCATGAAATACTCATGCGATGAAAACGGCCTGCGTCCCGGCTCCAGCCGACGCCACACCCCGTTGCGCTGCAGTATCCATGACTGAAGGTTGTCCTTAAGGTCGATCATCATGATCTGGTCAAGCACGCGGGCATGAATCTGCGGGTCAAGCATGGGCACCATGCTTTCAACCCGCCAGTCCATGTTGCGCTGCATCCAGTCCGCCGAGGATATGTACAGCTTCGCATGTTTGGACGGAAGCCGGTGGCCGTCGCCAAAGGCATAGATGCGGGCATGTTCCAGAAAACGCCCCACGATCGACTTGACCTTGATATTTTCCGACAGCCCCGGAACGCCGGGCCGCAGGCAGCAGATGCCGCGCACTACCGCCGTAATCCGCACGCCCGCGCATGACGCGGCATAGAGCCGGTCGATCAGGTCGGGATCGACCAGCGAATTCATCTTGAGCCAGATCTGGCCCGGCCTGCCCGCCTGCACATGGGCGATCTCGCCCGCGATCAGGTCTTCCAGCGTGCGGCGGATGGTTACGGGCGAAAACGCGATCGCCTCCATCTTCGCGGGCATGGCGTAGCCGGTCATATAATTGAACAGCCGCGCCGAATCGCGCGCCAGTTCCGGGTTGCACGTGAAGAACGACAGGTCGGTATAGATACGCGCGGTGATCGGGTGATAATTGCCCGTGCCGAAATGGGCGTACGACCGCAGCGCCGCCCCTTCACGCCGCACCACAAGGCTGAGCTTGGCATGGGTCTTGAGGTCGGAGAAGCCGAACACGACCTGCACCCCCGCGGCTTCCAGCGCGCGGGCAAGGCGGATATTGGCTTCCTCATCAAACCGGGCGCGCAGTTCGACCATGGCGGTCACGGCCTTGCCCGCTTCCGCCGCCTCGATCAGCGCCTTCACGATGGGACTGTCGCGCGACGTGCGGTACAGCGTCTGCTTGATCGCCACCACGGCGGGGTCAAGCGCTGCCTGCCGCAGGAACTGCACCACCACATCGAAGCTTTCGAATGGATGGTGGACGATCATGTCCCGCGCGCGGATGGCGGCAAAGCAGTCGCCCCCGCAATCGACGATCCGTTCGGGAAAACGCGGGGTATAGGGCGGGAACAGCAGGTCGGGCCGGTCATCGACAATAAGCTGCTTGAGGTCCACCACCCCGATCAGCCCTGACTGGACGAACACCTCATCCGGCGGCGGGCCAAGCCCCTCGGCCATGGAGCGGGCGAGATCCTCGGGCATGCGGGATTCGATGTCGAGATGGATCACCACGCCACGCCTGCGCCGCTTGAGGGCGGATTCGTAGGAGCGCACAAGATCCTCGGCCTCGTCCTCGAACTCGACATCCGTATCGCGCACCACGCGCATCACACCCCATTCCCCCGCCACAAGACCGGGGAACAGATGGCCGATGCACATGACGATCAGGCGTTCAAGCAGGATGAAGCGCGTCTTGCCCGGCGGGGACAGGCCTGCGGGCAGGCGGATGAAACGCTCGATCCGCGCGGGCAGCAGGATCAGCGCCTCCATCACGAACTGGCCGGTCTCGGCGTTCATGAGCCGCAGGGCCTGCGCGATGCCCATATTCGGCAGGAAGGGCAGCGGATGGGCGGGATCTATCGCAAGGGGCGTGATGACGGGAAAAACACGCTCCATGAAGCAGTTTTCCAGCCACGCCTGTTCTTCCGCCGTGAACGAGACCTCATCACACAGGACAATACCCGCCGCTTCCAGTTCACGCTGGAGGTCGCGCCAGATACGCTGCTGTTCCTGCAACAGCCGCCCGGTACGCTCCCGCACGGCGGAAAGCTGCTGCTGGGGCGTCATCCCGTCGGGCGAGGTCTTGAGCAGCCCTTCGCGCACCTGTCCCACCAGACCGGCCACGCGCACGGAATAGAATTCATCCAGATTGCTGGCGCTGATCGACAGGAAGCGCACCCGTTCCAGCAGCGGATTGCGGGGGTTGTCGGCTTCGTCCACCACGCGCTGGTTGAAATCCAGCCAGGACAGTTCGCGGTTTATGAACCGCGCGGGCGACGTGGCGTCCGGCAGGGGTTCCGCCGGTTCGCGCAACGCGACCTGTCGCCCTGTTGCGACGCGCCGCCGGACACGCGGCGCCTTTGCTGCGGGGGTGGAAGGGTTACGTGGCGATCTGGCCAATTGTCTCGCTCTCCCGCTTGGGTGGCACTCTTATGATTATGTCCGACTCTAGGCCAGCAGCACACGCCTTGACCAGAGCCAGTGCGGCAGGCCGTCCGGATCAGGGACCATTCAGGCTTCGGGTTCGGATTCCTTCCCCTCCGCCATCATTGTCCCCACCAGCATGTCCGCCAGCGCGCGGGTGGCAAGGGCGCGCGTGACCCGCCCCCCATCGGCAAGGGCGGCATGATCCAGCCTGCGCACGGCTTCCTGCATGGCAAGGGCGGTACGCGGCAGGCGGCGCAGAAGCCATTCGACCACCGGCTGCGATACGACAATCTGGCGTTCCGCCAGCAGCCGCAGCAGCAGCACCCGCAGCAGCCCGTCACCGGGCTGGCGTATGGCCACGGCCATGGTCGCGCGCAGGCGGCTGGCAAGATCCGGCAGCACGACCGGCCAGCGCGCAGGCGGTTCACGCCCGCCCATCAACAGGGCGATACCGTGTTCACGGGCGGTATTGAGCAGGTGCAGCAGCGCCCGTTCATCCGTGCAGCAGTCGGCCCCATCCAGCACGATGGCCATAACCGGCGCGTGGCCGCCCGCGCCAAACAGCGCGGCGACATGCCCGTGCGACAGGCTGGGCCCCTGCAACAGCAGCGCATCGTGCATCTGCGCCCATATTTCCAGCATGTGGGTCTTACCCGTGCCTGCCGCCCCCCACAGGGCCAGCCTGCGGTCCGGCCACGGGGTGGGACCAAGCAGCCAGCTTCGCGCAGCGGCGTTGGAGGCAGAAAAGACGAAATCATCCGCAGCGAATCGGGGCGTGTGGGCAAACGGCAACACCAGTTGCCCGATCGCGCCGCCAAGCGCGTTTTCATCCGTTTTCAGCTTCGTGCGCTCAACCACCGCTTTGTGCGTTGCCCCGCCTTGACGTAAAGAAAGCCGGAAGTCCGTTCGATCCCCGGTTCCGTGCTGCGGTTTCCATAGCCTGCCTGCGGGAGTCCGGGGAAGTGATAGTTTGATTACGAAAAAAGGCCCGCCGCATGACGTCCGCCCCCCGCCCGCCTGCCTCCCCCGCCGATACAGCACCCGGCGCCACCTACCGCGATGCCGGTGTGGACATTGCCGCGGGTGACGCGCTTGTCGAAGTCATCAAGCCTGCCGCCCGCGCGACGGACCGCCCCGGCACGATGGGCGGCCTTGGCGGGTTCGGCGCGCTGTTTGACCTGAAGGCCGCCGGTTTTTCCGATCCCATCCTTGTGTCATGCACCGATGGCGTGGGCACCAAGCTCATGATCGCCATCGAAAGCGGACTGCATGAAACGGTGGGTATCGATCTGGTCGCCATGTGCGTGAACGATCTGGTGGTGCAGGGCGCGACCCCCCTGTTCTTTCTGGACTATTTCGCAACGGGCAGGCTGTCGATTGACGATGCGGCGAAGGTGGTGCGTGGCATCGCAAAAGGCTGCGCCGATTCCGGCTGCGCGCTGGTTGGTGGCGAAACGGCGGAAATGCCGGGCATGTACGCCCCCGGCCACTATGACCTGGCCGGTTTTTCAGTTGGCGCGGCGGAGCGCACGGCGCTGCTGCCGGGCAGCATCCAGCCCGGTGACACGCTGATCGGCCTGCCCTCGGCTGGCGTGCATTCCAACGGCTTCTCGCTGGTACGCAACATTGTCACCCGCAGCGGGCTGGCATGGGATGCGCCCTGCCCCTTCGCGGATGGCCAGACACTGGGCGAGGCCCTGATGATGCCCACGACCCTGTATGTGCATCAGGTTCTGGACCTGCACCATGCCGGGCTGCTGGTGGGGGCGGCGCACATCACCGGCGGTGGTCTGCCGGGCAACCTGCCCCGCGTGCTGCCCAAGGGCACGCGCGCCGTCATTGATGGGTCCGCATGGCCGATCCCGCCCGTGTTCCAGTGGCTGGCCAGCACCGGCAATGTCACGACCGAGGAAATGCTGCGCGTATTCAACTGCGGCATCGGCATGGTGCTGGTCGTGCGCGACAGCGCGGCGGCCCTTGCCCGTCTGGCCGAACGCGGGCAGCAGGCCTTCGTCATCGGGTCCATCGCGCAGGGCGAAACCCCGGACGCCCCGGCCACGCTGGCCTTCGACAGCCTGCCCGGACTGCGTGACTGAACCCGTGGTGACGCACAAGAAACCGATCGCGATCCTGATCAGCGGACGTGGCAGCAATATGCGCGCGCTGATCGAATCGTGCGCGCAACCGGACTATCCCGCCCGGATCGCCCTTGTCCTGTCCAACAATCCCGACGCGCCGGGACTGGACGTGGCGCGCGAAGCCGGACTTGCGGCCCACGCCATCGACCACCGCCCCTATGGCCGGGACCGGGAGGCGCATGAGCGCGCGCTGGACGCGGCGCTGCGCGCGGCAGGCGTGGAATATATCTGCCTTGCGGGCTACATGCGGCTGCTTACCCCGTTCCTGACCAGTGCATGGGCGGACCGGATGCTCAACATCCATCCCAGCCTGCTGCCAGCCTTCCCCGGCCTGCATACGCATGAACGCGCGCTGGAAAACGGCACGCGCATTCATGGCTGCACGGTCCACTGGGTAACGCAGGGCATGGATGAAGGCCCCGTCATCGGGCAGGCAGCCGTGCCCGTTCTGGACGATGATACGCCCGACACGCTGGCCGCGCGCGTATTACGGCAGGAACACAGGCTGTACCCGGCCGCCCTGCTGCGCGTGCTGGACCCCGCGGGCGCGCCCGTGCCGGATGCGGCGGCCAGCCTGCTGTCCGTATAAGGCCGGAACCATCCGGGCATGAAAAAAGCCGGCCCGCAGGCCGGCTTTTACATGGGCGGGGCAGAACCCCGCATCCTTCCGGTCCGTAAGGATCAGGGCAGGATTTCGGTGCCGGCGAAGAAGAACGCGATTTCGTTCTTCGCGTTTTCAAGGCTGTCCGAACCATGGACAGAGTTCGCTTCGATGCTTTCGGCGAACTGCGCGCGGATGGTGTTGGCTTCGGCCTTCTTGGGGTCGGTCGCACCCATCACTTCGCGGTTCTTCAGGACAGCGTTCTCACCTTCGAGAACCTGCACCACGACCGGGCCGGATACCATGAAGGACACCAGGTCGTTGTAGAACGGGCGTTCCTTGTGCACTTCATAGAACGCGCCAGCGGTTGCGGGCGTGAGCTGGATGCGCTTCTGGGCGACGATGCGCAGGCCGTTGTCTTCAAACACGGCATTGATCTTGCCGGTCAGGTTGCGACGGGTTGCATCGGGCTTGATGATGGAGAGGGTACGTTCAACTGCCATGGGACAGCTCCTTTCAAACAGGTGATGGAATATAACGAGACGGCCTCGGTCATAAACCGCCATCGCCTTACAAGCGCCATCTAGAGCATATCGCCGCGGACTGGTAGGTACAACCCGCACGAAACCAGCCATGTCCCCCATATTGCCGGAGTTTTCCGCCCGTGAGCCTGCTCGTCATATCCGACCTGACCCTGCGCATTGCAGGGCGCACCCTGCTTGATGGCGCAAGCCTGAGCATCGATCCGGGGCGCAAGATCGGCCTTGTGGGCCGTAACGGGGCGGGCAAATCAACATTGCTGGCCGCGATCGCGGGCGACATTGCGCCCGATGGGGGCAGCATCCACATGTCGGCGCGCGCACGCATGGCGCGCATCCGGCAGGAAGCACCCACGGGCTACGGCTCCCTGCTGGAAACCGTGCTGGCGGGCGATACCGAACGCACGGAACTGCTGGCCGAATCCGAAACCTGCGCCGATCCCGCCCGCGTGGCCGATATTCATGAACGCCTGCTGGCGATCGACGCGCACAGCGCACCCGCACGGGCGGCGGCCATCCTGTCGGGTCTGGGATTTGACGCGGCGGCACAGGCGCGGCCCGTATCGGATTTTTCGGGCGGGTGGCGCATGCGCGTGGCGCTGGCAACCGCGCTGTTCCTCAATCCCGACCTGCTTTTGCTGGATGAGCCGACCAACCACCTCGACCTTGAAGCCACGATCTGGCTGGAAAACTGGCTGGCGCGGTTTTCGGGGGCGGCGCTGATTGTCAGTCATGACCGGGGACTGCTGGACCGCGCGGTGGACGCCATCGCCCATCTGGATCACGGCAAGCTGACGCTGACGCCCGGCGGGTACGAGGAATTCGTGCGCATCCGCACCGAACAGGCCCTGCAGCAGGCCCGCATGGCTGAACGGATCAATGCAAAACGGGCGCATATGCAGTCCTTCGTGGACCGTTTCCGCGCCAAGGCCACCAAGGCCCGTCAGGCACAGGCACGGCTGAAGGCGTTGCAGAAGCTGCCGCAGATAGACAGCGTGATCGAGGACGCGCCCAGCCAGTTTTCCTTTCCCGAACCCTCCGCCCTGCCGCCGCCCATGCTGACCATGGACCGGGTTTCCGCCGGGTATGGGGACCATACCATCCTGTCGCACCTGTCCCTGCGCATCGACATGGAAGACCGGATCGCCCTGCTGGGCGCGAACGGCAACGGCAAATCCACCTTCGCCAAGCTGGTGGCGGGACGGCTGGAGCCGCAATCGGGCACGATCCAGCACAGCCCGAAGCTGAAAGTCGGCTATTTCGCCCAGCACCAGGCCGAGGAACTACGCCCCGACGAGACCCCGGTGGACCACATGGCCCGCGCCCTGCCCGGCGCCGCCCCTTCCGCCGTGCGTGCGCAGCTTGCCCGCTTCGGTCTGGATGCGGAACGGGCCGACACCGTAACGCGCGACCTGTCGGGCGGCGAAAAGGCGCGCCTGCTGCTGGCGCTGGCGACACGCGACGCGCCGCATCTGCTCATACTGGATGAACCGACCAACCATCTGGACCTTGACGCACGCGATGCGCTGATCCGCGCGCTGGCGGAATTCGAAGGCGCCGTCCTGCTGATCAGCCATGATCCGCATCTGGTGGAACTGGTGGCCGACCGGCTGTGGCTGGTGGGAGATGGCACGGTGCGCCCGTTTGATGGCGACATGGCTGAATACCGCACATGGCTTACGGAACGCGCGCGCGCCGCCTCCCAGAGCGATCCGTCACGCCCGGCGGCGGCCCCCAAACGCGATGACCGCCGTGAGCGTGCCGAAGCCCGCAAGGCGCTGGCCCCGCTACGCAAGCGAATCCGCGATGCGGAACAGCTTATGGCCCGACTGGTGGCCGAGCGTACCAAGCTGGAAACCCGTCTGGCGGACCCGGCCCTGTATGAAGGCGGCAAGGCCGATGAGGTCACGGCCCTGAACACCCGCCTTGCCGCCATTGCACGCGAACACGACAAGGCGGAAGAAGACTGGCTGGAAGCCGAAACCGAGATGGAAGAAGCCGCAAGCGCGGACTGAACGCGGGCGTCAGGCGGGCATGTGGCGGCGTTCCAGCCGCTGCGCCACCAGCGCCAGCATAAAGACGGCCAGACCGGCTGCCGAAAGACACGCCCCGGCCCAGCCCACCGACTGCGCGCCGTAACCGGCGGCGATCACCGCCCCGCCCAGCCACGCGCCAAACGCATTGGCGATATTGACCGCGGAATGGTTAAGGGCCGCGGCCAGAACCTGTGCATTGCCCGTCACATCCATAAGGCGCGTCTGAAGCGCGGGCAGCAGCGCGATGATGCCGCCCATGAGGCTGATGACCAGCAGGATCAGCCCAGGATTGCCCGCGCAGATGGGAAACAGGCACGACATGAGCGTGCTGCCCGCCAGCGTCACGACAACCGCGCGCGCGGGACTGACATCCACCAGCCGCGCGCCCGCCATGTTGCCCGCCACCATGCCCACGCCCCATAGCGACTGCGCCAGCGGCACGACCCAGACAGGGGCGTGCGTGACCGTCAGCAGCACTTCGGACATGTAGGTGCCTACGCAGAACATTCCCCCGAAACCGATCGCGCCGGTCGCCAGCGTAAACCACACCTGCGGGCGACCCAGTGCGCCCAGTTCCCGCAGGGGCGCGCTGGACGGTTCCGCCGCCACTTCGGGCACATTGCGCGCGATCAGGCCAAGGGCCAGCACACTCATAATCGTGATGACCCCGTACATCATGCGCCAGCCCAGCAACTGCCCGCCCCATGTGGTCAGTGGCACGCCCACGACATGCGCCACGGTCAGGCCGACAAACACGCCCGCCACCGCCCGCCCGCGGCGGCCCGGTTCCACCATGGCGGCCATGACCAGTGCGGCCACACCATAGAAGGCCCCGTGCGGCAGGCCCGTCAGGAACCGCGCATAGAACAGCGACCGGTATCCCGGCGACAGGACCGACGCGGCATTGCCCACCACGAACAGGGCCTGCAGCACCAGCAGCAGCCTGCGCCGCGACAGGCCCGCGCCGATAATGGTGATAAGGGGCGCCCCCACCACCACGCCCAGCGCATAGGCGCTGATGACGTGCCCGGCCACCGGCACCGATACGCCAAGCGAACGCGCAACGCCGGGCAGGACGGCCATAAGCGCGAATTCCCCCGTGCCGATGGTGAACGTCGCCACCGCCAGCGCAAGTTCGGCCGCCCCCACGCGCCCGCGACCGGCCGGGAGGGAGGGAAGAATGTTCAGGCTACGCACATCTCGACCCTTTCCCGGCGGGATGGAATGGCTTACGGCTAAGCGTATCAGTGCCGCAGCGGTCCTGTACACACAATGCCGCAAATCCGGCATCACCTTATGGAAATCCGGTTCGACCTTCCTGCCTTCCAATACGTTATGCCGGTCAGACCCCGCCGGGTTTTACATTCTGCGGGACCTGTGCCGCCCACCCTACGGACATATTGATGACAGCCTCTCCCCCACCGGCTTCTTCCCAGCACACCACACATCATGAACACGAACAGGCGAAAGACAGCGTGACCGATCCCCGCGCCGTCCAGCTTGCCCGCATTTTCAGCCTGCTACGTCTGGCCATCGTCGTTACCGTCGTGGTCGTGCTGATCTGGCTGGTGGGCGACGTGCTGATGGTCATCTTCGCCGCCACGCTGGTGGCCGTCATCCTGCATAACCTTGCCGGTATCGTGGAACGGCATACGCGCCTGCCCTACTGGCTGGCGCTGACAGCGGTGGTGGTCGTGCTGATTGCCGCCCTGACCGCACTGATATGGAGCAGTGGCCCCGAAATATCGGAACAGGCGGTCAAGCTGCGCACCGCCCTGAGTGAACAGGCCCACAGCCTGCGCGACCGGATGGGCAATTCCTCCATCGGGCGGATGATCCTTGATAACCTGCCCTCCTCCCTTGGCGGGAACGAGCCGTCCTCGGGCGGCAGCGGCTTCGGTTCGCTGGCGGGGTCCATGACGGGATTCGTGTCCTCCGCCTTCGGTGCGGCGGGCACGCTGGCGGTCATCCTGATCGCGGGGCTGTATTTCGCCATATCGCCCGAACTCTATGTCAACGGCATGCTGCGGCTGGTCCCGCATGAATACCGCAAGACATCACGCGACCTGCTGCTGACAGCGGGGCGCACCCTGTGGGCATGGACGGCGGGACAGGCGCTGGACATGACGGTGGTGGGGCTGCTGTCCTTTATCGGGCTGTGGTGCATCGGCGTGCCACTGGCCCTTGCGCTGGGGGTGGTGGCGGGGCTGGCCAACTTCATCCCCTATATCGGCGCGTTCGTAGGCGCCGTGCCTGCCGTGCTGATCGCCCTGTCGCAGGGCACGCGCGAAGGGTTCATGGTCATGGGCCTGTATGCCGCGATCCAGTTTTTCGAAGGCAATGTGATGGCCCCCCTGATCCAGCGCCACGCGGTGCAGATGCCGCCGGGGCTGACCATCCTGTCCCAGACGATCTTCG
>Ga0157365_10001310_pt1 | contig 10291 bp, 8 predicted proteins | sample AttsexASBM3_FD_111478 | JGI IMG/M metagenome (GOLD analysis project Ga0157365, IMG submission 111478) | Fungus gardens microbial communities from leaf cutter ant in Ribeirão Preto, State of São Paulo, Brazil - Atta sexdens ASBM3 | ecosystem: Host-associated > Fungi > Mycelium > Unclassified ... | reverse complement strand
TGAAAATAATTCTCAACTAGGATCAGTTTGCGTGACTGTCGATCTCAACCGCATTTCCCGAAAGTGCGAACGCGCCGTGATCACGGCGTATGAAGAATTGCGGGAAGTGGGCCAGCCTGACATCCAGGCTTTCACCGCATGCACGACCCTTTATCGTATCCACCATCCGGAGGCTTCATTGAACGAGGCACGCCGTCTTGTGTCGGAATGGATCGATCATCATATCGTTCGTCAGGACAAGGGCGCGACCCCAGGCTGCGATTGCTGAGATCGAGGGGCGAGCCTGAGGCCTGACCAAGGTCAGGAATCGCGTTCTACCCGTGATGGAAAAAAAAAGCCGGGGGCATGTCCCCTGGCTTTTTTGTTTGCCCGCTTCAGGCTTAGGTCAGCTGCGGCGGCAGAGCGGTACGAAGTCGCGACGTGTCTCGCCGACATAAAGCTGGCGTGGCCGGCCGATACGCTGCCCCGGCTCCTCGATCATCTCGCGCCACTGGCTGACCCAGCCTACCGTACGGGCGACGGCGAAGAGGACGGTGAACATCGACGTCGGAATCCCCATGGCCTTGAGAATGAGGCCCGAATAGAAATCGACATTTGGATAAAGGCGACGCTGGACGAAATAGGGGTCATTGACCGCGATACGCTCCAGCTCGGCTGCAAGGTCGAACATCGGGTCATGTTTCAGCCCGAGCTCGGAGACGACCTCATGATAGGTCTGCTCCATGATCTTCGCACGCGGGTCGAAATTCTTGTAGACGCGATGGCCAAAGCCCATCAGCCGGACGCCGCTCTCACGGTTCTTCACCTGAGCAATGAAGGCCGGGATGTTCTCCTTCGTGCCAATCTGCGCCAGCATTCCCAGCACGGCCTCATTGGCACCGCCATGAGCGGGGCCCCAGAGCGCTGCGATACCTGCCGCGATGCAGGCGAAGGGGTTCGAGCCTGTCGAACCGACCAGACGCACCGTAGAGGTCGAGGCATTCTGCTCATGATCGGCATGCAGGATCAGAATGCGATCGATCGCGCGCGCCAGGACCGGGTTCACCTTGTATTCAGCGTTCGGTCGCGCAAACAGCATCTTCAGGAAGTTTTCCGAGAAGGTCAGGCTGTTATCGGGATATACGAAAGGTTCACCGACCGTATATTTATACGCCCAAGCCGCAATGGTCGGCACCTTGGCAATCAGGCGGCGCGTGGAGAGATCGCGGGAGGCCTCGTTGGAGATATCGACGGCGTCAGGGTAGAAGGCTGAGAGCGCCGCCACTGTACCGCAGAGGATGGCCATTGGATGGGCATCACGACGGAAGCCGTTGAAGAAGTTCCTGATCTGCTCATGAAGGAGTGCCTGCTCCTTCAGATCCTGCTGAAACCGGTCATACGCATCACGATTGGGCAGCTCGCCATAGGCCAGGAGATAAGCCGTTTCGACAAAGCTGGCCTCGGTGGCAAGCTGCTCGATAGGATAACCGCGATGCAAAAGCACGCCCTCATCGCCATCGATGAAGGTGATGGCGCTTTGGCATGAAGCCGTCTCCCCATAACCCGGATCAAATGAGAACATCTGGGTCTGGGCGGTGAGCTTGCGGATATCGACCACATCGGGGCCGAGTGTACCCTTGAGCAGGGGAAATTCGGCAGAGCGCTCGCCAATGCTGAGGGTCGCCGTTTCGGGAGTGGATCCGTTTGTGTCGTGATCAGCCATGGAAAAACGCCTTACGAAGTTAACTGCGATGGGGCAATCAACATATGGGTGAACTCCGTCCGAAATGGCGGGCCGCGAAAGCGCGCCATGAGGCCGTTTTCACCCGGGTGGAAGCACTGCGCCAAGCGTGGCGGTGTTGGGAGAGAGCCCTGCCCAGTCCGAAGCGACCGCGAACATGGCCGCCGTGGCAGGCTCAAAGCCTTTCATCAGCTCCCGAGCGATGGGCCCGTCAATCGCATCACTGGCGAGATGGCGGCAGATTTCGGCGATCACCGGGTTATGCCCGACGATGATCAGCGTGCGGACTGAACCCGGCGTCTCCCGGATGAGTTCGAGCATGCCGTAGAGATCGAGATCATACAGGGCATCGAGCCCGAGCACTACGCGTGAGGAGGGCAGACAGGCCGCAATGCTGGCCGCTGTCTGGCTCGTCCGCGTGGCGGTGCTGTGCCATAGATGCGTACCGGCCAGAGCGATGTCGAGCGCTGCGATTGCGTGGGCGAGATGCTCCGCGTCAAGCTGGCCCCGTTCGGTGAGCGGCCTGTTGCGGTCGAGACCTCCCCACGCCTCGGGGGCAGCCTGGGCATGTCTGGCGAAAATGATGTGATGCGCCGTCATCTCCGTTTCCGTATCAGCGCGGGCTGCGCCCGGCGATTGAGTCATGATGACGGATCACCTCCCGGATGATGAAGGCAAGAAACTTTTCCGCGAAGTCAGGATCGAGCCGGGCGGAGACTGCAAGTTGGCGCAGGCGCTCGATCTGACGCGCCTCACGTGCAGGGTCGGCGGCAGGCAGACCGGAACGGGCCTTTAGCTCGCCCACGGCCTGGGTCTGGCGAAAGCGCTCCGCCAGCATATGGATCAGCGCCGCATCGATATTATCGATGCTCTGGCGATGCTGTTCGAGAAGCGCGCGTGTTTCCTGTTCAGACATCCAGATCAATCCAGGCAAGATGGCCGCCTTTTCCGGCGCCCAGGTCAGTGAAAATGGCGCGACCCCCGTTGCGTCCGTCCCTGATCCAGGGTCGGCCATCGGTCGAGCGGCGGTCATGGCCACAATAAACGACATGGTCCTCAGGGATATGATCGATCCATCGCAGCCGCCTCTCGGGGTAGCCATCAGGCTGCATGCGGCCGGTTGTCTCGCCAAAGAGCGCGCGCGACAACAGCGGTGTCATCGAGCCCAGGGCCGGAGGGGGAGCCTCGATCAGCATGTCGGTATGGAACCCGCCATGGACGAAGATCAACTCATCCTGCACGATCCAGGCGGGGGCCTGAGCGATGGCCTCATAGGCGCGCTCGCGCAATCCCGCCTGAACTGGTCCAGAAAGCTGATTCAGCGTCTCTTCCAGAGGCGGATCCCGCCGCAGCCTTCTGCCCTCTAGCGCCCGGCCGAGCTTTCGGTCGTGATTCCCGAGGATGAACAATCCACGTCCGTCATCGATGAGGTCCAGCATGAGCCTTAGCGTGCCAGCGCTATCGGGCCCATGATCGACAAGATCACCAAGCTGAATGATGAAACGATCGGTCGCCACAGCGTGTTCGAAAGCCGTCAGATCGCCATGAACGTCGCCCACCACGCGCAACCCGCGACCGGCGCTCAGTCGTGAAAGATCGGGTGGGGGAGGTGGGGAGAACGAAATCGGATCGGCCTTTCGGAGCTACTTCATGTCGAAACCGTCATTATGGGCAGGATCGGGAGAAAAACACAATAAAGACATGGTTATAACCCTTCTGCCTCAGGGAGCCACTGCCAGTGACCCATTCTCGGCAAAGCTGGCCGCCAGCGACAGATCGACGGACAGGACCTGACTGACACCGCGCTCCTGCATGGTCACGCCGAACAGTCGATCCATATGCGCCATGGTGAGTTGATGGTGGGTAACAACCAGAAAGCGCGTCTGGGCCTCTTCGGCCATATCCTTGAGCAGGCTGCACAGCCGTTCCACATTGGCATCATCGAGCGGAGCGTCGACCTCATCGAGAATGCAGAGGGGGGAAGGCTGGCATTTGAACGTAGCGAATATGAGCGAAAGTGCGGTGAGCGCCTGCTCGCCCCCTGAGAGCAGGGAAAGCGTCGAGAGTTTCTTGCCGGGAGGCTGGGCGAATATCTCAAGACCAGCCTCTAGCGGATCGTCACTGCCGACAAGGCCGAGATGGGCCTTGCCACCGTTGAACATGCGGCTGAACAGCGCCTGGAAATGGCGATCGACCTCGACGAATACCGCCTGTAGGCGCTCCCGCCCTTCCTTTTTCAAGGCGTTGATTGATCCGCGAAGGCGATTGATCGCTGATTCCAGCTCGTCGTGTTCGCGCGCCAGATGCTCTGACTGGCTATGGGCTTCGGCATATTCCTGCTCGGCCAGAAGATTGACGGGTCCGAGCGCCTCGCGTTCCTTCTGGTTGCGCGCCAGGCGACGCTTCAAGCTCGTCTCGCTCTGTTCGGTGAGCGGGAGGTCGAATGTCTCTTCCGGCGTATTGGCCCGGCCCTCGTCGAGTTTGGCGTACTGGGCGCGCGCCTGTTCGAGGCGCTCCTGCAGCCGTATTGCATTTTCTCGAGCTGTCGCGCAGCGCTGCTCCTCATCACGCCGTGTGCGGGAGAGAGCCTCGATGGCCGAATCGATTTCGGCCAGAGCCTCGGCGGCAGATGCAAAGTCGCTTTCCGCTCTCGACAGCGCTTCGGCCGTTTCTAGCGTGACGGTTTCGAGCCGCGAAGCCTCAGCGCTGGCTCGGGCAATCTCCTTTTCTCCCTCGGCGACACGTTCGGCGAGGCGTTGCAGGTCCTCTTCCAGTGCCGCGATCGTGCTCAGCGTCTCGACGCGCCGCGAGATCGTCTGCTCCTTTTCCTGCAGCGCCTTTTCCAGCGCGGCTTTTGTTTCGCGTAGCGCCTCACGGCAGGTCAGGTCATTCTGACGGCTGGTGGCTTCCCGTTCCCGGCACTGGTCCAGCTCTTGTTCCCTGGGCGTCAGATCGGGCACCGGCGCGAGCGTTGTCTGATGAGCCCGCATCTCTGTCAGGTTTGAAACGAGGGCCTCATGCTGAGGAACCAGTGCGGAGAGACGGCTGGTCAGGCTCAGCTTCAGATCCCGCGCCGTCTGAAGGTCTCGGCTCGCCGCTCCGATGTCGCGTCCAAGCGCCTCTCCAGCGCCGCGTGCTGCGGTGAGCTCTTTCTCAACGAGGGTCAGCGTCGCGCGGTTCGACTGCAGCATCTCCCGGGTGATGCGCAGCGCGGTTTCATGATCCTGCGCCTCAAGCTGAGCGCAATGCGCGGCGATATCCTGCTGATCGCTCTTTTCCTGAGCAAGCACGCCCGTGAGCGTCGTGGCTTTTGCGGCGCGCGCCTCCTCCTGCAATCTGCAGCGGGTCGCGCGCTCTCGCGCCTCGGCATAGGCTGTATCCGCGTCGCGGAGGTTGCCCTGAGCTTGGGTAAGCAGGGATTTTTCCGTGCCTGCAGCGTGTTGTCTCAGCGCATGTTGCCCCTGCATGCTCGCTTCCGAGGGGAGCTCAGCCAGCGCCTCGCGGGCTGCGTCGGCACGACGCCCCATTTCCTCGCGCTGGATCATGGCCTCTTCGCGCCTCTGCTCAAGCTGCGTGAGTTGGCTGGTCACGCGGTCCGCTCGGGAGGAAAGGGCATCCTCCTCCCGCCGGAGCTTGGGGAGAAGCGCTTCGTCACGATGCAAGGCCTCCCGCAGCGCTTCAAGACGCGCGACAATCGTCTGCTCGCGTGCTTCAAGCGTTGACGTCTGGGCCTGCAGGGGGGGAAGAGCCGTTTCAGAAGCCCGGATCTCTTCTTCCAGCGCGCGCAACCGAGCGACGGTCTCGACAGGTCCCAAGGCACGAGACGGAAGACTCCCGGTGTCGCAATACCCGTCCCAGCGCCACAACCCGCCATCACGACTGACAAGACATTGTCCGGGGAGGAGGGAAGGTTGAAGAACCTTGCCCATCGTCGGATCGTCTATCAGGGCGATAGCTGAGAAGCAGCGGGCAAGCGCTTCAGGTGCGTGGATAAGCGCGCTGAGCGGCGTGGATCCAGGCGGTAACGGTTGAGAGGCCTGCTCAGGAAGGAGTAGCCAGGCACGGCTCTGTGTGGCGTCGAGTGACGCCTCGATCGTCTGATCCAGGGCTACGGCGAGGGCGCGCTCGAGCCCGGCCGGAATAACCAGCGCCTCGATCAGCGGATCAGGCAGGGAGGTTTCTCCCCTTGTCGCCCTGAGCGCCTCGTACTGCACCCTGAGGGCCATCATATGGGCCGTTGCCGTCTGGCTGGCCTTGTGTGCGCGTTCCCAGTCCTGACGTACGCTATTGCGTTCCGTCGAAAGCGTCTCACGTTCGGCATTGAGCGTGACGAGACTTGCCTCAACGTCCTTACGCTGCTGGCGTGCCCCGGCCAGGAGTGCATCATCGGGCATCTCGGCAACGAGGTGGTCGCGCTGGGCCGCGAAGCCTTGGATCTGAGCATCATGCCGGGCGCAAGCTTGATTGGCCTGGTCATGCTCCTTCGTGAGCAATTCCCGCTGGCGTGCAGTGCCGGCTATCTCGGCCTCGATGGCCGCCAGAGCCTGTTGGGCTTCTGCATGCGCCGCCTGATGCGCGTCCGCTTGCTGCCGCGCGGCGTCACGCGCCTCGCCCATGGTGATGGCGCGGGCGTCCTCCTGGGACAGGGCTTCGTCGCCAAGCCGCGCCTCATCAAGCGCAGCGAGTTCGGTCTCGTGAGCGGCGATCTGCGCAAGGAGGGCTTTCTGACGCGTGTGCAGGGCCTCGAGCGAGAGGCGCGCCTGTTCGGCTTCTCGCCGGGCTTGCCCCGCCTTTTGCTCGGCATCGGCGAGAGAGAGGCGCGCATCCTGACACTGCCCGCTCAGTCCTTCGACTCGCGTGTCGTGGTCCTGTCGGGTACTGCGCTTCTCGTTCAATGCCTTTTGCAGCGCATGAAGAGCGGCCTCATCGGGCATCTGGGCGCGCACATTGGCGAGCGCCTCGGTCAGACGGGCTTCATCGCTTTCCAGCGCCAGGATACGCTGCGCGGTCGTCTCATGGTCCTTGGCGAGGGCCTGCGCGGCGAGCCGGTCGCGTGTCAGAGACGCGGTAAGAGAAGCGACCTGACTTTCGGCTTGTCGCAAGGCCAGTTCCGCCTGCTCTGCGGCTTTCTCCTGGACCGTCAGCGTATCGGGAAGGGTCTGAAGCATGATGTCGAGGCGATCCAGACTCTCCTTCAGCGCATCCTGGCGCGACAGTGCTTCATCGAGACGCGCTTGTGCCAGACTCCGATCGGCACTGTTCTGGGCCTGACGCGTCATGGCCTGCTCGCAAGCAGCGCGCGATTGGGTCAGGGATTCCCGCGAGGTTTCAGCCGTCAGGCGCAGCTTGTCGCGGGCTTCACGTACAGATTCTACTGTCTCGCGTAACGCTTGGACGCGCGCTTTGTGGGCAATTGTGGCCTGCTCGGCCATGTCTGCGCCTTGACCAGCGTCATCGCGCTGGCGCTCGGCCTCTTGCAAAAGCCCTTCCGTGCGCTCGACCAGCAACGCCGCGCGCCTGTGCACAAGCCAGGAGAGGGCGCTTTCGTCTTCGCGTATGGATTCTGACAGGCTGCGATAGGCGCGCGCCTGCGTCGATTGTGCATCGAGCTGTTCGAGGCGGCTTGTGATCTGCTGGCGCAGATCCTCGCTGCGCGCGATATTGCCCTCAGCCTGACGCAGTTTGAGTTCCGCATCATGACGCCGGGCATGGAGCCCGCTGATACCCGCAGCCTCTTCCAGCAGCGAGCGTCGCTCCTCCGGCTTTGCGCTGATGAGCGCGCTCACGCGGTTCTGGCTCACGATGGAGGAACTGCGTGCGCCGGAAGACAGATCGGCGAACATCGTGGTGATGTCGCGCGCGCGCAGGGCGCGGCCATTGAGGCGGAAATCGCTGCCGGAGCCGCGCTCAGCCCGCCGGCAGATCTCGAGCCCATCCGTCTCGCTAAAGGGGGGCGGGGCCAGCCCTGTGGCCTCTTCAAGCCAGAGCGTAACCTCAGCGAGGGAACGGGCGGAACGGGCGCTGGTGCCTGCAAAAATCAGATCGTCGAGTTCCCCGCCACGGAGGGCACGGGCGGAACTCTCTCCCATGGCCCAACGCAGGGCCTCGACGACGTTGGACTTGCCACATCCATTCGGCCCGACAATGCCTGTCAGGCCGGGAAGGATATCAATCGTGGCAGGATCGGCAAAACTCTTGAAACCCGCTATCCGCAGGCGCGTGATCTTGGCTGACATACGCGAAAAGCGGGGTCCTCTGCTTAGCCACCAGCCTTCTTCACTTCGGCCTCGAAGGCCTCGAATGTCAGAAGTTCCTGGTTATAGGGCTGGTTGTTGAACATGAAGAACGGCGTGCCGCCAATATTGTACTTGGCCTGGTCCGAATCCTGCTGGGCGACCAGCGCCTGACGGAATGCATCATCTGCATCGATCTTGGCAAACTGATCGGCCGAGATTCCGGCAAGAGCCGCCATCTGCTGAATCTGCTTCTTGGGGTTCACGTCGCGCGCGAAGGCCCAGCGATCCTGGCTGGCAAGCATGGAGTTGACGAAGGGTACGTAGCGATCAACCGGCAGGGAGCGCGCCACCATGGCACCCAGCAGGGCGATCTGATCGAGCGGGAAGTCATGATAGACATAGAAGACCTTGCCGGTATCAATCAGCTTTGTCTTGACGTCCTGGAAGACGGTCATCTCGAAATGCGCGCAATGGGTGCATGTGAGCGAAAACCACTCATTGACCGTAACCGGCGCCTTGGGGTTGCCCAATGTGCGCGGAGTCAGTCGGCTATCCTCGGCGCGTGCCTTCGGGATGAGCGCGAGGGCTGGCAGGGCCGCCAGAAAACTACGCCGATATAGAGACATTGAAGAACACTCCCGGGTCATGATGTCAAAGTTTTGAAGACCGGAAGCCACGCGGCGTCAAGAGGCGGCCTGCCCGACGAGCGCGGACGGCCTCTTGATCGCCAGGAATCGCTAGTGCTTGTCATCCCCGCGATGGGACGTCTCCGCGTCGCTGCGAACCCAGTCGGCTGGCACACGCATTCTGAGGGCGCGTATGTGACGCGCATCGGCATCGGTCACGCGAAAGACGAGGCCGCTCTCATGAGTGAAGACCTCCCCGCGGATCGGGACATGCCCCGCGAGGCGGAATACGAGACCGCCGACGGTTTCGATCTCGGCTTCACGCTCGGCTTCGGTCAGTAGTGGCCCCATGAAGCCTTCGAGTTCATCAACGGGCAGACGGGCATCGAGGTCGAAGGAGCCGTCGGCGCGCTCGGAAATCATGGCCGAGACGGGCTCGTCATGCTCGTCCGAGATGTCGCCAACGATTGTCTCCACAAGGTCTTCGATGGTCACCAGACCATCCACCCCGCCATATTCATCGATGACCAGGGCCAGATGGGTGCGCCTCTGACGCATCTGGAGCAGCAGATCGAGCACGGGAATCTGCGGGGCAACCAGTAAGGGCTGACGCAGCAAGGGCTCGATATCGAACGCCTCCGAGGTGCCGATATAGGCGATGAGGTCCTTGACGTGGATCATGCCGATGACGTTGTCGAGATGCTCGCGGTAGACCGGTACACGCGAGTGATTCTCGCGACGCATGAAGGCCAGAGCCTCGTCGAGCGTGATATCGGCTGACATCGAGACGATATCGGCGCGCGGCACCATCACATCATCCGCTGTCTTTTCGCGCAGATGCAGCACGTTGGTGATCAGCGCGCGTTCCTGCCGGTCGAGTTCGGGGCGCGTACCGGTTTCCGGATGGGGGGCCGCGGCCTCTTCCACCAGGGCCGCAATCGAGAGGCGCAACCCCTGTTCACGCCCCTTGCGGTTGAAGATGCCGAATAGCCCTTTCGAGGGGCGCTGGCGGTGCTCGTCGCTCTCGCTCATGCGCCGCGCCCCCCGCCCAGACGCCAGGGATTGGGAATACCCAGACGCGCAAGGATGCGGGATTCAATCATCTCCATCAGACGGGCTTCGTCCGGGCGATGATGGTCGTGACCCGCCAGATGCAGCAGACCATGAACGACCAGATGCGCGAAATGGTGCGGGAATTTCTTGCCGCTGATCTGCGCCTCACGGCGGACCGTTTCATAGGCGAGCGCGATATCGCCGTCGCCGAATGTCCCGTTCTCTTCGAAAGTGAGGACGTTGGTCGGCTTGTTCTTGTCACGGAATGTCGCGTTGAGCGCCTTGATGGCGTGATCCCCCGCGAGAAGAAAGGCGGGGATGCGATCGCGATCCAGCCATGGCCAGCTTGCCTCAATGCATCGCGCAACGAGCGCTTCCAGATTGGGCACGCTGGCGCGCCAGCGGCGATCGACCACGATCAGATCCAGACGTGAGCGAAGCGCCGCCCTCGTTATAGAGGACGGTTCTTCGGCGGATTGGGTCAAACTACTTCGAGGTTCCATTGTATTCCCGGCGCGACCTGCCTCGGGAGTAATCCCGTGCCGCAGCCACTCGTTGATCATAAGCGTCCACGATACGCGCCACGAGCGGGTGGCGGACGACATCGGCGGACTCAAAACGCGTAATACCAATTCCCGGCAGGCCTTCAAGGGTCT
>Ga0157365_10001309_pt1 | contig 10299 bp, 9 predicted proteins | sample AttsexASBM3_FD_111478 | JGI IMG/M metagenome (GOLD analysis project Ga0157365, IMG submission 111478) | Fungus gardens microbial communities from leaf cutter ant in Ribeirão Preto, State of São Paulo, Brazil - Atta sexdens ASBM3 | ecosystem: Host-associated > Fungi > Mycelium > Unclassified ... | reverse complement strand
TGAGACTACTGAAGATACCTTTCGCCATTGTGACCGGTTTCCTTCCTGGAAACGTTTATCTAGGAATCCCTAGTTTATCAGAGGAGAACACAGAAGTACAAGTATTATGTTAAGAAACCAGCCAGTTAACTCCACGTGATCAAAACCGACGTGTCAAGACAGCTGAGACACTGATTGATTGATTGTCAACAGTTTTGCGAACATAAAAAAGGAAAAAGGTCTAGCAAAGGTCCAGCGGTCCAGCAGACCCTGTCGCTACTGCGCAATACGATCAACCCCTTGTTTTACCCTACCAATAAGATTCATAACTCCGTCACGAAGTCCGTCAGCCTGCACTCCGACTGCATCACTGCTGGTACGATAGACACCACTACCGGCCGCTCCCCCAAGACTGACATTGACACCACCAAGATTCAGATTCAATATAGGGGCATTTGATGCTGACTCAGGTGGTGGATCGTAAATGGTTGATGGGAAGTTCTCTGCTGCCGAACGAAGCATTTCAACGTAACTAAAGAGGGATTCACTGGAGGAAATCATGTGCAATTTTCCTTTGGGATGCGTACCTTGACGAATTGTGGATACATGTCCCACCAAGGAGGAGATGAACGCCGGTCCCAGGTGGAAGAGCTCCATTTGAGGCAGCGGCAGGATCTTGATTGTATAACGAGACAGCTCTCGCTTCTTCATAAGTGGCACCACCAATCATGAAGATGATAACATCTTGAGGGCTCAAGAAGAGCGTCAGAATAGAAATGGAGGATCTTTCTGACTTTCAACTGACCGTTGCAATCCCAGATTCGGGCCAGTGGCCTCCAGGAAAGGATAGCTTGTCTCCTTCAATCTCCCCTTAAACAGATTTTCCACAGTCTGTGTAAGATGTGGACTATGCTGAGTGTAAACGTTCTCAACGCCCTGACATTGAGCGTAAGAGCAAGCTGGAGTGATAAAAATTGAAGACAGATCTGTACTTTAAGTCCTTTCAGAGCAGAACGGCCTATTGCAAACAAAGATTCCGTTGAGAAAAGGTCATCCTGTCGCTGATCTGCTCCTGCAACGTTGAGTGCCACGTAGACAAGCTAAAAGCAAGATATCAGATTAAAACCAAATATTCAGAGAAGATAGCATTCACTCTTGCTTCTTCGCGGGACACACCATTCGAAAGTAAGAGGTTGATGAGATTTGCAATATTCGATTGCTGAAATTTCTGGTACCGAAGAGCATAAAGTATTGCAATTTTCAGTTTATTCCATGGCGGTACGGCAGGATCTGTCACGATGGACTGCACAGCCTGAATTGCGAAAGACCTTATGAGCTCTGGCCATTGTACCGCCAAAAGACAGACCTTGTAATCAACACCTGAGCTTGTCGCAAGACCTTGTTCTATCTCTCCTACATCCAACAGCTTATCCCGCCCCACCAAACGACTGAGTTCGCCGACGAGTGCAACATGTTTGCTCACATTTCCTCCCAGCTTCCTGAACTCCGGATACTCCTCAACGAAGCGTTTCATATCCGCGATAGATTGTATGTTGGCTGGGGCTGATGCCAGAGATCTTGATTGATAGTTCTGAACGTAATCCTTGAGTGCTGTTCCAAGGTCACCGAATGTAGATAGATGATGGGTTTGGAAAAATGTATCAGTTGAAGTCGTCAATGTAATTTCCTGAAGTAGGGTAAGCCAAGTAGCCCAGGCCAGGGGAGGAACGTACTGAAAGTTCTGACCGAATATCGGGAACCATTCGGAGATCGACTCGACCATTGTGTATGCCCAGAAGTTCGTGCACCATGGCTTGATATGTCCATTGGGTAAGAAGAGGTGTAACTGGATCATTCCTACGATCGAGGATTAATAACAGAGGTGGGACTTGAGTCAACCTGAAATCGAAGAGCGAAGATTCAGTTTGAATACGATGCTACATTGCAATGATTAACGGAGGGGCTGTTGAGATGCAATGCAAATGTACCTGTATCTCTATACCCAGCTTCTTAGCCATTGCACTCATTCTCTCGTACCGAATTATTGGCTTCTTCCTTAGACTTAGCAAGACAGCAATGAGGCCTTGAACATGGCTCTCAAGTGCGTCTGGATCCCAGGAATTCGGGCTCTTTCCATAAAGTGGTCTGGTCATCGTGGGCGCATGATTCAGGGAGAACAAGGAAGGAAGCAACGGCGTATAATCTGCAAAATACTCCTGGCATTAGGTTTAGATGCATGACAGCTAATCTATATCACTGTAGCACACCTGGACCTCCCGCACTACCTCATACTCGTCTACTTCAGCTAGTCTCTCTATCTTAGCTTTTGTCAAAATATTACTAAAATCTGAAAAAAAACGACAGTCAGCAGCAAGTCGCAACATGGGTACCGTCCAACCCGATTCACCCACTGACACAAGTAGTACTCTCCGTATTTAGGCTCTCGGAGCTCGGCTTCCAATGCTTCCATACTCGACTCGCTACTTTGGAGGAAACAGACACATTTCATGTGAGGCATGCGATCTCTTTTCTTGTTGTCTATTCGATCGGTCAAGTACACTTGGTATGAAAGTAAGGTGGACTGCGTTGAGGCAAGCGAGACTATAGGTGTCTAGCCGAAAAGCTGAACTGGATAATGCATATACTATGTAACATTGAGGCATACCGTGTGCGAGTCCAACAACAAGACTTTCATAGCCGAAGGTGTTGACACCAACTTATTGACATAAGTCTCGACAGCCTTCAGGATATCCATGTCTGCGCCACAATGTATACGGAAGAGGAACGTACCATTATGTAATTGAAGTCAATCCCACTGTTCATCACTGCTTCCGCTCCCCAGACACATCGGAAGAAACATATTCTCCATAACATTAAAGCTACCCTCAGTTGCTCTTCAATAGCTCCATGGACTCATTCTTCTGTAAAGAGCTCTGTCGTAGTTTATCAGAGCAAGGACCCGCAATCTGTAGCTTTAAAGTTATTGATGCTGAACCTTTGCAAGCAATGGCTCATGTAAAGATATTGGAGGGAGATGTTCTTCAAGTGTCGCTTACACATCAGGGCTACAAGGTTGAGAGCTTCCTGCTATGTTCTCGTATCGACTAATAACACTTCCAAAGATGGAATGCAAGCCTAACAAGGAAATAAACCAGACATTCGAGACAATTGAAGATCTGCTCCGCTCAATCAGTCCTCTTTACGTGCAACGGCATAATGAAATGTTGTTCGAGGCACTCAAGCAGCTACCTTGAGAATGTTTACCTTTTGATTTTACGATTCATATCAGCTAGACTTGACGGACAATTTTGCACTTGCACTAGGGGTCTGACTTCATCATCAATGCACGACGTTCAACGGCAACAACCCCCTGTGCTTTCTGCTCCATAACACTTCTTCATACTCCTTTCGAGTGAACATGGGCCCGCCCTCTCTTACTCGTTTGATAACTGTTCGCAACCAGGCTCGGTCCTCCTGATTTCTGAGGCAATTCGCCCACCATCTATCCATGCTGTTTCGAAGGTTACTAGCTGCCAGTCTATCAAATTCGCTCTGCTCATTGAGCACGTGCAATAGAAATCCCATATTGAGATGCTCAAGACCCAACTCCGAGAGACATTTGAGGATCCGTGAGATACGAAGATAGTTGTGAGAGGAGGCTAGCATGCCCGGCAAGTTTTCATCCGAGACGTCCAGCCTGTACGAAGCATAAGATTACACTCACTGACAAGGTTCCGATAACGCGCTTCAAAATCCCGTGGAGGGAGAACTCGATCGAGGAGTCCAGTTTCCGATGACAGCAGCCGCATACCATAGAAATCTAACATCAGCTCATACGACCTGATAACTCGTGTCATGATTTCGGCATTTGCTTTCATGGATTGAATTTCATGTGGTTGAAGAGGCTGAGACTCCAAATTCACTCCAACTTCGCGGATTGGGAATCTGTGAATCATCGACATCAGCTTCTCATTTGACGTTCAGGGGCAATTTACAAACAGCCATTGAATGAACCCATGTTTATACTCCAATTTCCTGTAATCCCCCAGCCATCTATACGAAGAAAATATCACCAAAGATAACTCTGGAACGTGATTTCGTGCCTACTGTTCATGTATCTCATCAACGAGTTTATGATCTGGCCTACAGCACAGCGCATTCGAGTAAAATGCCAGGTTCTCAGAGGCATCGGCATCCTCATCCACGCCAGGGTAATTGTCAATGAACTCTCGAACATCTCGTGGAATCGACATGACAGCAGATCCTCCCCGATTGCTGCCGAAGACGGCGGCAACCCTTGGGAGATGGGAAATCCAACGGGTCATACTCATCCTGCCACGGACTGAACGTGATCTACAATCACAAGCGATCACAAGTCGATCATCATTAGGATACCATGCTGTCGCTCGGCATCTTCCACTGGACACACGATGGTTGCCTTGCTGTCTCCTTTCATATAAGCTTGTAACGATGACGAGTCCAATGTCATGGCCGTGTGCACGAACGCATCGAACTATTCAACACCTCAAGTATCAGTCAAAGGTGTGTCACGTCTAGTTCGACATCAAGTTCAGCCGATTGAAACCACCTGGCCTCTCATGAACCGATTGATTGACATGCCTTATTAATTCAGCTTCCTAATGACTTATTGGGCACCAAACACGAGAAAATATGAGAACAAAGTTCATGCAAGCCTGACAGATCTCAGACAACACGAGCACGTCATTGTGGCGTTCAGACTGCAGCCGTGTATATCTACCTCTCTCAAAGTCCATTCCAAACGGATGCTTTTTTTTGAACCCTTACAAATAACTTTTCTGTCACAATGCTTTAATGTCAATTTGTTCATACTTCTTTCACATCAGCTTGTTTTTCACCGATACCAACGGTTCTTTCCAGTGAACCCATGTTCATGAACCCGGCTAACTCCGCTCTGTCGTCGATAGACCCCTGCTGACAGAGTCACCGTGAGATTAAATAACTCCAACAATATAGAATGTTGCAAGGAAGAACGCTGATAAGCCGTCCACGTCAAGCAAGCACAATGATCATGGTCACATTCTTCCACAAAATATAGCCTTGGTGGCGAGGGCATGAGAATGGTGGAGACATTGTTATTGTTCAAGGGGATTCGATTCGTGATACGATGTTAAACATACCCTTGATGAATTCTAGATCAGACTTAGATCAGGGCGCTACTGTATTAGTGTTACCGAATATCTGATAGAATGATATATCATCGGAACAGGGGATCGTTCTCAAGCCCACACATCAATAAAAAGCAATAGAAACCGAGTGAAAGGATCACTTATTGTTGGTAAAACACTAATACGGGGTCATAACAACATGAATCTGATCAGTTGACAAGTATATATTCGGGGTGGCTATATATATGCATATGTTGGAAGATCGATGGCAGAACCCGCTTCTCTATCTCAAATGGGCCGTTCGTTCACAATGCAGAGAACAACTGAGAAGGACAAATCACGCCCAAATCCAGTTCCATCTGTCTCTTAGCGCTTGCGGAAAACATCGGCTGTGTGATGCGAGAGGACCCTAGATACATGTGATAAAGCAGACGTCTAGAGGCAGTTGCTATTGATATGATATTTGTACGGACAGAGGACGCGGAACAGGACAAGGGGCCCAGCAATTCAAGTCTTCTGTTATCCTGCAGAGCCAAATGAATAAAAGCTGGCCTTGAACTCTTGAAATACTGCAGCAGCAACGCAGCGCTATCTGAGGCAGCACCAAAGATAGTTCTCGTGAGAAAAGTCCTGGCGCAAAATCTCATTCAGATAAAAACAAGATTGACTTGTCCATCATTGATTGATTATCCATCATCGCGCTGAAAAGTGGGCGGATGCCAACCAGACCAGGTGAACCTCAAGGGTGAGCGGCCATTCCTATGCAAATACCTTGGTTTGACAGATAGAACATTCATAGCGCTTTAACGACGGTGGAATCAGTTTATTGCACTTGGGCGTCCATTTGCCCTTGCCAACTACACCCAGCCGGCTACTATGGCGATGTCAGGGCAAACTACAGGTTCGCATGCTCAATATAGGTTCGAGCATACAAGCGCCAACAATCGCCAAGGGCTGCAAGCAACCAGAATAATTCTTTACCTCGATTTGATGAGATCATTGATCCGAAGGTTCTCTAGGTCCACCTAATAGAACCTCCGCAGTCCCCGCAGAAATTCACAATCAATAATGATTACAGAGCGACAACAACGGTGAACGGATTAACGCGGCTCTCCCACTCTGAACCAAGAAGATTTGGAGCCCAGATTCTCCCGAAGGTGTGTTGTTTGGACCACCACAGCCAATGACCGATAGATCAGTAACAAACTCGGAAGCTCGACCAATCACGGTGCCTTCGAATATTGAAATTAGAAAGCCTTGACTAAATTTGTATCATGACTAGGCTTCTATGAAAAACAAACGCTCACAGGAAGAAACCGAATCAGCCTCTGACAAAAGACCTACCGAACCAGTTGCTAAAGCAGTCCATGACTTTTTTTTTTGGAAAGGTGGACAAACAATCTGATTGGCGTCCAAATTTGAATTGGCACACCACCTTTCAAAAGACAGTGGACCCATTCACCGCCCGATCCACTAGTAAGAGATAAGAATCCCCCTTCAGTCAAATCAATTGTGACTCCTAGATTATGTGTTTGGGAAACGCCACAAAAGTCGATGAGTCATACAGGCAAGTTGTGAGAGGGCCACAAGGGTGACTTCCTTGGGCTACTTCAACTTCTCTGAATACACGACCAGACTCATACCTAGGTCGGCGCAGGGTGCGATAAAGTTTCTGCAAGGGACCGGGCTACCTCATTGTAGCGGCATCACGATATACAAGCATCGCGTAGCAGGGTTGTTTCTTGATTGACGTATGTGATTGCTTTCGCACAGAGATATTTGACACCGACAAACTGAACCATCACATACTGGAGATTGTGATACCACACAACCTATGATAAGAAACAAGAATCAAACAATCAGGGCTCAAATGAAAGACATGGGGGGTGAGCGGGGGCTTATAGTATGTCGCAGGATTGAAACACGATTCATATCGCAATGCCAGCAAACAACCATTTTTGAAAAAACAAAAAAACAAAAAAACAAGTCAATCGCCTCGATGCTTGAGGGTGATCCACGAGTCTCCAATCTTCCCGCGGATTCCGAGTCTACATGAACAAGATCTACCCAGATGACCTTCAGCATCGGTACTCAAATGAAATCCTCTGACAGGAAAAGATCATTGTAAAGAGCTTCTATGATGGGTCCATACTGTACTCAACCACAGGTTCTCAGTATCGGGACAGAAGGGAGCACCGAAGCATGCGATTTCAGGAGGGGGGGGAGGATGGGTCACGATCGAGAGCAAAGACTGTGGATATCGTGAATACGAAGCGATTGGCTTGTTGAATTAGGATAGTAGACTGGAGTGAGCATTTTATAGTCAAGTGATCATCTTCATTAGAGCATGGAGTCGACGACTGGAGGAAATAGAACCATTGCTCAATCAAGACGCACTCCAAGAAGAGCACGTGGCCTGCACAGAATGGAACTGAACCGCTCTCAACGTTCGACGCCCAACGCCCTCATGATTTTTGAATTCATATTCCTCTCTCTCTCGAAAGTGAGAGCTGGCTTTCCAGGGAGTGCACTTGTCTGTACTCCTCAAAATTTTCAGAGATCAATTTGATCGAATTATTCCGAGACAAGGATAGGCTGCCTGTAACTTAAATAGTACCGATCTCTTTCTGAACTTCTCCCTGCACAATCATCGATCCCAGCTCATGACAAGACTGTTCATATTTCAAGCCGACGCCGTGATCCGGCTGAAGATTCAGGAACCTTCTGTGAATATTTCTTTAGTATGTAAGATTTGTAATTTGTTGTATATACTCACTGGTTTGTAACGGAATAAATTCTATTCCAAGCCAAACCAACGCCAAACCAACGTGCAACTGCTGGAAAGGAGAATTCAGTGTCTACAGTCAAGGACCACTTAGTGAATGTGACTCTTTTTTTTCCACAGTTAGTATCGTTGAAACCACTCGATATCGAACGTGTGCAACAGCTAGCTACCGGATTGTCAGTCTCTGCCAATACTTCTTTCCTCTCGTTCTGACAGTCGTCTACGATTTGACTCGGAATTAACATCGTGAGCTTTTTTTTTTTTTGGAAAAAATGTGCCTTGGTACCCCAACACTTCAATCTTGAGGCAAGCATGATGACTCACCGGCTAGAGGGTCATCCTTGTTCCAGTTTTGACCCTGGATCCCGGTCAATCGGGGTATGAGGGGACCGGTTATTGTTCGCATTTCCGATTTCCGTTGCGTTACCCCCATAAGTCTAGAAAAACATACGGGAACATACGGGTTACCCCCAAAAACTAATCTTGCTATCAATTGTCCGAACAACGCCTAATCACACGCCATCAGAGCGTTATCAAGGCATTCAGAGCGGCTATTCATAACTGGTCTGGCCTACGATGCGATGGCGAATAGCTCCAGATCCGCATAAGCATGAAACTATCCAGTTGTCACTTTGAACCGTGAGATTTGAGCATTGAGCATTGTGGAGTCCAACCAACATGAGCAGATAACACACTGGACAAAAACGTGCAACATGAGAACGTTTCGAGATGTACCCGAACAGTCAGTCCGCGCGTGCCTCGTCCCCCCTAAAACCTTATCTTTCCTAATCGAGGTTTACTAGTTGTGGTTTTAACACCCCAGAATTCACTAGCTGGTTCAAAAGTCCTCTTTGCCGAAAGCGAAAGCTGAGGTGGTACTCTGATGATAGTTATCCATCTCTCATGATTCCATTGAAACAAACCGGTTACTTACTGAGTTGGGAACATCTCAACATCGGAACTGCCTTGTCTTTGAACTACTTGATGACAATAGATACAATCAGCATCAACTGAGGAAAAGGCTTAGGGTATGGTTTTTGAGTATGGGTTATGTGTTATGACAGAGTATGCGTCATTAAAGGCGTAGATTGCCTCAGAGTTGACTGTATAAATATATGCCCCCATCTATAACACCATGAGGGAGAGACAAAGCTTGACTGAATGAGGAGAAAGGGAGCCAATATCAAAAACTTCCATGACCCATGATCATCAATCACTTTCAGATCTCTTAACGCACGTTCGCATACAAAACCTGTCTCAAGAAACCTCGAGAACCTCAAGAAAGTGAACACGGGAACATGGGCGATATGTGATATGTGATTATTATTACTGTTCATGATACCTCTTTCTCTGTCATTAGTTGCAACTTTCTCTCTCGGTGTTCCCTAGGCGATAAATCGATAAATCGAAGCCTGTCAAAACAAAAAAAAAGAAAAGCTCATCCAATCAGATACCACTCAAAATTAAATAACATCCGCCCCGAGACACATGTCAATGGAAAGGAGAAGAAGAAGAAGAAGAAGAAACCAGGTGAAAACAAGGAAAAACCCAAAATTAAAAGCCAAATTCAGCTTCGTTCCTCCTTGACAGCAGCCTCGGCGATGTCAATTTTTTTTCTTCTAGAAATCAACGTGTGCTTTCCAAAACGGCATGGAACGATTTTATTTTTTTCCATCTTCCCTGTCAATGAAGACTTTGTGAGGGGATACCCCCTCTGAGGTACGGCCCCTGCCAATCACTAGAGACCAAATTGTATACAAAGATATGGAAATAGTTATGTGGGATTCGATACATTCTGAGGGGTACTATTTCCAAAAGAGGGGTATTTTTGCTTAAAATCTAAAAAATAATTAAAAAAGATAAAAATCGCGCAATCAATCTTCTGAGTAAAAATGTTCTGAACAGACGAGTATCTTTTTCCCCGCAGCACTAACGAGGGTTTCCTGAGATCAGGGTAAGTGGATCTCTCTGGGCGTCACCCCAAAAAACATATAGCTCACCCCCTGATTATAGATTCCTCGGAGAGCCATGACCGATTATTTCGGGAGGCACCTCGATATTCCGGAAATATGAATCATGTTTTATCCATGTTTTATCTTGTACTCTCCACGTTTTCTTGATCTCAGACACTGTGACTAGGAAGATAAGAAAATGAGACATGATAGAATGGCTCATGCACAATCGAGTTACTAAAATAAACGCAAAGCCCATGTTTTGAAAGACTCAGATTCTTCTTTCAAATCTTGTTCTTCTGTCCGGTCAAAAGTGAATCTATAAATACCATTGAATCAGGAATTTGATTAAGTTGTCAGTACCCGTCCGTTCCAATAATTACGACGATCGTCAAACGAAAGATCAGGGTAGTAACTAATAAGCAACTAATAAGCG